>OFFB01000795.1_pt1 | contig 24532 bp, 19 predicted proteins | sample 1521281 | NCBI WGS metagenome assembly OFFB01 (sample SAMEA3504109, study PRJEB24116) | mouse gut metagenome | biome: mouse gut; feature: mouse-associated habitat; material: faeces | place: Denmark | collected 2011
TGTTTAATTATTTAACCGATTAGTGTCCTCCAAAATTTTTAGTGGACACTAATGATATGGACATTATTTAGAAAATACGATCTAAATTCATCACGCTTACCACTATCAATGAAATCATTAAGAGCCTTCTCCGCGTATTTGTAACCATTCCTGATGCCATTGTCCACTTCTTCACCGAGGTCAGGATAGTTGTCCAGTTTTTGGATAGTGGAAGCAGAGGCTCTGCGGGCTCCATAGGTAAGTTTATTGGAGATGGCTTTCACGCCCAAGGCTTTAAGTATGATATAGATAGTAGTCAACCGTTGTTGGCCGTCAATAACTTCATAAACGTTATCGCCGCGTCTATACGTCACCAAAGTACCAATGTAATATGTGCCCTCAGGATTCTTAGCCAACGAATCATCCACATCCTTAATCAATGCTGTGATTTCGTCTTCCTCCCAAGCATAGTTACGTTGATAAACAGGAATCATATAAGTTTTGGGTTCGCAACTTTCAAGGTACAGTTGATATATCGAACGCCCTACAAGCGGCAATGTCTTATACATACGATTATTCATTAAGGAATTGATTTGTTTTGAAAAAGTGAAGATAATTTACATAAATACCATTTTCTGAGTCATCTATAGTTACGGCATTGACTTTATGATATACACTTTTATTGATATCGTCGAGGGATAACGGATTTAACCTGTCAGAAAGCATACTGAGCAATGACATCGGATTGTCGGAGTCCGCAATGAGTCTATAAATGTTCAAAGAATTTATCTTATCACTTTTCTGCAGCACATAATTTTGTGCAGACGACCATCCCAAATGGGAATATTGGGCACGAAGAGAGTAAGCCCATATAAATGCAAATTTTACAAATTGCTCAAAGAACTCCACATCGACCTTTGTAGGATAGGTTGCCGGACAGAATTTATCAACGAATAATAACAATGCCGTATCGAAAAGCAATCGTGTAATACCATTTCCTTTCCCTCTATTGAAATACTTGTTAAGCGTTTCTACAATAGGATCACCTTTAATATAGAAACCCTCGTATTGGTCATTGTTTTGTATATCTGCCAGGATTTTATAATAATGCTTGGTATAATCGAAAAATGGTTTCCCCGCTATAATTGGAGTGTTAAGCTGGAAAGCATTTACTTCTCTAATCCCGGCAACGAAAGGCATGGCAGAGGTGTTGATTAACTCTGCATATGAGAATGCACTCTTGTAAAATTGAGCATAAGGTGTATGGGCATCCTTTGTAATACCCTTGAACTTGTAAATATTATGTTCGTTAAGCCCGATGGCGTAGTTGCCGTTGATCCATTCCTTTATACGATAAAGGTATTCGCCGAAGAATTCTGCCAGTTTTTGCTGAGGTATTTTTTCCCATTCTCTCACAATCTGTTCTGTCTTTGCCTCATCAAGATCAGACATTTCGCGTAGATGATAAGCTTTAAGCAGGTCATGTGGATAGAGTGCCTTACCACGCGCATTCTGAGAATCAAAAAACTGGAAAGCCTCTGATACTTCGTCTGTAATCACCACAATGAGTTCACATTGTTTCTCAACGAAATCACGGAGGCGTTTCATGTCTCTGATATGGTCGAAATTTTCCTCAACATCTCTACTTCTAAAAATTCTGCGTCTGAATGCGTTTAGATTGTTGGGGATATTATGACGACTGAAGGGATTGTCAAACACTCGTTGATTCAGAAAACTGATTTCATGCCTATCAGTATCATTCTCCAATTCATACAAGGCATACAACAGGAGAGAGAACGTGATGGTGCGTTGTTGTCCGTCCACAATATTAAACCGATCGTTCCCTTCAGCATCCGTATCCTTATGCAGGATAAGAGTGCCAACGCGATAAACCTCTTTGTTGGCATTGCGCGCTTCGAGTATATCATCAAGCAACTGGATGGCATTGCGGGCAGTCCACTTATATGGGCGCTGATATTCGGGGATGGAAAGTATTACATTTTCTATAGGTTTCCCATCCTTCTTTCTGGTTATTTTGTTTTTTAACAACAAATCACCTATAGTTGTAATTGATAAAGTTAGATTATCCATTTTATTTTCCACCCGATTTTTTCTTAGGTGTCTTTTAATTAAACGATAGGAAGTGCTGAATATGATTCGTTAAAATCTCTTAGAAACTGATTAAATTTAACAATGGTTAATATTGAGAGTTTTTGAGGGATTTTTCAATCTGGAAGAGGGAGTTTGGCAGACAAACGACCGATGAGAAATTGGTTCACATATCCTCCAATGTCAACAAGCGTGTCTCGATGGCATATTTTGAGAGAATAGATGTTTTGAGGTGATCAACCTTCTCCATGAAGAGTTTATGATTGTAGTTACGCTGCTGTCGCTTTACTTCGGCAACTATGGCATTCTTACCATCAATAGACAGGGCTACAATATCGATCTCGTTGGCTTCTTTTCCCTTCTTGCGTTCCCACCATGAGCCAATATCAGAATATTGATGGCTTTCCATCATCTTCAAGCGAAACCATTTTTCAAGCGCAAAGCCTGAAAATGTAGGGTAATCAGTAGTTATGATATGACGCAGATGCTCAAAGTTGTTCAGCTCGACCAGCGTCTGGTTGCGGTCAAAATAATTGAACCAGAACCGCAGAAAGTTGTCTGTGATCTCATATTGGACATTCTTGGAGCCTGGCTTGGACATTATCGGACGCACTCGCTTAATAAGCGCATAATCCTCAATCAATCGTTTCAGATTTCCTGCCACCGTGACACCCCCCAATGCACTTTCAATCGCACCTTGTGTGTTTATGCCGGATGCGATGCAACTCAACACCGAGAAATACAATCCGTAGTCTTTTCCAAATTCCTCTATCAGAAGATTTCGGCCCTCGGTTACGAACGGGGAATTTTCCCTGACAATATATTCAAGCATCCCTTCGATTGATAAGTCGGCGTCATCGCACAACAACTCAATGTATTTAGGTACGCCTCCTGTGATTGTATATAATGCGAGCAATTCATCGTTGGTATAGTCCGGACGATAGTCACGCATAATCTCCTTCATGGTTTCAGTACCAAATCCGGAAAGACGGATTATTGCGTCAGCCCTACCAAAGAGAGGTTCGTGGTAACTTTCAAATATCTTATGCATCCTGGAATACACCGAACCCATAAGCAACAGATTCACCCTAGTGTCGTTGCGGTATGAGTCCCAAATATTCTGCATATCACTGAAGACAGAGGGATTGATATTGAGGAACTCCTGAAATTCATCAATAATCAAGTTGAACTTGCGCGTCTTTGCAAGCTCCATCAACATCTGGAATAGTGACTTGAATGATTTTATCTCCGATGGCACATAACAATCAAGAGCCGTGGAAATAAGACCGGCGAACTCCCCGCACAATGCAGCTTCATTCTTTCGGCTGACAAAAAGATACACCGTGGGATATTCGCCCTGCGTGGCACGCAGAGCAAGCGATGTCTTTCCGATACGACGCCGTCCAGTTATGACAGTCATCCTCGACCGAGAGTCAAAGGCTCGTCCTTGTATCCGCCTCAGCTCATCTATTTCCTTTGTCCGATTATAGAATTTCATATTTTATTACCGCAGTAATTATTACCACGGTAACAAATTTAATAAATTTCTTCTGAATGCACAAATCAAAATTGGTTACAACGTATCTGCCACCACCCTTTGATTTGCACCGAAGTCGCAAATCAAAAGAACCCCGATGCCACCAACAGCATCACACTGAAGCGGCTATGTTTCACAAAGGCTCCAATCCAAACATCACAAAAAAGCCGATTATAGCACACAAAAAGCCCCGATTAAAATACCACAAAAACACCGTTTTACTTGTACAACCCACTAAAAAATGTAACTTTACACAAATTAGTAATCTATGAAATATTTAAAACGTTCCGCAGATAAGTTGCTGAGCGACCATTTGGGTGCATTAGGGACAGTCCTTATAGAAGGGCCTAATGGTGCGGCAAACCTCTCACTGCTGAACACTTTGCCCAAAGCGTTATAAAAATTCAAGACCCTGACATGCAGGAAGATTACTCAAAAAATCCTCAACAATAATGCATAACTAATTTTAAGTAGCTGGTCAAATTAAATGAATACTATATGCGCAGTTATTTTTGAGTCATTTCCGTCTCTTGAAGAAGGAGCGATGCGGACATCGCGACTGATGAAAGGGGCGGAAAGGACCAAAAAGAACAAGCAGATAGTATTCAAGCTACTTCATAATATAAAAATTTAGTAGCGTTTTAATTTGAACAGCTACTTACGAGATACATATGACAGTGAAAGATAAGATTGTCAGTATATTTTTACCGTATGAAAAACCTGAGCGTCCGTAGATTCTGGAGAAACATCAGTAGATGGTTCTCCTACTTGAACGTATGTCGCAATGTTGAAGATTGGGATTATACAAGCATTCTGGCTATTGAACACCATCAAATTGAGCGTGTGCGGGACTCCATAGCCCACTACCATAATCACCTTAATGCAGATAGAGATATAGAACGGCTCAATCTTGCTTTGCGTCTGTTGGATATAATCGAAGAAGATGGGTGTTGGGAAAGGATTGGCGAGCCTCCTAACTTTGTAGAGTGCAAGGACAAAGCATGTTTATATAAACGGGAAGATGACCCTGAGTCATTTTATACAATTCCCGTTTATGTCAATCACAGAAATGCCATGCGATATTCCCAACGGGATATGGCAAGTTATACAGAATCTAAAACAGGCGCAATGTGGCAATCCCATCTTAGAGTAGAAAAGGCATGGCATATCTATCATCGCCTACGTTTATATTTCATGCGCAGTTGGTGGGATTAGTTTGCATTATTTAATGAACTGTTGAAAAGCCCGTCGGTTTTCAAACCGCAGAGATTAAGTTGAGCGGCTATTTCGTCAACTCTATCTTTTATTTCGTAGAAATCTGCATGGTTGCTTTTCTGTGGTTCAGACATGGCCAAAGGCAGCCCCTGTCGATCAGAGAAGTAAAGAGAATTGATCGTTTTTCGTTTCTTCCGACCCTGATATTCAACACATTCTCCACCCCTGACAGCAGGAGTATGCGAGCCGTCGAGATGCGTTACAGACATATCAAGTCTATGCTTGTATCTTTCCACCAGAGCTGCGAACATGGATTGCCATTCACCAAGTCGGCACCATTCCCTAAAATGGTGGTAGACTGCGTTCCACCTCAGTACAACATCGCTAAAGAGATGACCTATCGGGAGTTGATGCCGCTGGCAACCACTCTTAAACTTGTGAAGAATCGCATTTACGACCTCAATAAGACATGCTTGGGAGCCATATCATCATTTTGCTACGCTAAGATAAGGCATAATTTATTTTTTTATTGTATCTTTGTCAAGTACAGTGTATTTCTGCATTGGTTCGATAAATTAAAGTGCGGCAACTCTAATATACCGAATTTCTACAGAAGCACGCTATATTTTAACATCTTGTCATATCGCTTAACATTTGAAAATCAGTTTAAATCACTTCATTAGTAAAAAATTCCCGATATATTATGATAGTTCTAAAAAATTCAGTAAATTTGCGTCAAATTCAATTCTGAAGATATGGAACGTGACCTAAATAGGATTAAGCTCGTATTAGTCGAAAAAAAGAGAACGAACAAATGGCTGGCGGAGCAATTGGGTAAGGACCCGGCTACGGTCTCCAAATGGTGTACAAATTCGGCTCAACCCGGGCTGGGAACTTTGTTTGCGATTGCAGAGCAGTTGAATGTTCAAGTCAGAGATTTGCTAAACGAGCCTATTAAAGAATGCGCCAATCAATAACCTTATGCCGGTAAATAAGCACGCGCTCATAAGATACCACGCTCTCGACAAATGCTTCAGTAATTTTGCCAAGAGATATTACATTGAAGACCTGATACAGGCCTGCAATGACGCTCTCTATGACCACACCGGAAATGAAAGATACAGCGACCCGTTGCATCCCGGTATAAGCAGGAGGCAAGTGCTTGTTGATATTGACTTCATGGAGAGCAAAGCAGGATGGGAGGCCTTGATTGAAAGGATTAAGGATGGACGGCGAGTCTATTATCGCTATGAAGCCCCCGAATATACCATCAACAATCAGCCAATCACTGATGAAGAAATGTCAAAGCTCCGTGAGACGATGCTCATGTTGAGCCGCTTCAAAGGTATGCCTCAGTTTGAGTGGATGGAGTCGTTGCTGACAAATCTGGAGGATAAATTCCATCTTCAAGGTTCTGCCGATTCTGTCATCAGTATGGATGGGAATGAATATGCAGCCGGAATAGAACATCTATCTCCGCTCTTCAATGCCATAATAAATAAGACTCCTATTTCTGTCGATTACACAACCTTTGACGGCAAGAGTTTCAAATGGGAAATTCATCCATATCATATAAAGCAATATAACAATCGATGGTTCCTGATTGGACTGAACAACGATGAGTATCGAGACATAACGAACTTGGCTCTCGACCGAATAGTTAAGTTTGATATTCTTCACAGACCTTTTATTGAGAATACCATCATAGAGGATTTTGATGATTATTTCTATGATATTGTCGGAGTCAGCTTCCCTGCAGATGCCAAAGTAGAGGATGTGGTACTGAAATTCTCTGCTCATCGCTTTCCGTATATAAAAGCCAAGCCGATTCATGGTTCTCAGAAAGTATTGTCAGAAACAGATAGAACAATATGGCTGAAAATCATTCCTAATAAGGAGTTACAATCAATCATTCTTTCTTTCGGTGATGATGTAGAGGTCCTACAACCGGCTGCGTTCAGAGAGTCAGTTGCAGAAAAAATAAGAAATTCTTGTAGAAAGTACGAATTGATGCAGAAAGGCTGCACTAATAGTGCGTACCTTTGCAACGTTGATAGAGAAAACCTCTCTTCCAACAACCAAGAAAAGATTTGTAAAATCGATGCAGTTTGACTGCACAAATAGATACTAAATTTGCAGCATGAAATCAATCAGCTTCAAAAACTTCCGCCGCTTCGCAGACTTCCCCGAATTCAAATTCGGGGACATCACAATACTTGTCGGAGGCAACAACGCCGGCAAATCCACACTTGTTAAGGCTCTGCTGCTCGTTCTTGACAATCTAAAGACCATGCGCCGAGAAATAACCCTTGGTGAGACAACAAACATCTTTAAGGTTCTTTCTAATCCGGAGTTCAGATTCGACGAAAACACATTTCATGAACTGAACATCAAGAACTTTAGCCGTGCCCTTAATCGGCATTGTAATAATGATGAGGCAATTTCTTTCAACTTGACAGTTGAACACCCTTTGACAAGTGACTTATATGAGTTTGATATTGTAGTAAGTCGATATAATAGTGATTCAGGAGCAGATTCCAATGAGGATGCTCGTGGTCTCATTGATTTGCTCAAAGTCACAAATGTCACGAAGGGCATATCTCTTGAATTTTCGTTTACCTCCTCCAAAGAGGCACCGTATATGTATGTTCGTATTCCGGATGCAAAGGCCAAGAAATTGGCCGCTCAAGCTAATTCTTTAGAAAATCAGCGGAAGGAGATTCAGGAGTATATAAGAACTTGGGAAGACCGATATAATAGTATGGGAGACGATTCCATGTTCTTAGATGAAGTCTCAAAGCTCAATGACAGAAAGAGTGAATTAAAGAAAATAGAGAAAGTCCTCGGCGAAGTCCTGACTAAGCAGAAAAAAGCAAAAGATGTTGAGGCTAAGCTCCCACTTGCCAATACATTGAATCAAGCCTCGCCTTACCTTCTAATAGACTTAATCAATGATATTATAAGCTATTCGCACTACGGCTCATCTGAAAAGAAGGGATCTAAATCTTACAATCAGGAAATTAGAATTAAGGATTTACTGAAGGCTCAGGAAAATATTCTTGAGGAAATGAAGGGTGATGTTCGAATGCTACTTGAAAGTTTCAATGTAGATTATATTCAGGCGCATGGAGTAACCCAAAGGACTCTGTTTTCTTCAAGCGATGAGTCTGATCACATTGCAAAGACCATAAAAGACTTCATGCAATCTCGCGCCGGACGCAACGATGCGATTAGAGCCTTCATTCAGCATTGGATGAGAGAATTGAATATCGGGTATGACTATGCTGTCAATGACATAGACGGCGAAGCATTCAAGGTCTTTATTTTTGAGTCTGCCGAGGATAAAAAGGGTTTTCCCCTTGCCGACCTTGGTATGGGATCAATCCAACTGATAATGCTCTTGTTTGCGCTCGCATCTTCAATTAAGAGAAATTACGGCGCCGTTTTTGACACACCGACTGTCATTATTGAAGAACCGGAACAGAATCTTCATCCTGCCGTTCAGAGTCGCTTAGCAGAGATTTTGTTTGATGTCAATGAAAAGTTTGGAATCAAATTTATCATTGAAACTCATTCTGAATATCTAATTCGCCGCACACAGGTGATTGTCGCTGAAAAGTATAAGGAAGATGATAAGTGGCGCAATCCTTTTAAAGTTTATTTCTTTCCAAAGAGCGGAATGCCTTATGATATGAACTATCAAAATGATGGTTGCTTTTCAGAGGAATTTCAAACCGGCTTCTTTGATGAGGCATCAAAATTGGCCTTCAAGTTATTCTAAAGATGGATTTAATTATAGACAAGGCCAATATTCTCTCACTGCTATCCAGTGGAGATGATAACGCGATTTTTGAATATACTCGCTTAATCAAACGAGGTATCCGTCTATGTTTCAACTTCAACAAAGAAGAGGTTGATGTGAGCTCTCCAGACGGAGGCAAAATAATGATGTGGCTCTCCAATCTTGCACATGGTCGCAAATCTCCATTACCTGTATGGAATCCGACCATTGTGAGCGATGATATTAAATCTAATTTTGCAAGCAGTCTCTCAACAGAACAAAAGCGGAGTATATTCTTGTTGGATAACCAGGATGTAATTCCCAAGATACAAGAGAAAGGGGCTATTCTTATTGGAAGTGTAGGCCAAGAGGCAGAGTTACTCCTATCTCTTACTCTTGAGGACACAGAGGTCGCTACTTCAAAAATTTCGTCATGGATTGATTATTGTCCCGCACTCCCATTGACAGATATAATCATTTCGGATAATCATTTCTTCAAGGATTCTTATGTGTATTCTCAAAATAAGGATGAACTAATCTCCGGGCTTACGCAAGTGGTAAATCAGTCTCCTGTTAATTGTGTAATTGTATATAAGATTAATGAGGTTGATAATGCCTTAAATTTGGAGAACGAGGTTGACACCTTGAAGAAATCAATAAAAAAGATTACCGGAAGCTCCAAATCATCAGTCACATTAATTGGTACTTATTCAACACATGACCGTAACGCTATAACCAACTACTATCGAATTAAGAATGGAAGTTGTTTTCATCTTAAAGATAATGGCTTAAAGCCTGATGTTACTACGGAGATTAAGACGCATGCGAATATCGCAAATGAAAATAGGACTAATGAGTTGATTTTACTCTATCAAAGAATCATAGATGAAAGCAAAGGAAAGTATATTTTCGGGGATAAAAAATCCAATTTCTTAAAATTCCCTGAGTAGTGCAGTTTGACTGCATAGGTGATTATAACTTTGCATCGTAATTAGAAAATAAGACTCCGGATATGGAACAAAATAATAAGAGACCTGACATAGGATTTGTGTGGCGCATTACTGACGATGTGTTGCGCGACACTTTCAAGAAAAATGAGATTGGTGAGGTGATATTGCCTTTCGTGGTGGTGCGTCGCATCGACTGCATTCTTGAACCGGTCAACGAGAAAGTCTTGGCTGCATACAACAACTTCAAGGATAAGGTTGCCGACGACAAACTTGACCCTATTTTGCGTAAGGCTACCGGTGGCATGAAGTTTTACAATACTTCCCGTCATACTCTGACATCGCTTATTGACGATGCCAAGAATATGGGCATCAACTTTGACAACTACCTCAATGGCTTCTCTCCCGAGGTCAAAGAGATTCTCCGGAATTTTCAGTTCGACAAAGTTATTGCCCGACTCGTCCGTAACGGTCTTCTTTACCAGATGATCCGTGCGGTAGCTGCGCTCGACTTTTCGCCTGAGCGTTACGATAACCACGACATGGGCTATGTGTTTGAGGAGCTTATCCGCATATCAAACGAACAGAGCAATGAGACCGCTGGCGAACACTTCACACCTCGCGATGTAATTCGTCTGATGTCGGCTATTCTGTTCACTCCGGATAAGGAGATATTGAACAAGCGTGGAATAATCCGCACGATATTTGACCCGACTTGCGGCACCGGAGGTATGGTTAACCTTGGCAAACAGTTCATCTTCGATATGTGCGACGATGACAACCGTCCGACAATCCAAACTTTCGGTCAGGAACTTAACGAGCAGTCATACGCCATTGCAAAATCAGAGGCTCTGATTACCGGTGAAGATGCCCGAAATATACGACTTGGCAACTCGTTGAGTAATGATCAATTCCCGAGCAACCGTTTCCATTACATAATGGCAAATCCCCCTTACGGTGTGACTTGGAAAAAAGATCAGGCTTTTGTTCTTAACGAAAGCCTCGACCCCAACGGACGTTTTTCAGCCGGCACGCCTAAAATTTCCGATGGTCAATTGCTTTTCCTCCAGCACATGATTTCCAAGATGGAATCTGATGGCTCGCGTATTGCCGTTGTTACCAATGGTTCGCCTCTTTTCAGCGGTTCGGCAGGAAGCGGTGAAAGCAATATCCGCAAATGGATTATTGAGAACGACTGGCTTGAAGCCATTGTTGCATTGCCCAACGATCTTTTCTACAACACCGGCATCGGCACTTACATTTGGTTCCTTACCAACCGTAAATCTGCCGAACGTCGTGGAAAAGTGCAGCTCATAAATGCTGCCGGTCTCTGCCACCCGGCTAAGAAGAGTCTTGGCTCAAAGCGCAACGACATCCTCACGGATGACGTTGAGAAAATCCTCAAACTCTATCTTGACTTTGAGGAGAATGACAACTGCCGCATCTTCCCCAACAACTACTTCGGAAGCTATGAGATGACAGTATGCCAGCCAAAACGCGATGAAAACGGAGAAGTTCTTTTCAAACGCAATGGTCAGCGCGAGGTAGCTAAGACCGATACAGAGTCAATAGCCATTGGCACTGATTGGAAAGAATACTTCGCCAATGAAGTCCTTCCGCACATTGACAAAGACTCGTGGGTCGACATCTCCAAGACAAAGGTAAACTACGAGATAAACTTCACTCGCTATTTCTACAAGCATGAACAACTTCCCTCCTCAACAGAAGTTGCGTCAGCCATCACCGCACGTGAGAAGAAAATCCAAACACTTGTATCTGAACTGTTCAGCTAATGAAAGCATATCCTGAATATAAACCATCCGGCATCGACTGGATTGGTGATGTCCCAGAACATTGGACTCTCTCTAAATTTAAGTTTGCATTGAAGGAGATTAAAGATGGGACTCATTTTTCGCCTGACACAGCAACTGATGGTTATCCCTATGTAACTGCTACAGATGTAAGGGGCATAGGTATAGACTACGAAAATACAAAAAAAGTAAATCTTGAAGATTTTACAAAGCTCGTTCAATCGGGTTGTGAAATATATAAAGATGATGTGTTGCTTGTAAAGGATGGGGCAACTACTGGTAGAGCTGGAATGAAAGTAGATGATACTCCGGCTGTAACTTTATCTTCAGTTGCTATGCTTAGAACTAAAACTGATTCAGTCCCTAAGTTTTTATACTACATCTTACAAAGTCGTCTTATTCAAAATCAGATTAGTATCGCAATGGCTGGAGCTGCAATGCCTCGTATTACACTTGAGAAATTGGGGAATTTTATCGCACTTATTCCACCATATAACGAGCAGCTGCAGATTGCCAAATATCTTGACGAGAAAACTGCGAAAATAGATGCTCTGATTGATGAGTTGTCTCAGCAACTCGATGAGTTGGCGTTGTATCGCAAGGCTGTTATATCCGAAGCCGTCACGGGTAAGGTTGACGTGCGCGATTGGAAACCGGAAAATTGATATGTCGAAACCTGACGAAAGATATATGGAGGAGTCTATTGAGAAGTTCCTCACCACGACTCCCAAAGTGAGCATCAACAGCCCACAATTGGATATTGCCGCTGAGCCTCCTGCCGATTATGGCGAGGCTCCGAAAGAATACATATCGTTGAAAAACACCGCATACAACGAAAAGCTCGCTCTCGTACCCGAAGAGCTTGCTGCGTTTGTACGCAATACCCAACCAAAGGAATGGAATAAGCTGGTGCGCCGTTTGGGTTCGGAAGAAAAAGCGACTCAGCGTTTGGCAGAAAGAGTGTCAAAAGAGATTGACCAACACGGAACTATAGATGTTTTCCGAATGGAAGACGTTGATGCAAGTGAGGGTGCCCATATCACGTTGATTTATCCGCGCCCCGCAAGCGACAAAACACCCGAGCATATTGAAAAATATGAGCAAAACCGACTGGGAGTAATGCGTCAGGTACATTACTCTGAGAAGGATATGGGTGCGAAGAATCGACTTGCCATTGACATGGTGATATTCTTGAACGGTCTTCCAATTATTACAATTGAGCTGAAGAATGAACTCACCAGGCAGTGTCACCACAATGCCATCAAGCAATATATGCGCGACCGCAAAGTGGCAGGTGAAAAGCTGCTGGAGTTCAAGCGTTGCCTTGTGCATTTCGCAGTAGGTACCGAACAGGTGTTCATGACCACGAAACTCGATGGAGATGACACCTACTTTCTTCCATACAATCAAACATTCGCCAACATCGGTGTCGAAAGCGAAGGCTACCGCACTGACTATCTTTGGAAAGATGTGCTTCGTCGAGATTCAATCATTGACCTTGTTTGCCATTATGCGAATCTCCACACAGAAAAGAAAAAATATTATGATGCAGCTTCAGGACAGATAAAGGAAAAGCCCAAAACGTCGCTTATCTTCCCTCGCTGGCATCAGCGTAGGGCTGTTAAGAAGTTGCTCAAAAATATACAGGAACGAGGAAGCGGCCACAACTATCTCATCCAACACTCCGCCGGGTCTGGGAAAAGCCATACCATCACTTGGCTTGCTTTCCGATTGTCGAGTCTGCATCAGCATTTCTCTGATGAGCATGTGCTATTCGACAGTATCATTGTTGTAAATGACCGTGTTGCACTTGACACTCAGATGCAACGTAACTTCAAACAGTTTGAACAGACCAAGGATGAGGTATGCTATATTGATGACAAATGCACATCTCAGGACTTGAAGACAGCCATCGAGCAACGCCGTCGCATCATAGTCACCACCCTTCAGAAGTTCCCCGTCATATCGGAGGCGATAACCAAATATCGCGACCGCAAATTTGCCGTTATCATAGATGAGGCCCATTCCAGCCAGTCGGGAAGTTCTGCCCGACAGATGCGTAAGGCACTCTCGTTTGAGGAAGCTGAAAAAGCAGATGCGGATGCAAATGCTCATGAAACAGATGAGGTGGACGTTATCGCCGACCGTATTGAGCAGGATTTGGCCGCCACAGGCAACCATCACAATATTTCATTCTTTGCCTTTACAGCCACTCCCAAACCTAAAACAATCGAGATTTTCTGCGAGAGGGAGAATGGGACAAAGGAACCCTTCGACCTCTATTCAATGGAAGATGCCATCAATGAAGGGTTTGTATTGAACCCGATTGAAAATGTAATGTCGTTCAAACGGTATTACAAGCTCATGCGCAACAATGACGTTCCCGACAACGAGCATGACAAGAAGAAGACAATGGCCCTTCTCGGCAGTTATGTTGACATCCAGCCGGCTGCTATTGAGCGCAAGAGCCGACTGATGGTGGAACACTTCGCATCTCAGACATCAAAGGAGATTGACGGGGAGGCTCGTGCTATGCTCGTTACCCGGTCAAGGCTTCATGCCGTGAGATACAAACTGGAGTTTGACCGCATAATGCAGGAAATGCGTCTGCCTTATAAGGCATTGGTGGCATTCTCCGGCACGGTTAAGGACGGCGACATTGAATATACGGAGCAATCCATGAATCGGTTGCCCGGCAAGACTACCATTCCGGATGCTCTGAAAATGCCCCAATACCGTATTTTGATTGTGGCAAACAAGTACCAGACCGGATTTGATGAACCTCTGATGCACACCATGTTTGTTGACAAGAAACTCGGGGGTACATCCACCGTGCAGACACTTAGTCGTCTGAATCGCAAAAAAGGCAATCAGAAGACCTCAACTTTAGTATTGGATTTTGTCAATGACCCTGAAGACCTCCGTGCTGATTTCCTACGTTTCTATGGCAAGAACTATATGCCGGAGGAAAAGGAAACCGACAGTGACTCACTACTCCAAATCAAAAGCAAGATTCTCAACGATGACAACTACAAAGGAATCATCACCAAAGAGGACCTGGATAATTTTGCCGCTATCCGTTGGGGCGATGATTGGTACAAGCACAAAGTGGAAGTTTACCCGATACTCGATAGAGTAGTTGACAGAGCCAAGGAGTTGCCTCGTGAGCCTGAAGACCTGTACTTGGAGTTCCGCAAGGATTGTCAGGCATTCAAGTCGTTGTTCAACCTGTTGAGCCATATCAAGAGATTTTATGACCCGGAATTGCTGAAACTTTATGAGTTTATTGACCTTTTGGTTATGAAACTCAGGGTTGAGACAGCCAAGATGTCTGTTACCGAGAAGAAGGAAATTCTTGACGGCACGTTGCTTGACAGCTACAAGATTAAATTCGATGGGCTGAAGAAGATGGCTCTTGAATCAACCGACACTGAAGAACAGGGTATGGGAGCAGGAAGAGCCACTGCTCAACCTGTGGAGGATAATGAGTATCTGTCGGTAATCATCAAGACGCTTAATGACACCTTTGGTATTGATCTGACAGAGGAGGACAAAGTTGACCTTCAGCGCCTACGTGAAAAGGTAACCACAAATGAAGAGTTGCTTCAATTCTTCAATCCCGAAAACTCTCGCGACAATATCCGCGACCGATTCAATGAAGAAGTTGACAGCGAGCTGCTTGAATTTATCAACAGCAAGCTTGAACTCTACAACAAACTTACCGAAGATCGCGTAAACGCACTCTTCAAGCAAATGTGGTTTAACGAACTTTATGATACCCGCATTAGAGGACTCCATTAAGTATGACAGAACAAGAACGATATGAACAACGCGTAAAGGAAGCATTCGAAAAATTCCTCATTTCACCATTCATAGAATACGACCCTTATTCTATGGATAATGAACGTATTATATTCGATGCAAAGGAGCGTTCTGACATAAAATATGATGGAGGACGTTTGCAATGGATGCAAAGTTTTGCCTCAATATATACGATTGAAGGGGCAAGACCCATGGAATACAATGGCACGCGCTTCAAACAACTTTTGATAAAGCCCTTTAATGGGAAAACAGTAGGAATAAACTTCTCTGATTTTAACTATCATACTTCATTCTATAACGGCGAACATGAATCATATAGCTGGGAATATAGGTTTAATGAATTGAATGCCCGATTCATTAATACATTGAACAATCAGCCGGTTATTCCGGAATGTTTGGCTTCGCAAGCCGGAACCAATATTCTTAAAGGGTATTCTTTCCCCACTGTTAATAAATATGGGAAGTTAAGGACATGTTACAGATTTTATTCTCTTAATGGTGATGTTGAGCAGGATGCAAATTCAATCCGGCGACAAATTCTCCGTGCTCAGGCATTTGCACTTTTGCTCGCTGTGAAATATCCAGTTCTTTGTTTACCTTCCTATAATTTTGAGCATATAGAATCGTATATGTATGACATTACGAAGGAAATAGGAAGTCAATTCGCACAAAGGATAAGAGCGAAACTTTCTGAAGTGGTGCGTACTCTCAATGAGCATGGATTAACCTACGAGAATAATATATAGAAGTCATGGCCCTGTTCTTCCCGACAATAGAGAAAATACAGCAGTTCCGCGTTCAGCCCACCGAAGGCGAATGGTACTTGTTGCGCTTTCTTGAAAGCACGTTGGATGATTCCTTTGAAGTTTACTTAAATCCCTTTCTGAATGGTGACCGTCCGGATGTAGTCATTATGAGGAAAGGAGGAGGTGTAATGATAATCGAAGTCAAAGACTGGGATTTGGATCTATATACTGTCGATGAGAAAAGACACTGGTATCTGAAACACCCTAAGAATGAGAAAGAGACTCATGCCCGATTAGTTTCTCCAGTTCAACAAGCATACAAATATAAAGAGAACTTATTTGAACTTCATATCCCCGGATTATTAGAACTTAAGATCAAAGACATTCGCCGCTTTAATTTTGTTACTTGTGCGGTATATTTTCACAATGCAAATGAAGCAGATGTGAAGTCAGTTCTTGTTGAGCCTTTTGCTAAAGATAATAAGTATCAGAACTTCTTGAGATACAATATAGATCTTCTTGGCAGAGATTCTCTCAACGAGAAACGATTCAAGCAGATATTGCACTCAAGGTATCTTCTTTCATCATGGCCAAGTCAAATATTTACGGACGACATATACCAGAGTTTCAAACATCATTTAACCCCGACTCGACATTTAATGTCGGAGGGTGAGGATATTCAATATTCAGATGATCAAAAAAGTTTGATTTACGACAAAGATTCACGTTCATGGAGAGTAAAAGGAGTTGTAGGGTCTGGTAAAACCACTGTCTTGGCAGCCAAAGCCGTTGAATCCTGTAAGCGAGTTTTGGCAGAAGGACGTACACCGCGTATCCTGATTCTCACATACAACATCACCCTAAAGAATTTTATACGGGATAAAATAAGTAAGGTTCGTGCTGATTTTGAATGGAGTTATTTCACTATATTGAATTATAATAAATTCATCGGGACCATGATGAATGAGTTGGGTATTCCATTTGAGATGCCCGATCAAGCTCCCGATGAGACACACATTCAATATATGCGTAGGGTTTCTCCATACCTCAATCAGAGGTATTACAACAACAGAGACCTTTTTAAGGATTATGCCGATTCCATTCAGAAGTATGATGCCATATTCATTGATGAAATTCAGGATTATATTCGTCCGTGGATGGATATAGTTAAAGACAATTTTCTTGCTGCTAACGGCGAATATTATCTTTTTGGTGATGTTAAGCAAAACATATATAGCCGACAAATCAGCCAAAGAGATATTACTACCAATTTAACCGGTAGGCCGAGAGAATTGAAAACGTGTTTTCGTGCCGATATGAAAGTGCGCGATTTGGCCGTAGGATTCCAAAACCAATATTTCCAAGGAAAGTATGATTTGGATACTCTTGTATCGCAAGAAGACCAAGGGTTACTTTTCTCAAGAGATGAGCTTCAAAAGGGCTCGATTCGTTACGTATATCTTACACTTCCGAATCCGATAATATCTCTGAATACAATCATTACCGGGAATATTGCCAATAAGGATAATAAAGGAATCCACCCCAATGACATTACAATATTGGGCAACTCTATTGACCTGTTGAAAAAGATTGATTCATTCTATCGATATGCTGGGAATGGTGAAACCGCTACGATGTTTGAGACCTATGACCTAATGTTTATCCAACATCTTAGCTTTTTCAAAGACAGTACATCGGCTCCACTTTGGGTCAATAAGCTTTTCAAATTGGTTGGACAGGATAAGAATCCCAAAAGAGCAAGAGGCAATCAGATTCTTGGAGGCTTTCTCGGACGGTATGAAATGTATCGTGAATACCCCGGAATATTCGGGAGTATTTTGGAGGTGCTGTGTCAAAGATATAGGTTTGAGTTTAGGGATTTTCTATATATAATGTCTGAACACGAATCAGATTATATTGCATTTCGGGATAAAGTCTTTAAGTCTGATTCTGACTATTCAAAGATACGGGATAGTAAGAAACTCAATTTCTTTATGAATACCGGTACAATCAAAATCTCCACCATACATAGCTTCAAAGGTTGGGAGAGTGAGGTTGTTTTCTTGATTATGGAAAAGAACAATGAGTCCACCATCTCTTTTGATGAACTCCTATACACCGGCTTAACGAGAACACGTTCCAATCTCATTGTGATAAATCTTGGTAATCAAGAATATCACGAAAATATGAAACGTCTAATAGAAACTTATAAATAGTTTAATGGAATGAAAAGGATACCCGAAATACCAACCGATAAAGTTGTATTACTCAATATAAGTAGATGTTACAATGCCGATGAAAAGGAGGAAGACATCTATAAGCGGCCCAATGTATATGAAATGGTTCGTAAATATTGGAAAGTCGATAAGAGTCATGTAGAACAAGCTGATTATGTATTTGGAGTTGCCAATGGCTTAGTCGTAGCTGTATATACTGATATGCGATGGAAGTATGAGGAATACAACGGCTACCTCCGTTGCTCTTTTGAAGGCGTAGAGGTAAAAGACAGCCAATATTTAGGTCTTAAGGTGTCTGATTATGTGTGCAGCCAGAATCCAGTCACTTATATCAATTGTTAACTAACTAGCTATAAATGACAATGGCAGACACGATATTACTCAAAGAAGAAAAAGAGAAACTCACATGCGATGTCCCTATCACCAAGGGGCAATGGCTCGACATCCTTCACGATAAGGATTTAGTTGGCCCAGTATGGCGACGCGCCCTCCTGTCATTTTATTATATGCCAAATCATAGGGCAACCTGCAAGCAATGCGTGGAGAAGTATGGTGGCAACATCAATACTTACAATTCAGCAGTGTCATCTATAGGAGAGGCTATAGTCAAGAAACTCGGAACTTTTAATATTGAAGATTCCAAAGGTAATACTAAGTTTTGGCCTGTGATTATGAGCGAGGGCAAAACTGTCAAAGGTACGGGAGTTTTTTTTAAATGGACGTTGCGTCCGGAATTGGTCGATGCTCTCCGTGAATACATTATTGAGGATGCGCTATCGAAATATACTGCTGATTTCACTTCAAAATGGAAACAAGAGGAATATAAGTGGATTGCCGTCGGACACTTCCAGAAGAATTGGGATTTGGATTCCGAAAATTTTATTGAGATGCTTGAATCGTCTCTTTCCAAGACTGACAATCTCCTTGCCTCAAACAATTTCTTTCCACGGAAAATGATTGCTCAGCTTGCTAAAGCTGCTCCGGGAAAAGTGAAAGAGATGTTCACAAATCTTTATGATGAAAGTATTAACGTGGAGTCACGAATCCGCAGCTTCATCGACTCCGCCGAGAAATTAAGAATAGAATACAACCCCGGAGATTGGGGGATGCACTATCAGAATACCAATTCTGTAAGCACTTATCTTTGGCTGCGCTATCCTGAAAAGTATTATATTTACAAATATGGTGAAGTCCGGGATGTGAACATAAAACTTGGGCTTGACTTCGGCATCAAGCGCAACGGCAAGGCATCGGAAATGCTCAAAGGGATGAGAATGTATGACATTCTTCATTCTGCCATTGGCAAAGATATGGAGTATCAAGAGCTTGTCAAAAAATATATTGCTGAGAATCGTTCTCTATATCCAGATCCAAATCTACACACATCTACGATTGATTTCGGCTTTTGGGTTAGCCGATACTACACTCCGCTAATTGCAATGCACCAGCCAAAAACATGGCTATATGCGCCAGGCGAAGGCGCAAAGATGTGGCCTGATTGCAAGGACAACAACCTCATTTCAATCGGTTGGGAAGAAGTCGGCGACCTAACAGGCTTCGATACCAAGGATGAACTTGATATGGCTGTGGATAAAGTGTTCCCTGAGGATCCAACGACCATGACAAACAGTAAACGTTGTCTTTGGGATTTCAGTCATGAAATGGATGAGGGTGACATCGTCTATGCCAAACAAGGACTTTATTCAATCCTCGGGCGCGGTATTGTGGAGTCGGGTTATATCTATGATCCGACGAGGAAATTGTATCCTAACGTCCGCAGAGTAAAATGGACTCACATCGGCAAATGGGATATAAATACCATAGTTGGTTCCCAGCTACCGCAAAAGACCCTTACCGACATGAGTAATGACACGGCCTGGAAGAAGAAAGTTGAAGATGTCATTGTTAATGGTCCAGTGGTTTCGAACAATGACATGGTAGCCGAGCCGGACCCAAATAGAGAGGAGCCTCGTTATTGGTGGCTTGTGGCAAGTCCAAAATATTGGAGCTTTGCCGACCTTAAAGTCGGCGAAAAAGTCGATTATACTGTCAAGAATGAAAATGGCAACCGTCGCCGTGTTCCCATAAACTTTGAACAGGCTCGTGAAGGTGATATTGTCATCGGGTATGAGGCATATCCTGTCAAAAAGATTGTGGCTTTCGCAAAAGTCGCCAAAGCGAGTGACGGTGATACCATCTCATACGTCAAAACCGAGGAACTGATAGCACCCGTGTCATGGTTTGACTTCAAGGACAAACAGGAACTGTCGGAAATGGAGTTCATCAAGAACCGTAACGGTTCTTTCTTCAAGTTGACTCAAGATGAGTATGATGTGCTTCTTGACCTTATCCGGCAAGAGAATCCTGAACCGGAAAACAATCCGATTCAGAACCGCGTTGACTTGGAGAAATACGACAAGGCAGATTTCCTCAATGAGGTCTTTATGACATCCGAAGCGTTCGATGAACTTACGGCACTTTTAAAACTTAAACAGAACGTGATTCTTCAAGGAGCACCGGGAGTAGGCAAGACTTTCTCGGCAAAACGTATCGCATACGCTATGATGGGTGAAAAGGACTCATCTCGAATCGAAATGGTGCAGTTTCATCAGAATTACTCATACGAGGATTTCATCATGGGATATAAGCCGCTGGAGAATGGAGGCTTCGAGATGAAAAACGGCGTGTTCTACAACTTCTGCAAACGGGCCGAAGTCAACAAGGGCAAACCGTATTTTTTCATCATCGACGAGATTAACCGAGGCAATCTGAGCAAAATATTTGGTGAGTTGCTGATGCTAATAGAGAAAGACTATCGTGGCACTGAAATAAAACTGGCTTATCGCAATGAGTTGTTCACTGTGCCGGAAAATCTATATATCATCGGCATGATGAATACGGCTGATCGTAGCCTTGCAATGATTGACTATGCACTGCGCCGCAGGTTCAGCTTCTACTCGATGAAGCCGGGATTGGATACCGACGGATTCAAGAAGGAAATGGCCAGACATTCCGATGAGAGAATACAAAAAGTCGTGTATGCCGTCAAAGTTCTTAATGACAAGATTTCCAAAGATGATTCTCTTGGCGAAGGGTTCTGCATCGGCCACAGTTATTTCTGTGGCAAGAAATCTGATGAGTCCTGGATTGACTCAGTGGTCAAATATGACCTTTGCCCCATGCTTGACGAATATTGGTTCGACTCCAAAGAAACATGTAAATCAGAAAAAGACAAACTGCTCGACATCATAAAATGACGGAAGACAAGGGCATATTGATTAAAAATATCTTCTATATGTTGTCTTACGCTTTTCAGGAGCTGAGGAAGAACAACTACCAGGAGATTGCAGGTGAAGAGTTCAAGGAAATTCACGATCTCTTTGCCGAGATACTCGCACGTGGTGTCTCTGCCCAACTCAAGCAGGGACTGCACCGCACGTATGTCCCCCGTCAGGATGAACTGACTACACTCAGAGGAAAACTTGACATCAACGACACTATCAGAAATTATGCCCGAGGTTCCCATCGATTGGCATGTGAATTCGATGAATATTCAGAGGACAATACTTTCAACCGGATTCTGAAAGCAACAATGCAGTTGTTGGTCAAACATAAGGACGTTAAAGATAACCGCAAAAAATCATTGTTGAAATTGCTTCCGTTCTTTGCCAACGTCAAAGGAATTGACTTGCATAATATTAGGTGGAGTACATTCCGTTTTGACAGCAATTCCAAGACATACCAAATGCTTCTTTATCTCTGTTACTTTATCATAGACAACATGCTGTTGTCAACTGATGAAGGAAACGTCAAGATGCACACATTCTCAGACGAGCACATGAGCCATCTTTACGAGAAGTTTGTATTGGAGTATTATCGGAGGCATCATCCAGAGTATAATGCATGTGCGAAGCAGATTGCCTGGAATATTGATCAAGAGGAGACGACTGCGGCTCTCCCAATTCTCCAAACTGATATCTATCTCACTTTAGGAGAAAGAACACTCATCATAGACACGAAGTATTACTCAAAAAATCATCAGACTAACTTTGACAAGCCAACCATCCACAGTCATAATCAATTCCAGATTCTTGGTTATGTACTCAATCATGACCGAGAACATTCGGGTAAAACCGACGGAATGCTCCTATATGCCAAGACACAAGATGATTTTCAGCCTGATGGTCACATGAAATGGAATGATGGAAATATGATATACTACCGCAATCTTGACCTTAACCAAGCTTTCGATGGAATTAAACAACAATTGGAGAACCTTGTAAAACCGTCGCTCAAACAATGATAGTGCGTAACGATTTTCAGCTCAATAATCTTGAAATGCCCACCCTTTCTTAAAGGTATGAATCTACAGAAACACGTCATAATCATCAACGGAGTTGATAAGACTTATCAGGTTGAGTCAATAAGGCTTGACGGCTATAAGTATGCCATTACGTTCCAAAATGCCGACAAGGTCTATTCCTACTCCCGAGATAAAGTGATATGGCTTACAAATCCCTTACCGGTTGAGTTTGAGGGGTGTCATGTCTTTGTCAATGGTAGGAAAGAGAAAAATATCAAGGAGATTTCTCTTTTCGCAAATAATGGCTCAAAATATTATGCTATAACTTACGGTAACGATTTCACTAAGCACTATGCTGAAAGTGAAGTGGATATCCGCCAATCGTGCCTTTCCGGCAAAACAACAAATATTTTTGACTATTTGCGACAATGCGCCGGAATTAATACCCTCGGTATAAATGAAGAAGATGATTCCTCGAAAGGTATCCTTACATCAATTTATTCACGCATTGATTTTGTGGATCAGAATACCGCAGCTGCTGTATATCTCAATCCACAGCAAGGTATTAAGACATCCCATCTCGGCTCGATATTGTTTCCATTTGGATGCAATGCAAGTCAAGAGCGAGCAGCGAAAGGAGCCCTCTCAAATCAGATAAGTGTAATCCAGGGGCCTCCGGGTACCGGCAAAACCCAAACAATTCTCAATATTATCGCCAACCTATTAGTGGCTAAGAAATCAATACTGATTGTTTCCAATAATAACTCTGCAACAGAGAATGTCTTGGAAAAACTCAGCAAGAACGGTCTCGGCTTCATCGTCGCCACATTGGGCAAACGGGAAAACAAAGAGGCTTTCGTAGCCAATCAGCCACCGCTGAACCCGGAGCTGCCATCATGGCGCAAAACTTCTATGGAATTGAATCGCTCCACATCTGAAGTCAATTCAAGTCTTAAAAAGGTTGAAGCCGTTTTTGAGATGCAAGAAAGGCTTGCAATCTACCGTCAGGAACTTGCGGAAGTCGAAATCGAAAAATCCCATTTTGAACAGGAGCATAAGGAAAAATTCACAGAGAAGGAGGTAAAAACATCATCCAACAAAATCCTTAAGATTATAGGACAGATAGAGGTCTACGCTATTAGATATCAGGACGACTCAAAAGGTTTCCTAAAACGTATCAAACGACTGTTTGAGCGATTTAGTCTTGAACTGAGACTGAAACTCGCAATCGGAATCAAAGACGAATTGTCATTGGAGTCAGTCCCAATGATTATCACTCATCTCGATTGGCTGTTCTATCTTCGCCGAATTAAAGAATTAAAATCCGAAATTGTAGAAATTGAGAATAAACTGTCTCAGCTTGATGCAAAGGCATTGATGAAATCATTGACTGACAACTCAATGACAATTCTAAAAGCCTCGCTCTCTCAACGATATAAAAATGAACGACCGATCATCAGTTCGGTACAGGACATCTTCAAAGGAGGCGAATCTTTCTTGGAGAATTATCCAGTTGTGTTGAGCACAACCTTTTCATCCAAATTGTGCTTAAACAGCGATACGCTTTTTGATTACGTCATCATGGACGAGGCTTCTCAGGTAGCGGTAGACACAGGATTCTTGGCTCTAACATGCGCAAAGAATGCTGTTATTGTCGGTGATACCATGCAGTTGCCAAATGTTGTCACTGAGGAAGATGCTGCAAAGTTGGATGAAATCCGCAAGACTTCGTGTGTGCCGGATACATACGATGCCGCAAAACATAGTTTTCTCAGTTCGGTATTGGCAACAATTCCAAATGTATCTGAGACATTGTTGAGGGAACATTACCGCTGTCATCCCGATATCATAAACTTCTGCAATCAGAAGTTTTACGGAGGGAATCTCCTGATTATGACACAGCGTCAGGACGATAAAAAACATCTTCTTGCATTGAAGACCTCAGAGGGGCAGCACTGTCGAGGCCATTACAATCAGAGAGAAATTGATACCGTAAAAATTGAGTTGATGCCCATGTTGCACAACCTTGCGGAAACCGGCATTAT
>OFFB01000796.1_pt1 | contig 24527 bp, 21 predicted proteins | sample 1521281 | NCBI WGS metagenome assembly OFFB01 (sample SAMEA3504109, study PRJEB24116) | mouse gut metagenome | biome: mouse gut; feature: mouse-associated habitat; material: faeces | place: Denmark | collected 2011
ACCATCGCTGCCCTGCTGGTGATGGACCGGAGCATCTTTGGCCGGGTGGACTACAGTCTGCTGCTGACCTTTGTTGGATTCTTTATCTTCATCGGCAACATTGGGCGGATCCCGGCCTTTTCGCAGATGCTGCAACAGATCGTTTCTGGGCACGAGATCCTGGCCGGCGTTGCCGCCAGCCAGGTGATCAGTAATGTTCCAGCTGCGCTACTGTTGTCCGGGTTTACGGAAAACTTGTCCGCACTGATCATCGGCGTCAATCTTGGCGGGCTTGGGACGTTGATCGCGTCTATGGCAAGTTTGATATCCTACAAGCTCATTGCGCGGGAAGAAAGTCAGGTCAAAGGGGCGTATTTCCGGTATTTTACGGTGGCGAATGTCTGCTTTCTTGTGGTCCTGTTGGTGTTTGCACTGATTCTTGAAGCACAAATTTGACGAAATAGATTGAAAAACAGCAGCCGCTATGGTAGTATATACTTGGTTTTTTATATCAACACCTGAAACGACTATTGCGAACGGCAAAAACAGATGGCGTAGTAGATGATTGGGGTTACATACAAAATTATTGAGAACACTGGAAGAAGCTAACGAACATGGTCAGACAAATACCATTTACAAAATATGAAGCGGCTCTACTTTTAGATGCCTATCTAAAAGTACTATCTGGCGAACTATCCCGGGTGGATTCTGTCAAAAACTGCTCTCAATTGTTACGATTAATGGCAGTCAACGAAGGAATTGAAATTGATGAAACATACAGAAATGTGAATGGCATTTCATTTCAAATGGCAAGTATGGAGTCCGCCTATCAAGGAAAAACAATCATGAAACCTGCAACTCAGCTATTCACAGAAACTGTTCAACTTTTTCGGGATAATAATAAAGAATATCATAATTTGTTGAACAAGGCAAAAGATATGGCTACTGAAAAACGAGATGGTGAAGCTACGGCGCTCCAAATGTGTGAACTATGCACGACTAACCCGGCTGAGCACCAAATGATTTTGGAGGAGACGAATCGAATGACTGGAACACCGTCCAAGTCTGTTGAGGACGCCTTCTTTATGTATGCAAAAGACAAAACCGGATTTCCACCCAAAATGCTGGTTGACTATTTGCAAAAAGCAGCTGATTACTGCCATCTCAAACAGCCTCTCTTGGGCATGACTGATGCCAAAGCTGTCCATAACGTACAGAAAAAGGTTGCCGAGGGAAAACTTTTACGGTTCCGTTTTGGAAAAAATGCGCAGGCCATTCGTAGTGTCACACAGCTCTATTATGCCTTTATCAAAAGTTATTGTGAGCCTAAGGAAGATGCCATCACTCAGACAGCTCCTCTGATGAAGGATGCTGTTGTGGAACAGGCTGCTTCTGACGCAGTCGAACAGGCAACTGCGGAAAACGTACCCATTATTTCTGTGGAAGAGGTCGGCGCTCTTGATGAAATCGTCGAAACAGCGGAGGGCTCAGCTCTCCAGGGGGAAACAACCAGTGTACCGGCAAATGATCAGTCTCTGGTTGATTTCAGCCAGGATGGTACATATTTGTTCACCAAGCCGGTCTCTTACACCTACAAGGGCGAGGTATACCCTGCAAAGTCCTGGAATCGGATTTATGTGGAGATTTGCGGACTTCTCTTTGCTGATTATCGCGATGCTTTTATGGGCATCATGAACGAGGATATTCCTGGATACAACACTCTGGCTTTTGCCGATGAGCGGAATTACCGGCGTATGCGAGTGCCGAAAAGTTTTGCCCCTGGCTATTATCTTGAGTCCAACCTGGATGCCACTACCATCGTCCGCAAAATACGTGGACTGCATCAGTTGTTCGGGCTTGGAGACAAGTTGAGGATCTCATATAGAAGTGAGGACGGGGGGGGCGAAACATCAGAAAAAGCGCCAAACAAAGAATGGATTATCGTGCAGTTGAAAGCGCGGGGACTCACCTATCAGGACAAACGGAACTGGGGTGGATGTCTCTGGATTGTTGGCGATCATGGGCTGGATGCGTTTATTCAGGAATGCAGGATAAAAGGCTATAAACTGTCTTACAAAGCAGATGGCTGCAAAACCTATCCCAATCGCCCCGTATGGTGGACGAAGGATCATGTTGCAAAGGAGGCTGACACCAAAGCTGTAGACACACTCAATACCATGACGATCAAGGATGTTGCAATCAAGGTGCTCCATGATGCAGGCCACCCTTTAACAATACCAGAGATCATGCAGCAGATAGAGGTAGGGCAGCTTTATAAGTTTAATTCCAGCAACCCGGCACTGATTGTTTATCAAGGAATTCGCCGTTACTGCAAAGGGATGAAGGCACCAAATCATGCACCAGTTGACGTGTTTGACCGTTTTACCGATGAAACCGGGCAGATTCGTTATATGCTGATTGGTGAAAGTCAGAAGGTAACTGGCAATACAGAAACCCAGGAGACTGCGTCTGCAGATGACCGGTGGTTGCCCATTCTGCAAGACTCATTCCCGGACGGCTATATCCTGAATGATTTTCTAGGACAATTTCAAGCTGCTGCTTTCTGGCAAGAGCGTTATGGAGAAGTGTGTTCGATTCAAGGCGATGCTATTGACGCTGCCATGAAGGCTATCGGTGTAGTGCGAGATAGCCGAGTATTTGCGAAAAAAGATGAAGATAAACAGCTAATTTCCGCCATATGCGCTGAAATTAACGATATCCTGTCTCGTTATACGACAGTATATCAATCATGTATCTATGATCGTTATCAGGAGCAGCTTGCCGGCTGCTCAATCTATACCGAACAGGTGATGGTGCAACAGCTTCTAAGCGAGGCAAATGGCACCTTTTACTCTGCAAATCAGGTCTTTACCAAACAAGGCCAGTATGTATCTGTCATTCAAGATGCTCGTAAAGTACTCCGAGATCATGGCGGCCCCATGCCCGTCAGCGATGTCGCAAAGGTACTGTGGTTCATTCCCCATGATACAATCTATCACTGCCTGTCGGCTGATGATGAATCACTCAATATCGGCAGTAGTACATGGATGCTGGCGGAGCACTTCCCGTTGACTCGAGAAGATGCCGGTAAAATCGGAGACATGCTCGACGAGTATTTCCTGACCAGCAATTATGTACAGGCATCCGATTTGATACTGCTACTAAAAGATTGCTTGCCCGGCATAGCAGATGATCTGAACGGAATGAACTACATGGCAATCTTCAATATTGTCGCCTATTACTTGAGGGATCGGTTCAGCTTCACAAAAGCGATCATCTCCCAAAAAGGTTCCAGCATCGACTTCGCCAATCTGTTCAAGAGTTTCGCGGCTGAACACGATACTTTTACACTGGCCGATCTGGAAACGCTTGCAAGTGAACTGAAACTTCCTATTTATTGGGAAAGCATTTATGCTGGTGGTGCTGTGCGTATCAGCAAAACAAATTTTGTCAATAGGCATCTCATGAATTTTGATGTGGATGCCATCGATGAAGTACTTCAGAACGTTTGCTCCGGTGACTATCTACCACTGATGGCGGTGTCCTCTGCTATGATGATGCATCTTCCATCCTGTGGATATCAATGGAATGGATATTTGCTTCAGAGCTATGTGTTTGGCTTTAGCAAAGTGTTCGGATTATCCTACTCCAGCTTTGGCAAAACTGGATATTACGGCGCGATGGTCAGACGTAGTTGTAAAACCATCAACAATTATGGTTCGCTGATCGAACGCGTGCTGACCGATGACGATACCTGGGAATCGACGGCTGACGCCTTAGATTTATTGGTCAAGCAGGGGTACCAGGCGCTGCGAAAATATAAGGATATCGATATAGCTGCAGCAAAGGCGAAACAGAACAAATTATCATCAGGCGATAGGAGGTGAGCTCTTTGCACAAGTATGAATGGGATCCCGCGACGGGTGGCATATTGCTTCTGCCGCAGCAGGAAAAGAGCAGCAGAGAGCCTCGCCCTGTCTATTACCGGGAAATGAATCTGCTGGGTATGGACAAGCGGTGGAAGTATCCACAGAATGACGATGCGCCAATCATGTGGGCGGAAGCGGAAAGATATATCTATCGCGGAAGAACAATTGCGCGAACGAAGGGCGGAGGCCTATTTCAGCAACCTGAAATTATCTATACCGAATCAGAAGAAGGCATACCCGAAGGTGAGACATTAACACCTGTTGATGTTGATTTAATGATTGCCCAGAATACTGAGCTGCTTGATAATCTTCTGGAAGAAACTGCCAAGAGGATATATAGCACATACATTAAATTTAGAGACCGCATTGATCTGTTTTATGTCGCTTTTAGCGGTGGTAAAGACAGCGTTGTCACATTAGATATGGTGCAGCGGACGCTGCCGCATAACGCATTTAAAGTTGTATTCGGGGACACTCAAATGGAATTCCCTGATACCTATCGAACGGTTGCAACTGTCGAATCATGGTGCAAGAAAAACGGCATAGATTTCCTACGTGCAAAATCCCCACTTACGCCCAAAGTGGCATGGAGTACTTTCGGCCCCCCAGCTGCAGAAATACGCTGGTGTTGCTCTGTTTTTAAGACAACGCCACAGATTTTGCTACTTCGCAATATAATGCAAAACCCGAGCTTTACAGGCATGGCTTTTACTGGTATAAGGGCTGAAGAGAGTGCTTCCAGAGGAGAATATGATGATATAAGCGAAGGGAAAAAACACAAGGGACAGTTTAGCTTCCATGTAATATTCGACTGGAATTCCGCCGAACTTTATATGCATATTTATCGCAATCATTTAGCGTTAGGGGACTCTTATCTTAAAGGTGTGCCGCGTGCAGGATGCCTTGTTTGCCCAAATGCGGTAGGGAAAAGCGATTATTTCAGAAGGGCAGCCTATAGTAAGGAAATAGACGAATATTTGGACATAATACGACAGACCAGTACAAAAACGGCCACATTTTCTGACGGTCAAATGCGGGAATTTATCAATGATGGACATTGGAGAACCAGAAGCACAGGCCGCGAATTGACGTTAGGAAAGGATATACATAGATACCGTGAGGTCGAAAAAGGCACTCACTGTATCACGATTTTAAAAAGCGGTATGTACCATCGTTGGATACGATGGATGCGTACAGTTGGCGATATTATTCAATCTGATGGTAGTCACATTGAGATTAAATTTCAGGATAAGACTTATGAGATGAATTGGGTCATTGGCGATGATGGCTTTGATGAAATATGGCTGAGAAACTGTTTTAGGTCAAAAACAGATGTTAAGTTTCTCTCATTGCTAAAAAGCTCTGTTATTAAAGCAGCGTATTGCGTCAATTGTGGAGTGTGTGAAGCCGAGTGCAAGTACTCGTGTATTCATTGTACTAAAAATGGTCTAACGATTGGCGATAATTGCCAACACTGCTACCAATGTCATGATGTTCATGAACATTGTATTCGATATTACTCAATTCGAAACAAAGAAACGGAGGGCAAACCTTTGAAGGCTATTGATCGATATTCATCCTTTGGATTTAGAAACACATGGCTTGAATCCTATGTAAACCATGGCGGGGATATTGAGTTCTGGAGCTCTGCAGCTGATGGGCTTGCTCCTAACAAGCGCCAGGATGCATGCCATCAGTTTCTGCTCGATGCGGGTATAATCACAGATAAATGGAAGACCAAAAGGAATAAAGAAACTCAGGAAAAGATAAGGGATTTCAGCCCGATTCAGAACACGAAATTTGGAGAGAAAATCCTTGAGCTTGGGACGACAAGCACAATCTGGGCACTTATCATGGTCAATCTGGTTTCTAATCCGGATGTGCCTACTTTTAGGTGGCTTCTTGAAAATTGTGAAATGTTTCAGACATACGACGAGGAAGACTTATTCAACCTGCTAATTCCTGTTTTTGCCAATGATGAAAAAGGGCACGGAAAGCAAAATGTAATCGATTCTCTAAAAATACTCTTTGCAACAACGCCGCTAGGTCTCGAACAGATTGTTGCTCAGATCGACTATACTGCAAAAACTACTGCTCGCGGTGATACGATTAGTTTAAACTCGCTGACCCGTATGCCGTGGTATTCGCCTGTTCCTGAGGTTATCCTCTACTCCCTCTACAAATTTGCAGAGGCTTGTGGAGGCTATCACCAGTTTACAATGTCTTACCTGATGGATGAAACGATTGAGCGCGATGGTGTATCGCCTACAACGATTTTCGGCCTTGACCGCGACACGATGATTCGCATTATCAACGGCTTGGCTATCAACTACCCGGAATTCATCTCCGCTTCCTTTTCCTATGATTTGGATACCATTACCCTTCGCAAGGAGAAAAAAGCCGAAGATGTCCTGGACTTGTTATAACGAACGACAAGGAGGCGCTGCAATATGCCTGCTCAGAGATACAGTCAATACTTCAATATCGACGAAAAATACTATGCCGTTGTTACCAAAAAGTTGATTGATGAGGGAAAGGTCCGGTGGGAAGGATTCTATCCCCATGAAACTTTCATTCAGCTGCTTCATCAGGTAGTCACCATGCTCTCCGGCAAAGAAACAAAGAGTATCTGGGTAGAAGGTACCTACGGTACGGGCAAATCCCATGCCACATTGACACTCAAATGCCTGCTGGAAGCACCTGAGGACGCTGTTCGCGCTTATTTTGAGGATTATGGCTTGAGTCAAGACCTTTGCAACAAATTCCTGGCTGCGCGCTCAGAAGAAATGAACGGCAAACTGATTGTCGTTCATCGCATCGGCTCCTCCAACATCAAGAATGATGATGATTTGATCTGGGCTGTGCAAGACAGCGTGTCTCGCGCACTCCGGAACGCAGGCATAGAAAATATGGCGGCAGGGACCATGAAGGAAGCTCTGTTAGACTGGATCGATGAACGCCCTGCCAATAAGGACTATCTGTCCAGTCTGATCAGCGAGGTGCCGCAGAATTTCGGTGGCATGGGGCTGGACATGATTCTACAGATTCTTCAGTCTGATGACGAGAAGGCCATCGAAACGCTGATGGAAAGACTTGTCATTCTCTGCCGTGAGAATCGTATTCTGGCAATGAACATGGATGCAGAGAAACTGGCTGCGTGGCTGGAAGATGTCATTGACAAAAATGAGCTCGGCGCTATTGTCTTCATCTGGGACGAATTTTCCGAGTATTTTAAAAACTGCCAGAACTCTCTAACCGGCTTCCAGACTCTGACACATGTCAGCTTCAGCAAGCCCTTCTATTTCGTAATTGTGACACACGAGAGCGACGGGTTGATCACCAACCGGTCTGATCGCAGCAAGATCAGTGACCGATTTATCTCTCCGCGTGTGCATATTGAGCTGCCGGATAATATGGCTTTCCAACTCATGGCACAGGCTATGAAGGAAACCGACGACCCAGAAATGCAAAAGGAATGGTCAACCATCGTAAAACCGGGGTTAAACAGTCGTCTGGGAACTGTGCGGGCGCGTATTACAACTGGCGCAAAAAAACATGCGAAGGCCGGAGCAAAGACCATCCTCAGTGATGACGATTTGCAAAAAATCGTGCCGCTTCATCCTTACGCAGCACTGATGCTGAAGCATATTTCCCGTGTCTTCACGTCTAGCCAGCGTAGTATGTTCGACTTTATCGTGGCGCGTGACCCGGATGCCGAACGTGTCGAAGACTCTGACGAAAATATTCTGGTATGCCGCGCTTTCAAATGGTTTATCAACCACAATGGCGTCATAAGCTCCAGCAATCTGATGACTGTCGATATGCTTTGGGATTTCTTCAATGCCAAAGCGGGTGGAAACATGAACCCAGATGCTCTGGAGATCCTGAACAACTTTGATACACTGAGCAGTGAATACCATCTCGATTCAGATCAGCAGCGTGTTCTACGCACAGTACTCCTGATGAACGCCATCTGTACCCGTGTGCAGGAAGCAGATATGCTGATGCCCACCTATGAGAATATCGACCTGGCATTCCTCGGTACGGGTTGGCCTACGGGCAAGGCAGCCAACATCGCCCGTGCAATGGTACATCGTCAGCCACCCCTTCAGCCCGTGCTGTTTGAAGAACCTATGCAGGACGGTACTATGCGCGTTATCCCCAAGGCAACCGGTGGCGTAGACATTGAAGAAATCAAAAACAGAATCCGTACCCAACTTTCCACCAAGGATCTGGTGGAAGCGGTTGGCTTTGCACAGGCACTGCGCATTCCGGATAACCTGACCGGGCACTTTACTGCGACCATGCTTTATGTCAATTCGAGAAGCACGCAAACTTTCCTGAACGGTCTTCGTGATGCAAAGAATCGTGCGCACAGTAATCCGGATCACTACGAGGTCTGCATCCTTCTTGCCATGACGGATGAGGAGCGTAGTGAAGCTGGCCGGATGATCCAGAATGCGATGAAGGACGGCGTCCCAGAAAATTTGCTTCTGCTGGACGCGACGACAAACACCTTTACTACATACCTTGAGACTTATATTACAAACCGAGCTTATAGCGAATACTATCTTAAAGGCGATAAGAAGCAGTCTGGCCAATTCGCTGCCTATGCACAGAAGAATCTCTCCAGTTGGAGGGATCAAGTCGTTGCGGGTGAGCTCCGCCTCTATGATATGACGCATAAGAATGGTCAGATGCGTATGGGCTATACCACCATGGCTGAAGTCCTTCAGGACTTCGACCGAAAGATGTATCCCTTTGGCATTGAGCAATATGCTGTTAATCCGACGATGTTCACTCGCTCTGCCATGGGCCAAGGCGCAGAATGTGGTTTGACGGAAATGGAGAAGGGAGCTTTTACTTCTGGCAATGCCGCCACCAGGCTGTCCACGGCTCTAAAAGGTGCCTGGAAGGTCGAGGGCAAATACTGGGATGACACAGCCAACCAGAGCCTGATCATTGTACAGCTGAAGAAAAAGGTGGAGGAAATCATCCACGCCGGTTTTGACAAGGGCAGTCCCGTGTTCATTGCGGATATCGTGAGCGCTTTGTCAGAGCGTCCCTTCGGCTTCACCCCCTCAAACCTCTCCGCGTTTGTCCTGGGCTTCCTGCTGAAAGAATATGCCTGTGACGAATACTTCTGGTCGAACGGCACAACTCGCCCCATGAGTGTTGAACTGATGAAATCCGCCATCAAAAATGCGATGGATCAGGTGGTTACGCCAAAGGCAGGATATCGTCCGGAAGCTATTGTAACCATGAGCGAAGAGCTGCGGATCTTCTTACAAGGCACCGCTTCCATATTCCACGAAAGCACTGAACGCTGTGGCAGCGTAGATGCTGCCGCTGGTGTGATCCGTTTGGGCATGAAGAAGCTGGAGTTCCCCATTTGGGTACTGAAGTCTATTCTTGCTGGAGAGAGTCTTCAGACGGATACAGCAGTCATTACTGATGTCATTGATAAGTACCTCGGCATTGCCAACATCCGCAACTATGGGAAGACTGCGACAGAGAGCGATTTGTCAAATGAGATTGGACGCCTGATGAAGGAATATCCCGACCTAGTGTCTGATTTGAAAAGCTTGTTTGTTTCGCAAAAGTGCCGGGAAGGCATGAAAGTATACCTGGATGGGTATCGCGATGGTGAACTGTCCACCTTGGCAATCGCCATCAAGGATGGCGGAAACTATATCTCAGAAGTCAAGAAGAAATTTAATGCGGACGAAGCTAATTGGGTCTGGTCTCCAGAAACCGCTAATGTGAAAATTGATGAGACCATCATCGAATACAGCATCATCGCGGAAAGTAATACGATGATCGCGCCTGCCGCCACTCTGACAGGTTGCGTAAGGAACTGGAGAGACCGTATTGAAAACTTCCGCATCAGCCTTGAAGCTATGGCTACGGAAGTTGGCGACCTGAAAGAATTGCTCGATATCCTGTACACCATCCGGCAGAACCGGGACAATACCATCCCGGAGATGAAAAGGGAACGCTTTTTGGAGCTGCTCAGAGAGAAAAAGGGTGACTTCAATTACCTCTATAGTCACCAAGAAGAGATGTTCCGCCGTATTGCTCAAGGCTGGATTGGTGAACTGAGCGATGAAGATGTAACAGAATTGTTTGGCACGTACATGGCAACAGGTGTCTTCTGCGATGCTTCAGATAAGTTCTTCCAGACAGTAGAGTCACAGGTGGGCTCTTATATAGACGCGCAGCGATCAAAACGTCTTGGGAAACTCTGGCACGATAGGACGGAAACTAAAACCCCCGCTGAGTGGTCACATAAGTATTTTACTCCCATTCTCTGTATGTTTGATGACAACGAGCGTCAGAAGGCAAAGGAAGTTTTCACGATACTACACAAGAGCAAACCGTCAGAAGCGGAATTTACCACAGCTGAGGAATGGCTGAAAACAAGCGATTTCTACGACCGCCTTTCCTCAGCTGTAGAACGCGACAAGTGTATGAGTGAACGTGTCATCGGTGATTTCGCTTATCTGCTTCCGGATGTTGATAAGGTGCGTTCTTACCTGAGAGACAAGGCATCTCTGATTACTCCCTATGAGTGGATGGACAACAGTGTGATTCAGGGGAGGATTCGCGAGATGGCCGATATGCGGTATAAGACCGGGGGAGCTTTAGATGCAGAGAAAGCTGTGGCTGATCTTGGAATTGATGAGCTACGTGATTATGTCCGTAATCTAATTAAGACCGACATGACGGTTGGCATTGCTATTCTTAAGAGGCAAAAGCATTAAAGGAGATTGACTCCATGAAAAAGTTTGCAAGCATTCAAAACATGAAGCAGGAAATCGATTCTTATGAGAAGCATTTCACAGGCGCACCGCTTGTGGTTGGAATTGATGGAAGCAGCGATTACGCCGCTCTGCTTGGTATGCTTAAGGATGACTATGGGAAACAGATTATTCACATGAGTGACTCGTGCAACATGGACTTCCCACCTGACCCTGCTTTTCAAATCTCCCTGATTAGCAATGCAGCAAAAGCAAAGCCCGTCATCTGGATTGGAGCAGCACAGGCGAAGATGCTGTATGGCCAGCAACCTACAGAACAGTTTTTGCTCAATCTTTTAGGGGCAAGCTTCGCTGGACCTGTTACGGTGATCTGTCCTTTCTGTTGCAGCATATTGGAGAGTATTGCTCGAAACTATGCAAAACTGGGATACAATGTCATTGTTATGAGTAGCGATGAACGAAAGATACCGGCAATCCATGTGAACCCGGAAAATGCGGCTTATCAGGGGGTTGATTCTGTACAAGGTATCAAGGCGCTCCTCTGCATACTGGAGAATGGGAAATATTGTGCTGATATTCATCTGACAACTTCCTGCAAGATTGCATATCTTGAACGCTCCATGTACCCTGTTTCCGAGGACATGAAGCCCTATCAGGTTCTATGCAAGATGGACCCAGGTATTGCAGCAAATACCAAAGAGGAAAACGGCACTTTCGAACAATGGCAAAAACTTGTGCTCGATCTAAAAGAGGTAAAATGCCTTTCGGATTTGTGTGCGGATCGAATGTGCGTTGTTCAGAACCTCTCAAATGAGTTTGGAGATTACCTTGCAAGCAGCTCGGATGACCGTTTTCTGTGTTTCATATGCCTCAAAGTATTCTATGGCAACGGAAATGATTACCTCGCTTATTGCCTTGAAAAGTCGCAAACTGCGGATTTACTTGAGCGATACATCTATACTGCCATACTCAATATCGATTATCAGGACAAGCATTTTTCCAGCTGGATGAGGCAGAGGCGGCGCCTACTTTCTACGCTTGATGACAACAGTACCATGATGGAGGATTATTGTGATCAGGCAACAATCAAGAGAAAAGATATCCTTTGGTATCTTAGCGATGAAACGGAGGAAGAACGCGCAGCGCTTATTCATGCATTGTGCAGTTATTCCTATACACCGGACGAACTAAATCGGGCATTGGCCGTCGTTTCGCCACAGCTTGCCACCTATTTGAAGCAGTTCACTTTTGATGAGTTCAACACAAAGGTCATGGAGTCTGATGCCTATGTCCGCGAGCTGCTGACCGATTACTTTCAGCGCTATAAGTTTCAAAAGCTTACGAATCATCAGGATGCTGATTTTGTCGAGCTGGTGGAAAAAGAAGCAAAGATCAGAAGTTTCATGAAATTACAGGCCAGAAGTGCCATCGTGAAAAAGCTGGATAAAAAGGGAGTGCGTCCGTACTTCTTTGATGCTTTAGGTGTTGAGTTTCTTGCGTTTATCGAATCCAGGGCAGAAGTCTACAAAATGCAGTTTGAATGCTTTGTCGGGCGCTGCAATCTGCCCTCCATCACCAGCAAAAACAAGGAATTCTATGATGCTTTCCCGGAAGGCAGTATACGCAAAGAAGAAGGATTGGATGAGTTCAAGCATCAAGGAACAAAATACGATTTCCAATTTACAACTGAGCCGCTCCATATCTTTGATGAGTTGGCCCTCCTAGACAGAGATTTGAAAAAAATGGGCTCCATACTTGCTATGGGAAAATGTCAGAGAATTGTCATCCTTTCCGATCATGGCGCAAGCCGCCTCGCAGTGACCTATAGAAGCGAAAATGAGAAGCTGGAACTTTCAGAATCTGGGAAGCATAGTGGACGCTGTTGTCCTACAGATAAGGACCCAGGTATAGAATTTGCTACCTTCGAGGATGGATTTTCCGTATTGGCAAACTATGAACGCTTCAAGGGCAGCCGGAAGGCGGATGTAGAAACACATGGCGGCGCATCTCTGGAGGAAGCCGTCGTTCCCATCATTGTCCTGACTTTGAAACCGAAGGAGCAACAGGTTTTCTTTGTGGAAACTGTTGTGCCATGCAGCCCCAAGGGAGGTTCCAGCATTCGGTTGTTTGCAAATCCACCGCTCAAAAATCCGCGCATGGTTGTTAATGGTCAGAGCTATGAGGGTAAGCTTGATGGCGATAAACATAATGTCATCTTTGATATGCCTGACATCCGCAGGAAAGGCCATCATGAGGCTGAAATCCGCGATGGTAGCGTCAAGGTTACTGTCCTGACATTTGAGACAAAACGTCAGACAGGAACCAACCAACTGCTTTGATAACGAGGTGATTACATGCCGTTTGATACTTCTTCCGCACCACTGCGTGAAAGATTGATGGACGCTTTTGACGAAATGGTTTTATATAAGGATCTATCTAAAGGCAGCATTATTTCATCCTTTAAGCTTCCGTCGTTCATGCGTGACTGGGTGATGAAGAAATTTCAGGACGACGAAGGTCAGCTGGACATCGATGAAGCCAGCGAGTTTATACGAACTTATATTCCAAAGCGTGGTGAATGGAAAGCGATTCAGAATCGAATCGTTACGCATAATGAGCGAGTCAAATTCCTTGGAAGAGTATCTGTAAACATCGACATTAAAACGCAGGAAGTTTCCTTTGCACTGCCGGACTTTGGGCTTGGATATAAGGACACCTATATTTCGCCAGAGGTTTGGGAAAACTGCTCAGATGATTTACTGCGCTCCGAGGAAGCTTGGGGCATCATTGAGCTTGGCTATCTTTTCCCCAGCGATGACAAAAAGGCTGGAAGAATCCAGATGCTCGATTTCCATGATTTCTGTCCGTACATCATCGACCTGGATGAATTTAAAGATGCTCGTTCGATGTTTACTCTTGAGGAATGGATCGATATCGTTCTGGCCGCGGCTGATTACAACCCAAAAGGCTATGAAAGTATGACACAGAAACTTGCGGTCATGCAGCGCCTGTTGCCCTTTGTGGAAAAAAACCTGAACCTGATTGAGCTCGCACCTCCCGGAACTGGTAAATCTTATCTGTTTGGTCAAATCAGTCGCTACGGATGGCTTGTATCCGGCAAGGCTACACGAGCTCAGCTTATCTACCATCGTGCCAGCAAACGGGATGGTGTTGTTGCATATAAAGATTTTGTGGCATTGGACGAAATTCGCGAGGCCGAATATATGAAAGATGCTGAGATGCATTCGGCACTTCAACAAATCATGGAAAATCGCAAGTATAAATCAGACGATGGGCACGAAGTCAATGTAGATGCAGGTATCATTTTCCTTGGCAATATCAATGGTGACAACATGAACGAGTACTCTTTCATGTTTGCTGAATTGCCAGAGCCGTTCCATAAGAGTCCCTTTCTTGATAGAATTCATGGGTTCATCAAGGGTTGGGAGCTTCCAAGAATGAATGACGATATGAAGGCAAATGGCTGGGCATTAAACTCGGAATACTTCTCTACAATCATGCACAATCTCCGGGACGACCCGACCTATCGCGCAGTTGTAGAAGATATGCTTGTGTTGCCGGAAAAAGCAGATACTCGAGATACAGAAGCTATCCGCAGAATTTGTACTGCCTATATGAAGCTTCTCTTCCCGCATATTACCGATGCGTCCGATATGTCTCCGTTTGAATTTGACTGTTATTGTTTGCAACCTGCGAAAGAAATGAGAAGTGTCATCAGAGTGCAGATGGGGCTAGTGGATTCTAGGGAGGCAGGAAAAACTGTGCCCGATATTTGCACAAGGGGGCTGTAAGCATGAGAACAAAAAAACAGTATGAGTGTACCTCATGTCGAAAGATACCTTTGACAAAAGATGAAGTCGGTGCAAGCAAAAAACTTCTTGGTAGCGATACCCAAGAATTATATTGTATAGGCTGTCTGGCTGCCTACCTTGAAGTCACTCCTGAAGATATCGAGGACAAAATTCTGATGTTCAAGGAAGATGGATGTGAGCTTTTTAAATAGCTTTATGCCACTGGGAGATTAACAATGCAGACTCTTATTTACGCCGACCATGCCGCCACTACGGCTCTAACCTCCGCTGTTTGCGCAGCTATGCAACCCTGGCTTCAGGACAAGTATGGCAACCCATCTACTCTCTACAGCTTTGCCCGGGAACCGCGCAAGGCTGTTGCTTCAGCACGAGAAACAATAGCGGCTTGCATTGGAGCGAGGCCAGAGGAAATTTATTTTACTTCTGGTGGTACTGAAGCAGATAACTGGGCATTGATTGGTACGGCATTCTGGGAACCTGATCGGTGCGGCCATATCATCACAAGCAGCATTGAGCACCATGCAATTTTGCATACGTGCGACTTCCTAAAGCGTATAGGCTATGATATTGATTTGCTGCCTGTCAATCAGCATGGTTTAATCTTGGCTGAAACGTTGGAAAAGCATCTGCGAGGTGAAACACTGCTTGTATCTATCATGCTGGCAAACAACGAAATCGGTACAATTGAGCCTATCAAGGAACTGGCCGAAATTGCTCACCGGCATGGTAGCTTGTTCCATACAGATGCAGTACAAGCTGTCGGTCACATTCCGATTGATGTCAAAGATCTTGGCATCGATATGCTCTCAGCCTCCGCTCATAAATTCAATGGGCCCAAAGGAATTGGCTTTCTATACGTTCGTGATGGGGTGATGATTGAACCTCTTCTCCATGGTGGTGCGCAGGAAGGCGGCCGGAGAGCCGGGACCGAGAACGTCGCCGGAATTGTAGGTATGGCTACAGCGTTCCAAGAGCATATTGAGCATTTAGAACAAGAAACTACCTATGTGCAGAATCTTGCTGACTTGCTACTAAAGGGGCTGCGGAATACGGGCCTGGACTTTATTGTGAATGGTGACGATAATCGCATTCCTGGAAGCCTGAGCCTTTCTTTTAGAGATGCAGATGGAGAAATGCTTTTACACCGACTGGATTTGATGGGAACAGCAGTGGCCACAGGGTCTGCATGTGACTCAAAGAGCACTGCTCTCTCCCATGTCATTAGGGCGATTGGTGTACCTGACGCATATGCACATGGAACGATTCGGATTACGCTTGGCATGGATAACAGCATCGAACAGGTCTCCGTTCTGGTTGAGCAGATAAGTCGTATACTCGATAATAGATAACGTTGATAACACATTTAGAGTCTTTTCAAATATTTTCCACCCCAGACATTCTTTCTATCCCAATAGGGATTTATGTTGCTACAAAGATGGAGCATCTCATATAGAGATAAGGTTCTTGCCGGTGCTGTATCCGGCAAGAACCTTATTTTTGTATCAAAATTGATGTTTACAATTAAAATATCTAAACTGTTTCAATCAAACAATCAAGAATTGCTTCAATCTTATGCTGCTTCTCCAAGTCCAGCCCTCCCAGCTTCTCTGCCAGAGGCGTCCATCGAATCAGTGTGTCCGATGCGATGTACGCCGCCAGGATGGAATCAGCACTAGTCCCAAGGGCATTACAAATATCAATCAAAGTAGGTAGCGCAGGTATCAGCAGCCCACGTTCAATCCTTGAGATCGAGTTGGAAGCAACGTCCGTCATCTCCGCAAGCTGCTCCTGGGTCAGTCCACGTTGTAGATTGCTGGGCGGCGATGATCGTCCTGGAACTGAGGAAAAAGAATCCTGCGCTGAGGCTCCACTGCATCTTGCCCTACGAAGGACAGGCGGACAAGTGGAGTGCTTCAGCACAGGAACGATATCGGTTGATCTTGAAAGAGGCTGATTCGATAGAGTATGTGAGCCATGCGTATTACGACGGCTGTATGCTCGATCGGAACCATAGGCTGGTAGAAGCTGCAGGTTCGCTGCTGGCTGTCTACAATGGGGAACGGCGTGGCGGTACTGCGGCAACCATTCGATATGCTCGGAAGCTGCAGCGGAAGATTGTGATCCTTGACCCCGTGTCGCTCGAATCTGTTGCGGAGTAGGCCGTATGAGCGATGACCGCAAATATATATTCTCTCTGCAGCGAGGACATCCGGGTGGAAAAGAATCTCAATAAGGTGTTACGCAATAAAAATCAGGAGGAAAATAGAAATGTTCTGTCACAAGTGCGGTACGCAGATGGTCGAGGGAGCGGCCTTCTGCCCCAAGTGCGGTATGAAGGTCGTACATACAGATGCTGCTCAACAGCCCATGAGCAGCACCACTCCCGTTGTTGAGCCTCAGCAGACCAGTGCAGAAACCCCGCCAATTGCAGAGAACAACCAATCTATCCCAAAATCAAACACCAGCCTGCGTAAAGTTGCAATCATTGGCCGTGTCCTCATGTGGGGGGCGTTGCTGCTGCTGTTCTTGCATCTCCCCATTAGCCCAGCTATCCTTGTCGCTGGAGTGGCAATCGGTATCATCCTGTCAGCCCTTGGAGCGAAGCGCCCCTTGGGCCTATCCAAGATCATTGAATTGGTAGTTGCTGCGATTCTATTAGTGGTAGTTGGATTTTCCACTCTGTCGTCCGGTGGAACAGGCGATAAGTATGTTCAAATGGTTAAAGGTGGCATACTCGACGGATACCCACAGATGACCGTGGGCGAGGCGTTCGATGGTTTCCTGAGTGACCCCAAATGGGAGTCGGGCCTGTCCGATGACAATGTGCGGTTCGTCAATGTTACAGGTGGAGCACTTTACTTTGGTGAAGAGGCAGAGCTTGCTGTGCAGTTCATTATTGTAGATGAGAAGGACGGTTCGTTCCAGTATAACGCCTGCGAAGTAAATGGGACTCCACAAAGCGACCTCGTCTTCTGGGGCTTGCTCGAAACCATCTATGGTGATTCGGCATCTGGTGGCAATTCTCCATCAAAGGGATTAGATTCTCAGGGTGATCTCGACTTCCTGTCAGACCCAATAATGATTGATGAAACACAGTCCTATGATAACGAGTATGGGAATATTGAAGTGACACTCAACTATGCTGCCTTTACAGACAAACTTGAAAACACGTTGTTAGGAGGTTACATCTATCCTGATGAGGGCAATGTTTTCCTTTGGGCCGATGTTACAGTGAACAACATTGGTACAGAGAAAGGGAGCCTGCTCACAGCTTGGAACACCCTCGTTTTCGATGGGGCATATGAATTTGAACACCATACTACCGTAGGCGATGTGGTAGACATCAATCCATTAACGACCCCTACAGATGGAGGGCTTGTATTCATGGTTCCAACCAGCGTAATGGAATCAGATAAATCCTTGGTTCTCAATATCAATGATGGTGGCGGTGATGTTGTACTTTCCTATGTTATCAGGCCCGGTGATGGTACTGGAAGTATAGCTGGGCCGAACGATGCCGATACTGATAACAATGTGGTAGCACCGGCTGGAGGAACCTATGGATTTAGTTCTATATGCAGCCTCCTTGGAACCTCTGTAGAAGACATCATGAATGACTGGGGGACACCGTTGGAATATGAAGCAGGTGGAGGAGTCAATTACTGTACCTATGATGGTATAACTTTCAACTTTGATGCCGATGGGGTGGTCACCAACATTGACCTTGAACCCAGCAAATGCGTCATTAACGCAGAAACACTGGATAAAAATAGAGAAGGTCTGCTGGTCGTTCTCGGCACTCCCACCGAGGAAGGGTGGGAACCTGCTGATTACACCGATACGTATCGCATGAGATATGAGAATTTCAGAGATGGCGTGGGTGTCGTTGTGGAACTCGTTACACCTGACGATGCGGCCAGCAGTATGAGAATTTGGCAGGATTGACACGACCATCAGCCTAAAAGGGAGAGGGCTTCACAGCTCTCTCCCTTTGCGTATTCAGAGTTTATAATCGTATTGCTGAAGGAGTTTAGAAGAATGAAACCTGTGAAACACCCCCACATCCCATGTGCCAAGTGTCCGTACAAGCTAGGGCTGGTGCATACAGTAGTCAACCCATGTCCTCAGTGCAAGGAGAGAGGCTACCAGACGTTCGAGAGATTCCAGAAGCAAGCGTTGGGAGATAGCTCGACCTCTGAGCATGGGGAAAGGTAAAGCTATAGATATTGGATACATGAATCGCAAGGACGCCTGTGTTGGGTGTCCTTGTCTTCATCGTATCATGCCCTGCGTTAGCGATATATTCTATCAGTGACATCAATAGGAAATGGAGTGATCCACATTGTCCAAGAAAAAGATTCTCAAAGCGATCCTGATGGCACTCACCGTTCTGCTGACGGCGGCGCAGAACACCGATGGAAAGGAGGAACCCGCAAAGCTCGATGATGACCCTGAGATGTACCTGGAATAGCGGGCTTCCCGTGTGGGAGGCCCGCTATTTCTATGCCCAAATCAACGAAATAAAATTAGGAGGTAAAAGTTATGCCCGCTAATGTCGAAACCATGTTCTATGTCCGCGAGAAGCCCTGGCATGGCCTGGGTACTGAGGTCCAGGAGGCTCCGACCTCTGCCGATGCCCTGATCTACGCTGGTCTGGATTGGGAGGTCATCCAGAAGGATGTCTACACCGAGGGCGGTCGCCGGATCGATGGCTACAAAGCCAATCTCCGCAGCACCGACAGCGCCGCCCTGGGCATCGTGAGCGACCGCTACAAGGTGGTGCAGAACGAGGACGCTTTCCAGTTTACCGATGATCTGCTGGGGGCTGGTGTGACCTATGAGACTGCCGGGGCTTTGCAGGGAGGCCGCAAAGTCTGGATGCTGGCTCGGATGCCCAACCGCTACATCATCGCCGGGGACGAGATCGCGCCCTATCTGGTGGTGATGAACTCCCACGATGGCAGCAGCGGCATCAAGGTCGCCATGACACCCATCCGTGTTGTCTGCCAGAACACCCTCAACTTGGCTTTGGACAGTGCCAAGCGCATCTGGACCACCAAGCACACCGAGAACGTCATGCTCCGTGTCCATGAGGCCGAGGAAACCTTGGGCCTTGCCGAGAGGTACATGAGTGAGCTGGGCCGTGGCATTGATACCCTGTCCAGAATCAGGCTGACCGATAAGAAGGTCATGGACTTCATGAATGAGTTCTTCCCCGTCACCCTGGATATGCCCGATGTGCAGCGCAAGAACAATCTTCGTCTGCTGGAGGACATGAAGCGGCGGTATTGGGATGCTCCCGACCTGTCTAACGTGGGGAAGAACGGCTATCGGTTCGTCAACGCTATCAGCGACTTTGCTACCCATGCTGACCCCATCCGCAAGACCAAGAACTACAACGAGAACCTGTTCCTGCGCACCGTCGAGGGCAACCCCATGATCGACAAGGCGTACAAGCTGGCACTGGCGGCGGCGTGATGTTCAATGGCAAATAGGGAGCGCATGGCTGTATAGCTGTGCGCTCCTTATTCTATTTCAATGAAAGTGAGGTTATCATATGCCTGCAAAAGTATTGGTATCCACCGAGAATATGCCCTATGAAGAATGGCTGGAGTATCGGAAGCAGGGTATCGGCGGTTCTGACGCTTCTGTAGTCTGCGGTATCAACCGCTACAAGTCCCCTGTGGAGCTGTGGCTGGATAAGACAGGTCAGCTCCCGCCCCAGGAGGCCGGGGAAGCTGCCTACTGGGGGACGCAGCTTGAACCCTTCGTTCGGGCCGAGTTCTCCAAGCGCACCGGGATCGAGGTCTGCCACAAGAGTGAACTGCTCCAGAGTGAGGAGCACCCCTTCATGCTGGCGAATCTGGACGGAACCTGTGAAGTCCCGGACGTTGGGACTTGTATCTTCGAGGCCAAGACTGCCTCCGCATACAAGGCTGGGGAGTGGGAGGACACCATCCCCGACGAGTATATGCTTCAGGTACAGCACTACATGGCCGTCACTGGCTATGCCGGAGCCTACATCGCCGTCCTGATCGGCGGCAACACCTTCAAATGGCGGTTCGTTGAGCGTGACGAGGAATTGATTTCTATGCTCATTGAGCTGGAAGCGGCCTTCTGGAACCATGTGCGGGACAGCACACCTCCGCCGCTGGATGGCTCCGATGCCTCCGCTAAATTCCTGGCTGAACGGTTCCACGACAGCATCCCCAAGTCCCATATCACCTTGCCTGACACCGCCGCTGATTTGCTCTCCCAGTACGATGAAGCCTGTGAGGAATTGGAGATCGTTACCGAGCGGAAGCAGAAGGCCGAGAATCTTCTGAAGGAGATGATGGGCGAGAATGAGGTTGGGACTATTGGTGATCGGATTGTCACCTGGAAAAGCGTGTCCCAGGAGCGGCTTGACAGCAAGACCTTGAAGGCCGAGCATCCCGCCCTCTGCAAGAAGTACACCAGCAAGTCATCCTACCGCCGCTTCACCATCAAGGCGGCAAGCTGAATGGAGGTCAATCATGGATAACACAAGACTCAAAGGCCGTATGAGCGGCAAGGTGCAGGAGTTGCAGCAGCCTACCGGAGATCAGAATATCACCGCTACCTCTGCGCCGGAAACCTCTCTGGCCCCGGTGGATTCTACCTATCTGGCCCTGACGAACAACGCTCTGGACATCATCCGTGCCAACTTAAAGAGCCAGCCGCTGACGCTGGATCTCTTTGACATCGTGAAGTCGCCCTCCGGCGGCTCTACTGTGTTTGAGGTTCCGGGGTTGGCGGGGAACGAAGCCGCCATGGAGCTGTCTGGTATCATTCTGGATTACACCACGCCGAGGGCCTATTGGACCTCTCCTGACCCGGTGGAGGGTACACCGCCGGACTGCATGAGCCAGAACAGCATCATTTCCCACGACGGAAAAGCCTGTGCCATGTGTCCCTATAATGACTTTGGCTCCAAGGACGGGGACAGCAACGCCAAGGCGTGTAAGGAATCGGTGCTCCTGTTCCTTCTGCGGCCCAACAGTATCATTCCTCTGCTGGTGCGTGTTCCCGTGACTAGTAAAGGACGGTTCCTGAAATACTCCACTCGGCTGCTGAGTACCCTGACGCCGATCTCCAGCGTGGTCACGAAGATCACTTTGGAGAAGGCCACCAGCAAACAGGGCAAGCCCTACGCCCTGTTCAACTTCCAGACGGTCAGCACCCTCAGCCCGGAGGAAGCGGCCCAGGCGAAAGCGTTCGGTCAACAGTTCATGGACATTGTGAACGCCGCACAGATGGTGCCGGAGCTGGCACAGGCCAGCTAAGATAGGATACGCTATGATGGCCCGGTGTCTCTGCTCTGCGCAGGGATACCGGGCCACTTACTTTTTCAAGGAGAATTTCTATGGTCTATGCTGAGTTAAAACAGATCTTCCGAGAGCTGAAACGTACCTCTCCCAAGGATGATCTGACTGCACACATCATCTTCACAGAGGATAGCTTTCATAAGCCCTACTCCCTGTTGAGCCGTACCTACCGCATTTCCAGCGATAACAAGGCGTTCTGGTCTAATATGGGAGGCTATTCAATCTTTGGCTACTGCCTGGACATAACTTCCGATCAGGGCGTTCGGTTGGGTCACTATATGGCCGAGGAACGAGACCCCAGCGGTTGGAAGGTTGAGGATTGCTACATTCTGGAGCAGATGCGGGATGCTGCGGCCATTCCAAACTTGACTCGGATGGAGCAGGACAATGGAAGCGTCTGCTATTTCTTTGCGGATACCTGTATCCGGGTTTGTGAATCCCATGAGGGTAGGAAGATCCATTTGGAGCCTGTGCGTGGAGATCAGACCGCCTGCGGCGAGTGGGTGGAGTTGCCTGTTGACCGGGTATATGGATACTGTACCCTGCTGGAGCGGTATCTCAACAGAAAGGAAGGGCATTGAGCATGAAAATCGGCGATTCTGTTTATACGCCCCGCTTCTGCACAGTTCGGATCGCTGCTATCTTTGAGAACGAGACGGAGGCCCGTGTTGCTGGATTCTGTGAGCCGACCTATTACGAGGGCGACTACATCATCCTGGGGAAATCCTTGGATATGTACCACATGGAGTTCGCCGCCGTTCCCAAGGGGGTGTGCCATGAGTAGAAAGCACAAAAAAGCACATGACAGGTCCGCATCCAGGAAGTTCTGTGATCCTGGCGTTTGTGACTGTTGCCAGTACATCGGCGAAGGTGATTTCCTGTGTGATAAGCACATGGAGATCGTAGTCTCTGACTGGGAGCCGACTGAAAACTACCTGGTGTGTGAAAAGGAGATAGGTGAGCATGGGTGAGCGTGAAAGGCTTCTGGAGAAGTTGCGGGGGGTCAAGGTTCTTGCTGAGAAAGGTGCTGCTGGTGAGCGGGACAATGCCGCTGCACTCTTAGCTTCCCTTATGGAAAAGCATGGTATCACTGAGGTGGACTTAGAGGGCGCAGAGATCAGTACACATTGGATCCGATACAAGACCGTCTATGAGCGGAAGCTGCTGTTCCAGCTTGCCTATATGCACTTGGGGAGCGGTCATGCCAGCGGATGTGTGGGACGATATACTGGCCGCCGACGCAAGGAAGTGGGGATCGACTGCACTCCGACGCAATACATCGAGATCGTTGCTGACTATCAGTTTTATCGTGAGGCCATGGAAGAGGAAATGAGCGTGTTCTACTCAGCTTTCATCCAGAAGAATGAGTTGTTTCCTCCACCTGGGCTTGCAAGGGAGCATGACGGTCCGGCATCTGTAGACATGGATGTGGTCTTGAAGATGGAGGCAATGATGGAAGGCATCGAGCATCGGACACGACACAAAGCGATTGGAGATGGGAACGAATGATTGGGGCTAAGAAACGATTGCACATCAAGCGAGTCAGCCCGAAGCAGTTGTTATCCGTGATAGATCACCGTACTCCGCTGGGGCTATTTCTGACGAAGGGAAGCCGCAAATGGGTCGCGGTGGACAACACCACCGGGGATGCCTGGACAGAAGAATTTTCTCGGAAGCGTCAGGCCATTCGCTGGCTGCGGGGTAAGTTTGAAGTATAGAAAGAAGGTGTTGCTATGCGTATCTTGGTAGTTGAACCGGAACGCAGGCCAGAAGTGAGGGAGATCGATGATTCCCTGAAAGTCATGCAGCAGATCGTGGGCGGGTTGATCCAGCCAATCTACCTGGATGATTCTGTCGCCTTGGTCTGCAATGACGAGGGTAAGCTGATGGCTCTTCCACCGAACCGTGGGCTGCGGGACAAGGACGGTCAGATGTACGACATTGTATCTGGCACGTTCTTCCTGTGTGGTGCTCCTGCCGACGGCGACCACTTCACCAGCCTGACCCCAGAGCAGATCGAGCAGTACCGGAAGATGTTCTACACCCCGGAGATGTTCTGGGGTATGGATGACCACATCGTCTGTATTCCGATGGAGGCAGATTGTGAGGTGAGAGAATGACTTCCGATGGTTTCTTCAAGGGGAAAACTATGGCGGTCACTGGCAAGAGGAAGGTGAACAGGGCATGAGAGATGCAGACGCGCTTGAACTGAGTTGGTGTGAGGTATGCTGCATTGTGACGGAGGAGATCGAGGTGATCCTGGGACTGCGTGTTCCATGCAAGATCAATGTTGAGGAGGGCTCGTTCTGGGATGTGACATTCATCGGCCACCGTCTTTCCCTTGTCCAGCTCTGCCGACTGCTGCAAGCGACTCAAGCTACCTCGGAGGACTGGGAAGATGCTCTGCCTGATGAGGGTGGAGTAGATGTCGGCGGTATTGGGATCGTGCTGGCAGAGGACCTGATCTCACGACATCTGAAGCTCACCTGGGAACACCATCTAATCACCGAGGACAGCTTGTGGCTGGTCGGTGTGACCAAGGACGAAGATCAGTGATTCCATGCGGGAGCGGCTGCTCAGAGAAGTTTTCGCTAACCGGCAGCAGCAAATATGTAAATATAAGGATCCACTATGGAGAAACGCTGCGGTTCGCGAAAAGTTATCTGACTTGCCGCTCCC
>OFFB01000799.1_pt1 | contig 24454 bp, 25 predicted proteins | sample 1521281 | NCBI WGS metagenome assembly OFFB01 (sample SAMEA3504109, study PRJEB24116) | mouse gut metagenome | biome: mouse gut; feature: mouse-associated habitat; material: faeces | place: Denmark | collected 2011
AGGCAAGGAAGTATTCCATAAGAAGCCCCTTGGAAGACGTCGGCACTTAATGAGCGAGCCTGCAAAGGTTCGGCGAATTTAGTACCGTTACGTCTGGAACGGAGCGAAAGCGCGGCTTCGCCTAAATAGTTCCTTCCCAGAAGCGAACCTAACCTTAAGCGAATCAGAATGGAGGAAAAATGAGCAAAAGAGAAATATTTTCTATTCCTAATTTAATGAGTTATTTTAGAATCTTCTTAATTCCGTTTCTTGTATGGAGGATTTTAGTGGCGAATACAACAAGGGATTATTGGATAGTGGCAGTATTAGTGGGGATATCAGGTTTGACAGATTTATTAGATGGTAAGGTAGCTCGAAAATTTGACATGGTAACAGAACTCGGAAAGGCATTAGATCCGATTGCGGATAAGCTGACACTAGGGGCGATTATTTTTTGTTTGGTGGTGAAGAATCCGATTGTTTGGATAATTGTTATTTTATATATTATAAAAGAAGGGTATATGGGAATTATGGGGTTGCTGCTTTTGAAGAGAAATGGGAGAAAGCTAGATGGAGCGAAATGGTATGGAAAAGTCTGCACAGCCGTTTTATATTTTATGCTGTTTCTTTTTATGCTGTTTCCTGATATGCCACAGTGGTTGATAATGATGTTTGTGGGGATTTGTTTTTTGATTATGAGTTTTACTTTTATCTCTTATATTTTAGTATTTCGGGAAATGTGGAAGATGGAATAAAAAATTTTTATTTTTTTATTAACCGAATATAGATTTTTGTTACTATATAGACAGAAGCTTCTAAAACAATACAGGAGGTGAGAGTTTGGAAAAGCACGAAGTAGAGGAAAGGATCATAGAGGCATCAAAATTAATATTATCATTTTGTACCTCTCATACATCAAATCCATATGATGCACAAGATTTGCAACAGGATGTTTTGTTTGAACTCATGAAATGTTTACCAAATATTCGAGAAGAAGGAGCATTTTATGGTTTTATGTGGGCTGTGGTGAGAAATGTCTATAAACAATGGTGCAGAAAAAGAATGGGTATGAATGAATCTGAGCTGACGGAGGATATTTGCGATGAAAAGGATGAATTTGAACGTGTGTTAGATGATAATTCTGATATTTATCTTCTTCGTCGGGAACTCACTCTGCTGAATGAGAAGTATCGGTGCGCGACAATACTTTATTATTTTGAAAATAAATCGTGCTCGGAAATCTCTCATGTTCTGTCTATCAGTGAAAGCATGGTGAAGTATTTGCTTTTTAAGTCTAGAAAAATATTGAAAGAGGGTATTCATATGGAACGAAATTATGGTGAACAAAGTTATAATCCAAAAGGGCTGGAAATTTTATTTTGGGGAAAGGGTAAAAATATTTATTATCATTTACGTGAAAGAAAGATATCACAAAATATTCTGTTTGCCTGTTATAATGATAAACTTACGGAGGAACAGATAAGTTTGGAACTTGGTATTGCACTGCCTTATATGGAGGACGAATTAAAGGAGCTGCTGGAATATGAACTTTTGAAGAAAGATGGAAATCGGTATTATACGAATATGATAATTTTTACAAAAGAGTTTTCGGTTGAAGTTGATAGGAAAGCGGAGGTACTTAGAAAGGATATTGCGAGAATTGTTAAGAATATACTTCTAGAGAAAGAAGAAAGTATTCGTAATATTGGATTTACTGGGGCGGATATGGATTTTAATACTTATGCGTGGCAGATGACAAGTATTTTGCTTTATCAGGCGATTATTAGAAAGCTGCAAGAAAATATTAAGATAGAATATCCAGTTGATAAGTTTGGAATACCTTGCTTTTTGTGGGGAGCAGAGAAATTTGAAAAGAGCTTTTGGAATAGTGAGTTTAATTTTGGAATTGCTAATATGTCAAATACAAGAGAAGATTATATTCAGTTTATGGATTTTAAGGTGAATGGAGAGATGGTGCATTCCTATTATGCTGGTCACCAGAATCTGAGCAATATATTTTTGGATATTGCTAGTAAAAAGACGGGGGATTTTAGTGAAAATGATTTGGGGCTAGTTGCAGATATGATAAGTCGAGGGTATGTGAAGAAAGTAGATCCTATGCTGGTTGTGAATGTGCCAGTGTTCACAAGAGAAGAGTTTACAGAACTTATTAAAATGATGGATTCTGCTGCAGATGAAATTGCTAAAAAGGCGGAAGAGCTGTGGCTGGTGGTAACAAAAATTTTACAGAATCATGTTCCTGTGCATTTAAAACAAAAGGCTAAGGATATCGCATATCTGCGATTGTTTGAAGATGCTATTTCTGCACCAGTTGCAATGCTTTATAAAGATAAATTTTTAAATGCGGTTGGAAATGCAGAACTTTTGCCTACTACCTATGTTATCTTAAATAAATAATTGTAATGTCCGACTCGGTATGTATTTTTGGGCGAGTCGGACGTTGTTTTTTATAGGAAGGATTATTATTTATATAGGGGATTTTGGATAATTTTATATATTATTTCGTTTGAGAAATTATTTCTTGTAGTTTTAGAAGGAATTTTTCAGCAGCTTTTGTGAGGATTTGATATTTTTTCCAGACGATATTCATAGTGGCTTCTAGTTTTGGTTCGATTGGTTTAAAACATAGATTGCTGTTGTCTGAAGTATGAATAATTTTGTCAAAGCAAATGGCATATCCCATGCCTTCTTCGACCATGATTGAACCATTGAATAGAAGGTTATAAGTAGCGACGATGTTTAATTTTTCTTTATCGCATTGAAAAAAGGTCTGAAAGTCTTGGTTTTGAAATGCTTGTCGGGAAAGAATGAGGGGTTTATCTTGCAAATCTTCAGCAGTGATGGATTGTTTTAGAGCGAGAGGGGAATCGCGTCGCATTAAGACACCCCAAGTATCTTTAAAAGGGACATTTAAAAATTCATATTTTGTTGTGTCAATTTTTCCGAATAAAAGCCCAAAATCAATCAATCCTTTATCTAATTGTTCTGTTACAGTTGTACTATCTCCGCTTATGATATGAAAATGAATCATAGGATAGTCATATTGTAATTTCTGTGCTGCTTGGGCGAGTAGTCGTATACCATCGGTTTCGCCTGCTCCTATGTAGATATCACCAGCGATCATTTCATCGGAAAGAGATATTTCTCGTTCGGTTTTCCTGACAAGTTCCATAATTTCTTCTGCACGTTTTCTGAGAATCATACCTTCTTCTGTCAGTGTGACTTTACGATTTCCACGAATCAATAATTGTTTGCCGAGTTCGTCTTCCATATCTTTTAATTGCCGAGATAGTGTGGGTTGTGAAAGATGTAAAAATTCGGCTGCACCAGAGATGCTCTGTTCTTGTGTAACAGCCAAAAAATATTGAAGTACTCTTAATTCCATATGTGTAGCCTCCTTAAATAAATAGAGTATAGCATAATTTGATATGTCTGTAAAGCATAGTAGACTATTTAATATAAGTATTTGTTATTGTATATTTTTGTTATTATAATGGTAGGGGAAAGAGAAATTTTATAGATTTTCTATAAGGAGTGGACATGAAAAAAGAAAGATTTATTTTAATATCTATATTGTTTATTTTAAGCATTACTGTAATGGGGTGTGGGAAGATGGAGGATAGTATAGAGAATAGTAGTAATGAGGATAATGAGTGGGAAAGTGAAGAGGTGAGGGAGAAGAGGAGTGTGATATCATTGGATTCGGAGGTCAGGCAGCTTGAGAGAGGGTTATCAGTGGTACAATATGAAGGCGATTATGGATATGCCATACTTATTCGTGAAGAGTTGGCTGCCCAAAACAAAAATAAACAGAACAGGGACACGATCAGCCGACAATTCAGCTAATCATGTCTTTTTTATTTCTTTTTATCTGGTACAATTCTGTACGTCTGAAAAAGTATATAAGGGAATAATGGGTTGAATCAACCAAAACGAAAGTATGTCAGGAGGAAAAGTATGAGTGAATTAAAGGAACGGATAACGGAAAATGGTATTGATTATATACTGGCAGGGGATTATTATATCCCTGATTTGAAACTGCCGGAAGAAAACCGTCCGATTGGATATTTTGGTCGGCTACATCGGGATTATCTGAAGCAGGAACATTCAGCACGTTACACAGCATTATTACTGACTTGTGAATTGTGGACATATCTTGCCGATTTGAATGAGCAGGCAGAGAAACGGTTAGATATTATCATGGAACAGATGAAGATTGTCGAAGGAGTGACGGAGGAATTAAAAGCAAAAAATCAATGGGAATGGGTTCAGAAGATGAACAGTATCCGATATCGGGCAGAGGAAATAGTTAAAAATGAGATGGTTTATATCTAAATCATGGAGGCAAAAGTAATATGGAAAAACAAGTTTATATTACAGAGGAAGAACGTGCAAAGTGCCAAAAAGTAACTGATGCGTTTGCGGAACTGTACGAGATGGAGAAAATCGTGGTGCTTGATGCGGGCAGATACGGCTTTGTGGAGCTGAAATATTACAAGCCGCCGCATGGCTTTGAAGAAGATGCAACTTTCACGGACGGCAGAGCATTGTTTGATGCTCTTTGGCAGGAATGGTTCGATACAACACTGTATCTGACAGCAAAGAAAATGCAGTTAGATAATATCATCTATGAGGAAGTATTCAACTGCCTTTCAAAAGAAAAACAATCGTCAATTATTGCGAAAAAAGCCGACTTTGCAAGAAAGGCGGGTATAACTCTGTAAAATCAGTTTTACGGAAAGTCAATGTCCTATATAGAGGGAAAAAGATTAGAATGGCTCTGTGTATGATATGCAGGGCTTTTCACTTTTGGACATATTGTCTAAAAGTTATAAAAGAGGAACGAATGAGATGGATTCCGCAGGCGTAGGCATTGTGGGAAAGTGTATAACTGCCTGTTTTATGGAGTTGTGGGTAACTGTGTTTACAGGATGTGGGAAAGCTGCACTTTGCTTTTCCATGTGCTGTGAACACAGTTATCCATGACGGAATAGCCAGTTATGCACTTTTCCATAATGCGGTCTTTAATGATAAGTCTGCAAATTTTACAAATATTTGACAAAAGTTGTGTTTTTGATTTTACAGACAGCACTTATCATAATAATCACAGAACAAAAAATATCAGATAGAAAAGGAGAAAATGTATCATGAAAAAATTTGTCACACTTATTGCGATTGTATCACTTATGCTTACTGCTATGACAGGATGTGGGAAAACAGTCAGTGGATCGGTATCTACGGACGGTTCAACTTCTATGGAAAAAGTCATTGGCGCTTTGGGAGAAGCCTTTGAGGGAAACAATTCCGGCGTAACCTTTACATATAATCCTACCGGCTCCGGTTCTGGAGTTACAGCGGTTGCAGAGGGACGTTGTGATATTGGTCTTTCCAGCCGTAACTTAAAGGATGAAGAAAAGGCACAGGGGTTGACTGAAACGATACTGGCTCTTGATGGCATTGCCGTTATTGTAAATACTGATAATCCGGTAAATGACCTTGACCTTGAAACGATTGGCAGAATTTATAGGGGCGAAATAACGAATTGGAAGGAGATAGGCGGTAATGATTTGGAAATTGTACTGATTGGCCGTGAAGCGGGAAGTGGTACAAGAGATGGCTTTGAATCCATTACAGATACGGAAGATGTCTGCAAATACCGTCAGGAACTTACATCTACCGGAGATGTGATCACAACGGTGGCAGGCAATCCTGCGGCAATCGGTTATGCTTCCCTTGCGTCCGTAAAGGAAACTGTAAAAGCACTTTCTGTCAGCGGCATTATGCCTACGGAGGAAACAGTCAAAGATGGAAGTTATGTAGTGCAGCGCCCTTTTGTATTAGTTACAAGGAGCAATGTAGAACTTTCGGAGGCTGCACAGAAATTCTTTGACTATATTACATCATCTGAAGCAAATGAGATTATCTCATCTGCGGGTGCTGTGCCGGTAAACTAAAGGCTTTGAAAGGTGGAGTCAAATGAAAAACAGAAAACGGCTTATGGAGAATGCCATACATGGCATTTTCCTGATACTTGGTCTGATTACGGTTGGCTGTGTGCTTTTAATTACAATTTATCTTGTCATATCCGGTATTCCTGCTATCCGTAAAATAGGTGTTTTGAAATTCCTTTTTGGGAAAAAGTGGGCTTCTACGGCAGCACAGCCGCAATATGGCATTTTGCCTTTTATCCTCACAAGTATTTACGGTACGGCTGGTGCAATTGTAATCGGAGTGCCGGTTGGCTTTCTGACATCAGTTTACCTCTCTAAAATTGCGCCGCCAAAAGTAAAAACTGTTATAGAAACGGCGGTCAGTCTGCTGGCGGGCATTCCGTCAGTGGTTTATGGACTTGTAGGAATGATGGTGCTTGTTCCGGGGATACGAACCCTCTTTCATATTCCGGACGGGGCAAGTCTGTTTGCTGCCATTATAGTGCTTGCCATTATGATTTTACCATCAATTATCAAAGTATCGCTTACGGCGTTAGAAGCAGTTCCAAAGGAATATGAGGATGCTTCCCTTGCACTTGGAGCAACGCCGGTTGAAACATATTTCCGTGTATCTGTTCCGGCAGCAAAAAGCGGTATCGCAGCGGCTGTCGTGTTAGGAGTTGGCAGGGCTATCGGAGAGGCAATGGCTATTATGATGGTGGCAGGGAACGCACCTAATATGCCGGGGATGTTTCAAAGTGTACGTTTCCTTACAACCGCCGTGGCAAGTGAAATGTCCTATGCGGCTGACGGGAGTTTACAAAAACAGGCATTGTTTTCCATTGCGTTGGTGCTGTTCCTCTTTATCATGCTGATAAATGCCGTGTTGAATTTCTTTTTGAAACATAGTAAGGAGTAAATGAAAATGCAAAAACAATCTATTTCAACTAAAAGGAAAGCATACATTACCGTCATGCGTGTGCTGATGGGAATTTCCGTGAGCGTTACCTGTGCATTGGTATTATTTTTAATCGGCTATGTATTGTGGAAAGGACTGCCGAATGTATCATGGGAACTGCTTACTACAAAACCGAGTTATCTGTCGAACCGCATAGGGATTCTGCCGGATATTCTCAATACGGTCTATATTGTGCTGGCAACTTTGGTATTGGTTCTTCCTCTTGGGGTAGGTGCTGCAATTTATCTGACGGAATATGCCAAAAATAAAAAGCTGGTAGAAATGATTGAATACACTGCTGAAACATTATCGGGGATTCCGTCTATTATTTATGGTCTTGTGGGGATGCTGTTTTTCTGTCAGTTTTTTGGTATGAAAACTTCCCTCTTAGCAGGGGCATTTACACTGGTAATCATGAATCTGCCCACGGTCATGCGTACCACTCAGGAGAGCCTGAAAACGGTGCCGCAAAGTTACCGTGAAGGTGCTTTCGGACTTGGGGCTGGAAAATGGCGTGTGATTTATACCGTTGTACTTCCCGGCTGTATTGAAGGTGTCATAACGGGCTGTATCCTGTCTGTCGGGCGTATTCTTGGGGAATCGGCGGCACTTCTTTTTACGGCTGGTTTTGCCCACGCTCTGAATGGAATCTTTGAGGGGCTTGGCAGTGCAGGGGCAACACTGACAGTTGCATTATATGTCTATGCAAAGGAAAACGGAGAATTTGGAATTGCTTTTGCTATTGCCGCTATCCTGATGATTTTGACCATGTTCATCAATTTGTCGGCGGCATTGGTGGGCAGATATTTCCAAAGAAGGAGAATTGTATGAGTAATGTTATGACAGTGAAAGACCTGTGTCTTTGGTATGGCAGTGCGCAGGCTTTGAAAGATATAAATATTGAAATTGAAGAACGGAGCATTACAGCTCTGATTGGTCCCTCCGGGTGTGGAAAATCTACTTTTCTTAAATCTTTAAATCGAATGAATGACCTTATTACTGGTGTAAGGATTACGGGAGAAGTGTGTTATAGGAATTATAATATTTTTGATGCAGATATTGATGTCAATGAGCTTCGCCGCAGCATTGGCATGGTCTTTCAAAAGCCTAATCCGTTTCCGATGAGTATTTATGATAATATTGCTTATGGACCAAGGACACATGGCATAAAAAATAAAGCAAAACTGGACGATATCGTAGAACACTCCCTGCGTGGAGCTGCAATCTGGGAGGAAGTAAAGGACAGGCTGAAAAAATCGGCATTAGGATTGTCGGGAGGTCAGCAGCAGCGGCTCTGCATTGCCCGTGCATTAGCGGTTGAACCGGATGTGCTTCTGATGGATGAGCCCACAAGCGCCCTTGATCCGATTTCCACATCTAAAATTGAGGAACTTGCAATGGAACTGAAAGATAAGTATACTATTATCATCGTTACGCACAATATGCAGCAGGCTGTACGGATTTCCGATAATACTGCATTCTTTCTCCTCGGTAGTTTAATTGAATATGGAAATACGGAAAAGATGTTTGAGCAGCCAAAAGACAAGCGGACAGAGGATTATATTACGGGGAGGTTTGGATAATGAGAAGTCGTTTTGATGAACAGCTTGCTACGCTTAATAATGAGCTTACGAGGATGGGGGCAATGTGTGAGGAAGCGATTGCAATTGCTTCAAGGGCGCTCTCTGCGGGCGATGTGAAGCTGACAGATAAGGTTATATCCCTTGACGGGGAAATTAACCATATGGAGCGCACAATAGAAACGCTGTGCCTGAAACTGTTGTTACAGCAACAGCCGGTGGCAGGGGATTTGCGGCAGATTTCCGCAGCCCTTAAAATGATTACCGATATGGAGCGTATTGGAACGCAGGCGGCGGACATTGCAGAAATTATTACATTTCTTGACGGGCGGACAGGCGGGGAATGTGAACATATCCGTTTTATGGCTGATGCGGTGAGCCAAATGGTCACAGAAAGCATTGATGCCTTTGTAAAGCAGGATGTTGCGCTGGCTGATGCGGCGATTGACCGTGACGATGTGGTTGACGATTTATTCCTGCAGGTCAAATCATCATTGATTGAACTGATAGCAGAAAAGCCGACAAATGGAGGATACGCATTAGATTTACTGATGATTGCCAAATACTTTGAACGTATTGGGGATCATGCGGTAAATATTGCAGAGTGGGTGGCTTTTTCTGTAACAGGAAAACACAAAGGAGCAGAAAATTTATGAAAATATGGTGCGTAGAGGACGATGAAAGTATCAGGGATATTGAGGTATACACGCTTAATTCTACAGATTTTGAAGCAACAGGCTTTTCGGATGCGGCGGCTTTTCGTGATGCGCTGGCCACGGATAAGCCGGATTTGATTATCCTTGATATTATGCTGCCCGGAGAGGACGGCGTGGAATTGTTGAAATTTCTGAAAGACAGTCCCGACACTTGCAGGATTCCCGTTATCATGGCAACGGCTAAGGGCATGGAGTACGATAAAATTCAGAGCCTTGATTTAGGTGCGGACGATTATCTTGTAAAGCCTTTTGGAATGATGGAAATGGTTTCCCGTGTGAAAGCTGTACTTCGCCGATGCAATCCCACAGAAGTGGAACATCTTTTGAAGGCAGGCGGTCTTGTTGTCAATTTAGACGAGCATACTGTTACCGTTGACAGAGAAAGGATACAGCTTACTTTAAAAGAGTTTGAACTTCTCCGTCTGTTCCTCTCTCATCCGGGAATTGCATTTACCCGTGACCAGCTTTTTAATGATGTATGGGGTGCGGATTATATCAGTGAAACAAGGACGGTTGATATGCATATCCGTACATTGCGTGTGAAGCTGGGGGATTATGGGAAAATGATTGAAACAGTGCGTGGCGTTGGATATAGATTAGAGGTGCAGGCATGACAAAGAAAATTTTTAAGTCTATTATGATTGTGGCGGCGGCTGTCCTGATGGCGAGCCTTGTTATCATCATGGGGTGTCTTTACCGTTATTTCAGTGATGTTCAGGGGAAACAGTTAGAAGATGAGTTGTCTTTGGCAGCCGCAGCCGTTGAGAAGAACGGGCAGGAATATCTTGAGGAATTACAATCAAATCAGTACCGTCTGACATGGGTTGCCGGGAACGGCGATGTGATATATGATACACAGTCCGACGAGGAAAGTATGGAAAACCATGCGGACAGGGAGGAAATCAGGCAGGCATTACAGAACAGCGAAGGAAAAAGCCTGCGCTATTCCACGACACTCCTGGAAAAAACGCTTTACTGTGCCAGAAGGCTTAACGATGGTTCTGTCCTTAGAATTTCGGTTAGCAGTGCTACTGTTTGGTTGCTTGTATTGGGAATGATACAGCCGATTTTAATTGTGCTTGCCGTGGCCCTTGTGTTGTCGGGAGTGTTGGCAAGCCGGATTTCCAAACATATCATGGAGCCATTAAACAGCCTTGATTTGGAAAAACCGCTGGAAAATGATACCTATGAAGAATTAGCGCCCTTATTAAACCGTATCAATAAACAGCATAGGCAGATAGATGTACAGTTGTCGGAACTTCAGAGAAAGAATGATGAGTTTACACAGATTACGCAGGGCATGACGGAAGGACTTGTGCTTTTAAATGAAAAAAACATCATTCTGAACATCAATCCCGCAGCATTGAAACTGTTCCATACAAAAAAATCCTGCATAGGTAAAGATTTTCTGACAGTGGAGCGGAACCATGATGTGAGCCATGCTATACAGGACGCATTTTCAAACGGACACAGCGAAATCCGCATAGAACGTGAGGGAAAAGAGTATCAGCTCCATGTCAACCGCATTGAATCTAATGGTACTGTAATCGGGGCGGTTGTCCTTGCCTTTGATATAACAGAAGAAGCTTTCGCAGAAAGGAACAGGCGGGAGTTTACTGCCAATGTATCACATGAACTGAAAACGCCGCTGCAATCAATCATGGGAAGTGCGGAGTTAATGGAGAATGGTCTTGTAAAACCGGAGGATATGGCACGTTTTGTAGGGCATATCCGCACAGAGGCAGGACGGCTTGTAACATTGATTGATGATATTATCCGTTTATCCCAATTAGACGAGGGGTGCGATATGCCTTTTGAAAATGTTGATTTATATGAGGTCGCAACGGATGTGGCTGCAGGGCTGGCGGACATAGCAGCGATAAAGGATATTGAAATTGCTGTGACAGGGGAAACAGTCAGGATAAAAAGTGTCCGGCGGTTATTGACAGAAATTATATTTAATCTTTGCGATAATGCTGTCAAATATAATAAAGATGGCGGCATGGTGGAGATTTCTGTAAGCAGGGAGGAAAATCAGGCTGTGATCTCTGTAAAGGATTCAGGAATTGGCATTCCGGCGGAACATCAGGCAAGGATATTCGAGCGTTTTTACAGAGTGGATAAGAGCCGTTCTAAAGAGTCGGGTGGAACGGGGTTAGGGCTTTCTATTGTAAAACACGCCGTACAGTATTTGAATGGTCAGATTGATTTGCAGAGCAGTCCTGGAGAGGGAACAATCATACAGATTTTTTTACAAGAGGATAAAAATGATGTGATGCAGATTTCCTAAGAAATTCAAATTTTACAAAAATTATACAAAATATAACTTTTAGATTTTACAAAGAAGTCATAAGATTTGCTTTATATACTCAATACAAACGCTAATGGTGGTTGATAATGCAATCTTTATGACATAAATATGCAATTCGTAAATTAGGGAATAGTGGTTTTATTTGAGTATAAAACGCTGTTCTCTTTTTTTGTAAAAATGGTAGAGAGGGATAGGTCATGTTTAGAAAAAAACAAAAACTGTATATATGCAAAAGCGAAAAATATGGAATGGTTATACACATCAAGGTGTACTGCAAGGAAGGTTGAAACTTACCTGCGGTACACCTTTTTTGTTGGTGCGAAATTTGTTTAATTTTAGATGTTATTGCAGTTTCACCTTGACTGCTGTTGTTCCGTTTTGTGGCAGAAATTTTGATACGGTTCACTGTTTCATATATGGCTGTTTTGAGAGCATGGACTTTTGTGTATCCCACACTTTTTTCATCAACTCTTTGACTTCCTTTACATCGGCGGCATAGACGTTTCCTGTGGCATTCATGCGCTTTGCTATCTGGTTCAGATTGCCGCCAATTTTTCCGAGTGCGGCATTGTATTCCCGAAGCTCGGAATAGTCAATGTCATAGACAAAACCGTACAAAATCAGATGCCGCAGGAAGGTGGATTTGCTTTTCATGCCGGAGATTTTTACTTTCTGTTCCAGTATGTACTGCTCATCGTCACTCAGATATATTTTTAACTCGTTTTTACGTTCTCTGTTTGCCATTTTTTACGTCTTTTCTGTAATGAATTGATGAAAGTATTTTACACAATCTTCTATCCCGTTATGGGGGATATTTGTGCAGAAAAATGAGTGAAAAAATGAGAAATTCCAGCAGGGCATTTCATGGATTTTTGAGCGCAGAGGGGGCTAGGGGGAAACTTCTCCCTACAAGCATTTTTTCCAAGTTTCCGTCATTTGGAAAATTGGAAAAAATCAGTCTGTGAGGGAACACAGGCAGTGCTTGCTATGACGTTATACCGACTTTTTCGGCAACGCTGATAAATACGGGATTTGTTCAAAAAAAGTCGGTATAACTTTTACCATTTTTGAAAAAATAATCAAACTTTTTTGAAGAATGTAGCCATAGAGGGAATATTACTTTTTTTATAATAACCACAGGGAATTAAACAGAGGGAGGAGGTGAAACATGAAGGACAACGCATTCCAGCGGCGGCGTGACATAGAGCGTATGCTGCTGTCGGGGAAAAAGCTGACCACATCGCAAATGATGAAGATGTACGGTGTCGGCAGGAAAGCCATACGCAGGGATTTTGACATCATAGGCGAAGAACTCCCCGTAGTCACAAAGCAGGGATATGACGGAGGCTATCTCCTTGCGGATGGTGTGGGGCAGCACCAGAACACGCTCACGCAGGAACAGTTGGAATGCTTGGAAAAAGTTGCTGTGACCTGCGGTTTGGAGGACAGGAAAATTGTTTTATCAATCATACATGAATTTGGACCGTACTGCGGAAGTTTTACATAGAAAATGACGGGAGGTGCGGCATGGACACTGCACACCGGAGAATGGAAATCATCAGCATTTTATCCGCCAGGGGGCATACGACAATGAGGGAGCTTGCATGGGAACTGGATGTTTCAAGGCGCACGATAATGAATGACGTTATCGCACTGTCTTTTGATTACCCTGTCTACACAAAGCCGGGCGAGGGCGGCGGGGTTTTCATCACGGAAAATTACAAGCCTTATACCAATACCCTCACGCTGACGGAACAGAAAACCTTATGCGGCTTATATGATAAAGCAGAGGGGAAAGAGAAAGAAATTCTTTTCCGTATCATTCGCAAATATGGTGCGGACAAGCTGAAAATTTAAGGCGGCATTTGAACGCTGACACTAAAAACTGAATACATAATCCAATATATATTTCTGCAATCTTTCCCGATTGTTTGCAGAAAGTTTTCAAGGGATTTTGAATTATTTTTCATTAACACAGCGCAAGGGCAGTCACAGACTTATGGGAAAAGTCTGGGCTGTCCTTTTTGTGCGTTTAAGGAGGTATTTATGGCAAAGAGATATTACTGGCTGAAACTGAAAGCGGACTGGTTTTCAGACAAGCGCATCAAGAAGCTGCGCTCCATAGCGGGCGGTGATACGCACACAATTATCTATCTGAAAATGATGCTGCTGTCGTTAAAGGACGAGGGGAAACTTTACTTTGAGGGTGTGGAGGACAACTTCGCTTCAGAGATTGCCCTTGCGCTTGACGAGGACGCAGAAAACGTGAAGCTGACGCTTGCATTTTTACAGCGGCACGGGCTGATAGAGATTGGTGATGATGACGAGTACCAGCTCACAGAAGTGCCGACAATCATCGGCTCGGAAACAGCGTCAACCATACGTTCAAGGGAGTGCAGGGAACGGAAAAAACAGCCTGCGCTTGGACAGAAAGTGTTGCAATGCAACACAAATGAAACAGGCTGCAACAACCTGAAACAGATTTGCCGCGTAGAGAGAGAGTTAGAGATAGAGAGAGATAAAGAGATAGAGAAAGAGGGAGAGGGAGAGAAAGACACGCCCGCCCCCGCCGCTTATGGGAGATTCCATAATATTTTCCTCTCTGATGCGGAACTTGATGCTTTGAAAACAGAACTGCCCGGCAAATGGGAATATTACATTGACCGCTTATCCGTACATATTGCTTCAAGCGGGAAACAGTACCATAACCATGCCGCCACGATTTATAAATGGGCGCAGGAGGACGCTGAAAAGGCAGCAACCACAGGAAATGCACTGAAAAAGGGAATGCCCGATTATTCATACAGTGAGGAGGACAGCTTATGAACGGTTTGACCGACACAATTTTACAGATGATGGACACCACGCCGGAGCCAGAGGATTACATGGGGGAGGACGGGCTGCTGCACTGTGGGAAATGCCACAAGCCTAAAGAAGCATATTTTCCTAAAGGCAAGGCTCTGTTTGGTCGTGACCGGCACCCGTCTGAATGCGACTGCCGCAGGGCAGAGCGTGAAAAGCTGGAAAAGAGGGATGCGGACGAAAAGCACAATGCCGAAGTGGAGCGTCTGAAACGGGAAGGTTTTTCCAATCCGGCGATGCGGAACTGGACTTTTCAAAACGACAACGGGAAATGCCCGCAGATGGAAAAAGCGTACTCTTATGTGGAACTATGGGATCAGATGAAAGCGGAGAACCACGGGCTGGTCTTGTGGGGGAATGTCGGATCGGGGAAAAGTTATTTTGCAGGCTGTATCGCAAATGCCCTCATGGAGAGGGAAATACCTGTCTGTATGACGAACTTTGCAACGATACTCAACAACCTTTTTTATGGTTCAGAAAACAGGAATGAGTACATTGTAAGGCTCTGCTCCTATCCCCTGCTTATCCTTGATGATTTCGGTATGGAGAGGGGTACGGAATACGGGCTGGAACAGGTATACAACGTGATTGACAGCAGGTATATCAGCAAAAAACCGTTAATTGCAACGACGAACCTCACGCCGGAGCAGCTAAAAAACCCGGAGGACGTTCCCCACGCACGCATTTATGGCAGGCTGCTTGAGATGTGTACGCCTGTCCGCTTTATGGGAGATGATTTCCGCAGGGCAGCGGCACAGCAGAAAAAGGAACGCCTTAAAGAACTGATGATGGAGAATAAGACGGTGCAGGCTGAGGGGGCAGATTTATGATTATGGACAGGGAAATGAAAACGGACAAAAAAGGGGCAAAGGCGCAGACAAGGTTTGTTGTGACGAGGGAGTTTGGCGGCACACAGACCATGCAGGAAGCCTTTGAACGCCTCATAGAGAAAAAGACGGAGGAACACATTTCAAGGAATGCGGCGCATTTTTTGAATAAGGGGCAGGCAGGTTCTTGAAAAATCTGTTGAAATTAAAACGGGGGCATGGTAATATAATGGTATCGTGTCCCTGTTCATAAAGGAGAGAACCTATGAACAGGAAAAACAATTCTAAGATTACCAGTCCGTTACTTACTGCCCTCTACTGCCGATTATCCCTTGAAGACGGCAAAGACAACGAGAGCATGAGCATCAGCAACCAGAAATTACTGCTGAAAGATTACGCAGAAACGAACGGTATGTTCAACTGCGAGTATTATGTGGACGATGGTTTCACAGGGCGGAACTTCAACCGTCCGGCATTCCAGCGCATGATAAGCGATATTGAAGCAGGAAGGATAGGCTGCGTGATTACCAAAGACCTTTCAAGGCTTGGGCGCAACTATATCGAATCCGGCAGCTACATGGAAGTATTCTTCCCGAAGCATAATATCCGTTACATAGCCATTACGGACAATTATGACAGCGTGAACAAGCAGGAAATGGATATTGCGCCATTTAAAAATATCCTGAACGATATGTACAGCCGGGATATTTCTAAAAAGGTGCTTGCGGGGCGCATGACACGCTCAAGGCAGGGGAAATTCTGCGGAGGGCAGCCGCCACTTGGTCTGATGCGTGATCCGGACGATAACGGACACCTTATCATTGATGCGGAAACTGCGCCAGTCATCAGGCGGATATTTGACCTTGCGCTTGACGGGATGGGAAACATGAAAATCTGCAAGGTTTTGATGGAGGAACGAATACCGATTACAAGAATGCAGACGGGAACGGACTGTGATGTGAATTATTACGCTTGGAGTGGCTCACGCATATCAACCATTTTGAGAAATCCATTTTACAAGGGCGCACATGTTGTCTGCAAGACGCACCAGAAGGGCATACGCTCCAATACCTACAATATCATTCCGAGGGAGCAGAGGGAAGTCATAGAGGACTGCCACGAAGCCATTATCCCCAAAGCGGAGTGGGAAAAGGTACAGCAGCTCATAGACCGCAGACCGCCAATTATGAAGGGTAATAACTGCCCATATTATAATATTTTTCATGGCATTGTCTACTGTGCTACCTGTGGGAAGTCCATGCAGGTACGTTATGAAAAAATCGGGAGGACGGACAAAGACCGCAGGACGGGGAAAGAACGTGAGCCGATAGACAAGGCATACTATATCTGCCAGACATATAACCGTTTGGGTAAAAATGCCTGCACAAGCCATAAAATCGAAGCGAGGGATTTATACAATCTTGTGCTTGCCGACATACAGGAAGTTGCGGCAATGGCGTTAAAGGACAGGGAAGCGTTTTACGGGCGTTTAAGCCGAAGGATGGAAAAACAGTACCTTGCCGACACTGACAGCCTTAAAAGGGAATATGAGAGCCTTGCAGGGCGTAATCAGGAGATAGATGATACTTTTATCAGCCTTTATGCGGACAAGGCAAAGGGGATACTTACGGAAAAGCGTTTCCTGAAGCTGACGGACGCAATGGAGAGGGAGCAGGAAAGCAACCAGAACCGTATGCAGGAGATAGCGGCGCTTATCAGTGAGGAGGAACATTCAGAGGGCGATGTGCGGACGTTCATGGAGGAAATAAAGAGGTATGCCGCCATTACGGAACTTGACGAAACGGTGTTAAACAGGCTGATTAACCGCATACTGATAGGTAAACCGGAGAAGATTGACGGGGTAAGGACACAGGAAGTGCGGATTGCATATAACTTTATCGGGGAACTGTAAATAATAGGATATTTACTATATAACTAAAAAACAATTTGGAAAGCGGAGGTTCGAGAGAATCTCTGTTTTTTCATTTTTGTAGACTTATTATTGGTAATCGTATGAAAAAGGTGCGACAAAGGAGGATAGAATTATCCTACTGTTTTGAATCTGGTCTGCAAAAATGATGTTATGCTGGCATATAAGTTGGTTCAAAAATATACAGAAATGAGGAAATTTACATAGATTTAACATATATGGGATAGCAGATTTTACATTGGTAAGTCTACAATAAATAATGAAGTATGAAAGCAAAATTTCTATAGAACAGTTAAAGGAATTGTATGACGGCAGTTATGAAAGATGGAGTGACATAAAGTAGATATTAGATCGTTACTCTATTGTCAGGAAGATAAATATTTTTGGAGGAATGAACATGAAGCGAAAAAAATTGAAACGAAAGATTGCTGACTTAAGGAAAGAAAATCAGGAATTAAAAAGGTCTGTTTTGCGGGAAAAGGAAGCTAATCAGATGAAAAGTGTTTTTTTATCCCATATATCCCATGATATACGAACACCAATCAATGGAATTGATGGTATGACAAATATTGCTATCAGGCATTTTGACGATAAGGACAGGGTGCTTGACTGCCTGAATAAAATAGACAGTTCTTCCCAGTATTTGTTGTCGCTGCTGAATGATGTTTTAGATATAAACCGAATTGAAAGTGGCAAAATGATCATCAGTTATGAACCTATGGATATACGCAGTTTAATAAATAATTGTGCAGACATTGTTGACAGTCTGCTGATAGAAAAGAATGTGGAATTTGTTAAAAGTTTTGGAATGTTCCGCCATCCTGTGCTGTTGGGAGATGAACTGCATTTACGTCGGATACTCATCAATATACTGAGCAATGCTGCAAAATTTACACCAGATGGAGGAGAAATATTTTTTCATGTGAGGGAAATTTCTGCCGATAGTGGAAAGGCAGTATATTGTTTTGAAATTGAAGATAATGGAATCGGTATGAAACCAGAGTTTTTGGAACGGATATGGGAATCATTTTCACAGGAAAACAGCAGAAATTACAGTGGGTTTAAGGGTAGCGGTCTTGGTATGGCTATCACAAAGAAACTGGTGGATTTGATGAACGGGAACATTTATGTCGAAAGCGAGCAGGGTGTCGGAAGTAAATTCAGGGTGGAAATTGCATTTGATGTCGGAGTGATGCCTGATTTTTTGGAAATACAGAAGAAAAAAGAAGAGAGGCACAAACAGGAAATTTGCCTGAAAGGAAAAAAGGTTTTATTGGTGGAAGACCAGCCGCTGAATATGGAAATTACGAAAAGCGTGTTAGATGATGTGGGAATGGATGTAGTGACAGCAGAAAATGGGCAAGTAGCAGTCAATATTTTCAATAATTGTGCGGATGGAACATATGATGCCATTATAATGGATGTGCGGATGCCAGTCATGGATGGTTTATCCGCTGCGAAGAAAATTCGTACATTGCCGAAAAATGATGCACCAACAATTCCAATTATAGCTATGACAGCGGATACTTTTGAAGAGGATATTAAAAGAACGGAAGAAGCTGGTATGAATGCTCATTTATCAAAGCCTATTAATTTGGAAGAAGTGATTCGGACTTTAAATAGATGTCTATCTTGAAAAGAAATCACGAGCATGCTTGACAGTAAAGTGTTTATTAAAATTTAAACATAGTAATTATATCGTTAATCTGAAATAGTTATAGATAAGGTAAAAGACGTTGTACCATGAAATTGAAAACATCAGTTAGGGAAGCAGAGATTCGAGAGAGTCCCTGCTTTTTTGTGTGCAAAATTAAATTCATCACTTGACAATGTTGCATAGATTTGATGAATTTTTGTCACAAGGAGGGGCTGAATCTGATACAGAAGTAGTAGGATTTCTGACAAGATATATGCTTTCTGATACAAAGGCTCTTTCGTTTGAGGGCATGTCGTTTGGGTGCAGTACATTATCTGTAAAGAATGAAGAGGGGAATTTCTTGTTTGGAAGAAATTTTGACTGGAATACTTGTGAAGCGATGATTGTGAGTGTAGTGCCTGAAAGTGGATATGCATCTATTTCTACTGTTAATACTGATTTTATCAGTATGAGTGGGCTGAACATGTCTGATTTGCCTAGTTCGATACAGGCGATCATCTGTCTGTATGCGCCGCTTGATGGTATGAATGAAAAGGGACTTGCGGTTTCAGTAAATATGATTCAGGATTCGGCGACTATTTCACAGAATACAGATAAACCAGATATTACTACGACAACAGCGATTCGCCTGTTATTGGATAAGGCGGCAAATGTAGAAGAAGCGATAGATTTATTAGAACAGTATGATATGCACGCTTCTATGGGATATATGATGCATCTGGCATTGGCAGATACGGAGGGGCGCAGTGTAGTTGTGGAATATGTGAATCATGAAATGATTGTAACAGATACACCAGTTGTTACTAATTTTTATCTTGCTGAGGGGGAGAAAAATGGGATTGGTACAGCGCAATCTCATGAGCGATATGATATTTTGATGAAGGCTTTGAGTGAAAAGGAAATGATGAATATAGAAGATGTTAGGGACGCTTTAGACAGTGTGAGTAAAGATAATTTCGGAGAGTTTGAATCCACAGAATGGAGTATTGTATGGAATCAGAGTACAGGAGAGGCTATCTATTATCACAGAGAGAACTATGAGAAACCATATATATTCCAAATAGAACAGAGGTGAAAAGAGAATGAGGTATGTGAAACTTTTATGGGATTTATATCAGTTAAAAAGGAATATAAAAAAAAGTGCGGCTCGGATTCAGAAATTACAGGGGGATAAATTGCAAAAGGTACTTACATATGCCTATCAACATTCTGCTTATTATCGAAGGACTTTTGAGGAAAATGGGATTACAAAAGAAAATATTTTTAAGATGCCGCTTTCTTCTTTTCCGACAATAGATAAAATACAGCTTTTAGAGCATTTTGATGAATTAATTACGGTTTCTGATCTGAATCAAGAAGAATTACGCCGGTTTGATAAGGAAAATACAACAGATAGAAAACCATTAAAAGGGAAATATCATGTGGTACATTCTTCTGGAAGTACAGGAAAACCGGGGTACTTTATATATGATGAAAGTGCATGGAATACGATGTTGCTTGGTATTATCCGCGCAGCATTATGGAATATGTCTATGTCACAGATTCTAAAGTTTCTTGCTTGTGAACCACGAATTGTATATATTGCTGCTACTGATGGTCATTATGGTGGGGCGATGGCAGTAGGAGATGGAATAGAAGGGGTTCATGCGAAGCAGCTTCATCTGGATATTAAGACACCACTTCATGAGTGGGTGAGCCAGATTAAGAGGTTTAAGCCCAATATGATAATCGGATATCCATCAGCAATTAAGATTTTGGCAGAACTTATAGAGAAAGGGGAGATAGAATTAAATATTTTCCGTGTGATTTCTTGTGGTGAGCCTTTAGGAGCGAGTCTTAGGAATTATTTAGAATATATCTTAAAAGCGGAAGTGATTAATTTTTATGGTGCGAGTGAATCTCTGGCTTTGGGGGTGGAAATGGATACAGCGGAAGGTATGATTTTATTTGATGATATGAATGTGATTGAGGTTCAAAATGGGAATATGTATTTGACTTCACTCTATAATTTTGCACAGCCACTTATCCGTTATCGCCTTTCGGACAGTTTGACACTCAGAAAACCAGATGAGAATAGTCGTTATCCATTTACAAGAGCGGTCGGTCTTTTAGGGAGAGAGGAAGATATTTTATGGTTTGAAGATAGAAATGGACATCGAGAATTTTTACATCCATTGGCGATAGAAGGGTTTTGCATTGAGGGGTTGAAAGATTATCAGTTTCGGCAGACCTGTAAAGATACCTTTGAAATGTTGGCAGAAATTTCTGATTCTGCTTCAGAAAATAGGATACGCAGGGAGATTCTTTTACAGATGAAAGGGATTTTGAGGGGGAAAGGGTTGGATTATGTTCAATTCTTTGTGAAATTTGTAGATGAAATTCTGCCTGATTTACGAACCAGTAAAAAGAGGCTGATCATCAAAGAGATACAAAAAATGGAGGCATAAAATGAAAAAAGTCTTGATGAGTGGAAAGAATGTGTGCAAGTCTTTTTCACAAAATGGTGGAAGTGTTCAGATTTTGGATCATATTGATGTGGATATTTATGAAGGAGATTTTACTGTTATCATGGGTGCATCAGGTGCGGGAAAATCTACATTTTTATATGCATTGAGTGGCATGGATAGTATGACAGAAGGAAAAGTGGAATATAAGGGAAAGGAAATCAGCAGTTTTGATGAAAAAAAGATGGCAAAACTTCGCGCGGAGGAATTTGGATTTGTTTTTCAGCAGACACATCTTGTGAGCAATCTGACTCTGTTTGAAAATGTGGCAGTTACAGGATTTATGAAGGAAAAGAGAAATACAAAAGAGGTCAGAGAGCGAGCGATGAAACTTCTTTCCCAGATGCATGTGGAAAATGCAAAAGATCGCCTGCCGTCACAGGTTTCTGGTGGAGAGGCACAAAGAGCAGCGATTGCGAGAGCGATGATGAATAGTCCGGGGATTATCTTCGCTGATGAGCCAACAGGTGCTCTAAATCGATCGAATAGTGAAGAAGTGATCCATCTATTATCACAGATAAATGAAAAAGGACAGAGTATTTTGATGGTGACTCATGATATCAGGGCGGCGATTCATGGGAATCGGATTTTATATTTGGAAGATGGCAAAATCTTTGATGAGTTAGAGTTGCCCAATTATGGGGAAGATGATATCAGGGCAAGAGAATCAAAGGTAAATGATTGGCTTGTATCGTTACAGTGGTAGGAGGATTTGTGATGGAATATCAAATCTTAATAAAAGCAAATCTGAAACAGCATAAGGGAGGTTTTATCGGAATATTTATTTTGATTTTACTGATTTCTTCTGCACTCAGTATGGTATTGTCGGTATGGCGAAATTCGGAATATTATATCAAAAGTGAAATGGAGAGAACAGGGTTTGGGGAGATTACGGCATGGGTTTCAGAGGTTTCTGATGAGAAAGAGCTGATAGGTGAGATAGAAGCGTTAAATGAGGTAGAACGAGCGGAGATTCAAAGTTTGATTTTTTCTAATTATAGAATAAAAGAACAAGAATCTGACAGTGAAGGGCAGCTTATTACATTTCAGTCACGGGAAAATCGGTATCGTTTTTTTACAGATGATCTTTTGACATATCGAGAGGAAGAACTAGAGATTATGCCGGGCGAAATTTATGTATCGCCGTCTATGATTTCTATGTTCGGGGCGGAGATTGGAGATGAGATCACTTTTCCTATAGTCCGCGGCGGAAAGAATATGGTATTTACCATAAAAGGTTTTTATGAAGATCCTTTTATGGGGAGTTCTATGATCGAGATGAAAGGGTTTCTCATCTGTGAAACAGATCGAAATGAGATTTTATCTCTTTTAGAAAATGCAGGGATCGATGCATTAGCAAGAGATGGAGCTATGATTCATATTTTTACTAAGGCTGATAGTGAGATTACGATTGTTGAGTTGAATACTATAATAAATGAAAAAACATTATTGCCAGAATATGCAGAATTTGTTCACAGTAAAGAGGCGATAAAAGGGTTTATGCTGATTTTACAAAATGCTTTTAGTGGATTGCTGCTTGCTTTTGTGATAGTATTATTGTTTGTGACTATAGTTGCAATCAGCCATAATATAGGTAGCACAATAGAATCAGATGCTGTAAATATGGGGATATTAAAAACGATAGGATTTACGGCTGGGAAACTTCGTGGAATTCAACTGATACAATATCTTTTTATTATAATAACAGGAATGTTTTTTGGAGTTTTTCTTGCTATTCCTTTGAGCAGGTTAGTTATTCATGCGACGATAACAACGACAGGAGTTCGCATACCGATAAGGCTTTGGGGGTTGGGGTGTGGAGTGGCTTTTGCGGTAATTATAATTCTATTTGCGATATTTGTTCTGTGGAGAACAAGTAAAATCAGCACTATTACTCCTATAAAAGCGATACGAAAAGAAAGAAATAAATTTGGGATTTCTTCTGAGAGAATGATTTCTGTATTGGGAAAGGGATTATATTTCAGGCTTGTGTTTCGTCAGCTTATGACAAGAAAACAAAGATATATTGGGGCTTGTATTGTGGCAATTTTTTTGGTGTTTTTTGCTTCTCTTGTGGGGAGAATGAATTCGTGGCTTGGAGCAGACGGAAAAGGAATGATGGATGCTTTTAATCCTGCGGATCATGATATTGGTGTTCAGGTGTTTGGAAATCTGACAACAGAGGAAGCGGAGGATATGGCTCGCTCTTATTCTGATATTACGGATACTTATTTGCTCGCTATGCAAGGGGTGACGGTGAATGGAAGTGATTATACCGCCAATGTAATTTCAGAGCCAGAACGGTTTCATATTTTAGAGGGAAGAAGTTGTATGGCGGATAGTGAGATTGTTTTGACAGAATTTGTTGCTGCGGATTTAGATATTGCAATTGGGGATATGGTCATGATAAGAGGGGATAAAGGAATAGAGGAATATGTTGTTTCTGGTATTCATTCGTGTGCGAATGATATGGGGGATAATGTGGGAATGGGCAGAGAGGGATATTTAAAGATCGGATATGATAATTCTTCTATATGGTGTTGGCATTATTTTCTTTCTGATCCGTCGAAAAAGGAGGATATTATGGAGGTGTTGGAAACGGCTTATGGTGGGGATATTCATGTGCATGAAAATTCGTGGTCGGGACTTTATGGTATTATTGCGACAATGAAGGCGTTAATGATATTTATGTATGGTATTGTGTTTGTTTTTATTTTGATTATAACAGTGATGACTGGAAGTAAGATTTTATCAGCAGAACAGAAGGATTTTGGAATTTATAAAGCGATTGGGTTTAGGAGTGAAAAATTGCGGATGATTTTCGCATTGCGTTTTGGAATGGTTGCTGTAATAGGAGCTGGGATAGGAGTGATTTTGGCAGAAATTTTTACGGATTTGTTGGTATCAACTGTGATGAAGTTCGCGGGTATTAGTAATTTTATGTCTGTTTTATCTATTAGTAATGTTCTGATGTCGGCAGGGGTTGTTATTTTGTTATTTATGAGATTTTCTTATTTTGCTTCTGGGAAGATAGAGAAGTTGGATATGACAATATTGATGGAAGAGTAGGGGGTGATAAAATATTTTTGTAAAAAGGGGGCGCAACAGCAAGGTACGATTCCAACGAAGCCGCGCTTTCGCTCCGTTCCAGACGTAACGGGCACTAAATTCGCAAATCC
>OFFB01000800.1_pt1 | contig 24409 bp, 29 predicted proteins | sample 1521281 | NCBI WGS metagenome assembly OFFB01 (sample SAMEA3504109, study PRJEB24116) | mouse gut metagenome | biome: mouse gut; feature: mouse-associated habitat; material: faeces | place: Denmark | collected 2011
CCGTATATTCCTGAATTATCCGAATATTTTTTATATGCAAATGATGATACTATGTTTTGGAATCCTGTTAAGGAAGATTTTTTCTTTACTCCTGATAATAAACCCATATGCAGAATGGGTACCAATATTAAAAATAAAACTTATAAACAGCCATACGGAAAAGGTATTGTTTATAACTATAACTTGGCAAAGAAGAAATATAATAACCTAAATACTCCTTATTTCCCGCATCATAACATTGATGCTTACCGCAAATCATATTTCATCGATTGTATAAATGAATTCAAAGACGATTTTGATAATACGACAGTTCAGCCATTCAGAAAAGAAAATACTATTCAGCGGGTTCTGATAGAATATTATATGCTATCAAATAATCTTGCAGAATTAAAAATTATTAAAAAGCCATGGTATAATCCTTTAACTCAAACTGAATCATTATACGTAAAATGCCAAACACACAAACTTAAAAATATTATAAATCATTCTTGTAAGCTTTTATGTATCAATGACGGTGAAAAAACTACAAATAAAGACAGAATATTTATGCAAGAATTACTTGCTAAAAAATTTCCTGAAAAATCATCTTTTGAATTATAATAAATTCATAGCACAATATTTACCCCACTTGAATAGTTGAGATGACTTGGAAATAATTGGTAACAATATTTACCCCTACATGCCGGAAACGTCAGGTAAATCTATTCTTTTTAAACGCTGTTCAATACGTCTGTACCATTTTAAGTGTTGTTTAAACAGAATTTTATAATCATCCATATTACCTTGTGAAATATTTCTAAATTGATTGTCACAAGTTTCTGTTAACTTAGCTTCCAGGAATTTTGTATAATCTTTTCTGTCAATTTTCGGGTCAGTTAATTCAATACATTGACCAAAATCAACAATTACTTCCGGTCTGTTATCTCTTAAAAAGCAGTAATCAATAGATACCGGAATCAAATTAACTTTACCGTATTTTTTCACTGCATTTTGCGCAATATAAGTTAAGCCTGTTTGGAATTTAAACGGTCTAAAGTGAGGCGGTCTGATAATTCCTTGCGGGAAAATACACAAAACATTTCTCAAATCACTCAACAAATCAACTGAATATTGCAAAGCTTTCATTGCAGACTGGGCGGATTTTTTATTGACAGAATACGCACCGCCGCGTCTTAATAGCGGAAATCTGTTAAGTTCTTCAACCATCAAACGAATTTCTTTATGGCAGATTCTATGTGTAATATTATACAAAACAATTCCGTCCCACCAATTGCAATGCGGAGCAAAAAGAATTGTCGGATATTTGTCATCACGATTTTTATAATTTTCTACACCTGTATAACGGAATGCATAAAATCTGTTTTGCAGCATATTAAAGAAAAATAAACTTGCAATAGTAAGCCAAAAACGATTAGTTTTTGCCGGTTTAAATTTCTCCTCTTTGTTTCTCAACTTTGTTGGCGGAATATCCGAATATAATTTTTCTTCAGTTACCATAAATTCATTCTACCCTAATAAAATTCAAAATAAAACATTCATTTAAGAAAACTTAACCCTTTTATAATACGATTGATAAAGAAAAAAAGCAAGTTACCTTAGAGACTAAAATTTAAACATTTGTTACATAGTAGCAATTTTTAGGTATTATCTGTTTTAATATAAATGAATTTAGGAGGTTTGAAATGGCAAGTGTAGTAAAATGTATGGGAATAATGACCGGTGCAGGTTTGGCTTGCGGAGCTTTGTCTTCATATTATATGCAGTCAAAAGTTAACAAAGCAATCGTAAAACAAGCACAGGCAACAGCTAAAGACGGCCAAATTCCAATCGGCGGAATGACAAAAGACGGAAAAATGTGGGATGGTAAAGTTTCTGTTGATGAATTTAAAAAACAGCTTGATAAAAAAGCAAAAGTGTCATCTTTAATTTCCGGTTTATTCACAGCAGCAGGAACTGCACTTATTACAGGCATAACTTTAATGCTGCGCGGCAAAGTCAAAGTTTAACATTTTAAATAATTTTGCTATAATAAAGCTATGAATACAACAGAGCAAAATTATGAAGATTTTATATCAACAGTGAGCCATGAACTGAGAACTCCGTTAACTTCAATCCGCGGATTTTCACAAACTATGCTGACCTCCTGGGATAAGCTTGATGATAACAGCAAACAAAAGTTTATTAAAATCATCGAAGAACAGTCCAACAGGCTTATTCATCTTGTTGAAAATATGCTTTCTGTTACCAAACTTCAATCAAAAAATAATACACTTGTATTTAATGAATTAAATATAAAACCTCCTATTGAACAAATCATTTCAATTGTAAAAAATCAGTATCCAACACAAGTTTTTGAATTTAATTGCCGCGAAAATCTGCCTGCGATATTTGTTGATAAAGATAAATTTCAACAAATTATGACAAATTTAATCGAAAACAGTGCAAAATACTCTTCAGGCACAAACACTACAAAAATATCAGCAGGAATGGATAATAACAAAGTTATAATTAAAGTCACAAACAAAGGAATAAATATTTCACCTGACGATTACGATAAAATTTTCACTAAATTTTCACGAATTGACAATCCCTTAACACGAAAAGTTCAAGGCAGCGGACTGGGATTATACATAACCAAAAATCTTACAGAAAAAATGATGGGCGAAATTTCTGTTAATTCAATTCCGCTGAACGATAATCAAAATTTAGGTGAAATCACATTCACACTTCAATTCCCGATACTGTCAATCGAAGAACAAGCGAGGATAAAATGCAGTCAGTAACACTTATCATTGACAAAAGACTGGAACTTTCCACAAAATATAAAAAATTACTTGAATCCGAAACAAATAAAGTTATTATCTCAAAAGATTTAATAACTTCAATTAAGCTTATTCAAGACAAAGAACCTGATTTGATAATAATTTCAGACAGTTTTGACGATGATTTATCGGATTTTTGCAAACAAGTGCGCGCGCTTACTTACAACATGCGTCCGATAATTGTTGCAATGTCTAAATCTGCCGACTTTAATGACAGAATTAAAGTTCTTGAAAGCGGAGCAGATGATTTTCTCTCAGAACCCGTTAATTCAGAAGAGTTTCAGGTAAGAATGAATGCCCACCTTCGCCGCGAATTTGAATCAAACCTTGACACAAAACAACAATTACCGAACAAAAATTACACACTTCGCGCAATTAAACGGAAGCTTTCTGATAACGATGAATGGGCAGCTTTATATATCAGTATCGAAAATTTTGAAAGCTATAAACAAGCATACACAGGACTTGCGTCTGATAAGCTTTTACAAACCTATATTGCAATTATTCGCGCCTCATTAAATCATAATGACTATATCGGACAAATTTCAGAAAATATTTTTCTTATAATAACAGATACCATAAAAGCCGAAAAACTTGCACGATTTTTAATTTTTGCATTTGACTCTGTTGCAAATAAATTTTATGCAGAACACGATCTAGACAGAGGCTACATGATTTTGCAGGGAGATGAATACGCAGGACGCCGCGCAAATTTTGTACATTCCACAATCGGAATTATCACAAATGAATTTACAAAATACAAAGATACCACACAGGTTTTAACAGCTCTAACCCAGATTCATAATATGGCTGATAACCCTAATCGTTCAAATTATCTTATGGAACGCCCGAAAATCGCCGGAGAAGATTCAATCCTTGAAAAAGAATTAAACAATAAAATCCTGATTTTTGAAACAGATGAAGCATTGAGTATTTTACTTAACACAATCTTAAATCTTCAAGGATATCAAACCAGAACCGTAAACGAATATGAAATTCCGAAAACAGATGAAATTCCTGCACTTATAATAGTTGATGCAGGAGATTTAGAAAAGAAAAACGGGCTTAATCTTTGTTATAAACTAAAACAACAAGAAGATTTTAAGCACTCCAAAATAATTGTAACATCAATTATTCATGATAAAGAACTTGTACTAAATACAGGTGCAGATTTATATCTTCCAAAACCATATGAAATTCCGCATTTGATAAAATGGGTCAATGAATTTATAAAAGAATTTAATATGTAACAAAAGTTCGTACCATGTTTGACATGTTTTTTTGGTTAAATTACTATCAAATTAAGAGGAAATGAAGTGAACATCTTCAGCTGTCGCCGCAGCCGTAAAAGCCGGAACACTCAAAGAAAAGTTATTATCCACGCGCAATTTGGATATAACAATAATTCTTTTGAAGTGTCCTCTTGTATGAAGAGGATTTTTTAATGTCAACCGCTGTACACGTACGTCCACATAAAGCAGGAACCTGTCCTCACGGAATGCCCTTAGGAGCATGCCCGATTTGTAACGGAATGGCAGGCGGAAATTCCACTTCAAAGCGCGACATCCCGAGAAATGTCGGTGAAATGAGCTACAACCAGTGTGCCGCAATCGGTGCAATGCTAAGAGCTCAAAAAAATGCAAAAGCACAGGCAAAACTTGCTCAACAAAACCATTTACAGGCACTTGCAGATTTTCAAAAAAATATTTCAAACACTCACCAGAGAATTATGGCACTGGCAGTGCTTATAACCAACACCATGCCCGCTGTAATCGCAAAACCCGTTAATTTTATTTTAAACAACATAGTCGGAAAAGCTCTGACAATAATTCAAAATCTTCCGGCTGCAATTGCAAGATTTACACAGGCAATTAATCAAAAAATAGCTGATATTTCTGATAAATTAACAGCAATATACGGAGAACTAAAAGCCGCAATAGGCGAAAAAATCTCTAAATTCACATCAGACTTGAAAAAGAAATTAAAATCTCTCTTCTTTGTCTTCGGAACTCAAGAAACAGATGATGAAGACAAAAAAATCGATGAAGCAAAACGAACCTTTGAGCTAAAAACATTCATTCACCAACTTTACAAAAAACTCAAAGGAGAAGACGAAAAGGATATAGAAAAGGATGAACATTAATCCGTTACATGATGCGGAAACTATACGGCAGCAAAGGAATTTGACAACTTCACAGCGCAGGAATAATCTTACGACAAAAGAAGGGGTTCTTGTAAATAATCTTGTCAAAGATAAAAACTGCTCACTGGACAGTACTAAAGACACATACATAATTTCCGATAACACCACCATGCCTGAGGCACTTTATCGAGATAATAAAATAATTGATAAAAAGCTTTTACCGCTCAGTGCTGTTGTTCTTGGAGTTATGTCAACAATCGCGGTTGTTACGGGGTTTGCACGCCGCAGCACAAGAATTGCAAAAGACCTGCCAAAAGAAAAATGGCTTCCCGCAGTAACACGTAACGTTCAGTTAAGTAAAGAAACCCATCAGCTTGTATACCAGTTCGTTCAAAACCCTAACAAAAAAACATTTATCGCGGGAGCAGGTGTTTTAACACTTTCTGCAATGGCATTTATGGGAAAAACATTCTTAGACGGTTACAAAGATATCTGGATAAAACGTAAAGAGGCAAACATTCAAAAAAATCTTCAAGAAAATCTGATTGATGTTGAAACTCAATCCTTCTCAGGCAAAATGCAGATTATAAGAAGCTTGCTGTCTAAATACACAACCGATTTTGAAAAATATATTAAAGATGATAATGAAAAAATTCTGCCAAATTTTGGAAAACTTTCACTATCACAAGTTCCATTCACCTCAAATGACAAGCACAAGCAGGAAAAAAATTCCAACCTTGGCAATATCCTGCTCGGAATCGGAACTTTTGCAGGAATTATCGGACTTGGATTTTTATCAATGAAAAACCTTTCAAAAAGCAAACAACACCTCAAAGAAGGTATCGAAAATACCAAAGATTTAATTAAACATGTTGTAGCAAAATCGGAAGAAAACTCAAAAACAGTTGACAGTGACCTTCTTGAACATATGTTTATGTCTATTGATGACGGTGCAAAAGATTTAACTTTATTTATTAAAGAACAAATTAATTTACTGAAATGGAAACAAGAAGATAAAAATGCATTTTTAGAAAAAATAATAACAAAATTAAAAACATCAACAACCAAAGCCAACCCGAATTACGCAGGTGACGGCACACCGCGCCCTGCGTTTAATTCATTTGTAGAAGATTACCGTGCGTTTTTCTACAACTGGCTTTTAGACACCGCAAATCCGCAATTTGAATATCTATTCTATGGAATAACAGGCTTAACCGCCGCAACTTATGGCGGAAAACTTGCCGGCGATGCGGTAAAAGAAGTTCAGGTGAAAAAGATTAACGCTGAAACCGAACTGGAACTACAAAAACGCCTTGTATCAACCGAATTACGCAACTTTAAATCAAAAAAAGATGCTGCAATCCAACCGCTTGTAGAAGAATTCTATAAACAAGTCGACAGCGGCAAACGCACAAAAGAAGAACTTAAAACAATGGCTGAAAACATTCTGTTTGAAATCAAAAATGGCCCGCCATTTGTATATAGTTAAAGGTAAATATGATCCAACAAGTTCAAAATATTAATATAAATCCGTATTACGCCTGCACATCATGCCGGCTACCTGAACCGGGACGTAATTATTGCACTTTTGATAAAAACGAAGTGGATTATTTTGTGCGCCAAAAAGAAAATGCTTTGCCTTATTTAACAGATATCCTGACACACTCAAACCACGAAGCCCAAATAACAGAAACCCTTTATATTTTAGACAGGATGATTGATAACGGCACAAAAGGAATCGATAAACTTTATCCTGTATTTTCAAGGTTTAATAACACAAATTCACCAAACATCCAAACATTCTTAGCAGGAATCTACCGTAAAATTCAGGTTCCTGATGCATTTGGACCGCTTGTTAAAATGCTTATTCAAAATTCTCTGCAACCTCATAACCCTCAACAAACATTTGACCCTAATGAAGAAATTGGCGGAGCTATATTAAGTTACATTTCCGACCGCTTTAGAGGCTAAACTATAGTAATACTTTGCCTTTCAAGAAAACTATTGACAGATTTTAAAACTTGGTATAAACTAAAAACGGAATTATTATTAAGAATAGAAAACCAAATAAAGGAGGTCTTATGGAAAAATATATGAAAAAATCTCATTCAAAATCAAAAAAATTCTACATGATTCTAGGTATTTTATTAATTCTGTTAATACCGACTGCATTTTTAACAGGAATAGTTGACGGCAGACAATCATACCGTAACGATGCTGTAGAAACAGTGGGTAAATCCTGGGCGGGCAAACAAACTTTAAAAGAACCTGCACTGATAATTAATCAGAAAAGATTACCGCTCAATGATTATAATGTCAATGTGAAAGTTAACACAGAATTAAGAAAAAAAGGGATTTTTAAAGTTCCTGTCTATACAGCAGATGTATCTATTAAAGGTAATTTCATGAATTTTTTAGGAAAAATAGATAATGCCGTTGCCGTATTAAATTTTGATATTTCAGACTCAAAAGGATTTATTGAACAGCCAAAATTTAAACTAATAAGCGGGAATTTAACTCCGTCAAATAATTTAAGTTTCTATAAAAAAATATCCACATCAGATAGACTTATACCGTTTGAAATTCAATATAAAATCCGCGGAATTAATGAATTGTATTTAACACCAAACGGACAAAATAATATTATCTATATTGAAGGTAACTGGGAAAGCCCTAGCTTTGACGGAGATTTTTTACCTACAGAAAGAAAAGTTGAAAAAGATAAATTTCAAGCAAAATGGAGTATTCCGGCAATTGCCAGTTCTTCTTTAGAAGCTTCAAAATTAGGAGTTTCCTTCCTCATGCCGGTTGATAACTATAGAATGTCAGAAAGATCAGTTAAATACTCATTTTTATTCTTAACCTTGACATTTTTAGCATATTTTATCTACGAAATTACATCAAAACAAAAAAGACCAATTCACCAGCTTCAATATTTAATGATAGGAATTTCAATGTTAATTTTCTATTTACTACTTGTTTCACTATCAGAATTTATACCATTTGCAGGAGCTTATATTACATCATCAATAATGACTATCGGGCTGATTAGTCTTTACACATATTTTGTAATTACTAAAAAAACAAACTTAACATTTTCATTATTAATTACAGGTATTCTAACCTTACTATACGTATTTTTATACATATTATTAATGCTGCAAGATTTATCATTAATTTTAGGAAGTTTAGGACTATTCCTGATAATGGCACTTGTTATGTATGCAACAAGAAATGTTGAATGGTACAACGAAAATCAAAACAGTGAAGTAAGATAACATAATTCGTTGGCGCAAGACAAATGTCTTGCGCCAAAATTAAAAAAGGAATTAACATATGAACAAACGTAGGATTATATTAAGTGAAAAAATTTACAACACAATTATTGTTTTAGACAATTTTTGCAAAAACAATCAGGAATACGAAGAAATTCAAAATATCTCTCCGATTGTCGAATTTATAAAAGATACGTCAGACGAATTGCATGTGGAACTTACCGGATGGAACAAATAGTTATTAATACATCTTTTTTATACGTTTTTGCAATAAAACAACAGCATTCGCTTCAATTGCTAATTTTTGTCCGACAGCGTCCATTTTTTCTTTCGTTTTAGCCTTGATAGATAAATTATCAGGGGAAATATCAAGAATCTTACAAAGAACTTCTTTCATTTTAGGAATATATGGCATCATTTTCGGAGCTTGAGCTATAACGTTACTGTCAATATTTACAATCCCGTAACCTTTATCCTGAATAAGTTCATAAACATGTTTAAGAAGGAGTGTACTATCTATATTTTTATATTTCGGGTCGGTATCAGGGAAAAGTGTTCCGATATCATCAAGCGCCAGAGCACCAAGCATTGCATCAATAAGTGCATGAATCAAAACATCCGCATCTGAATGACCCAAAAGTCCTTTTTCATGCGTAATCTTAACTCCGCCGATAATTAAATCTCTTCCTTCTATTAATTTATGAATATCGTAACCAACACCGATTCTGTACATTTTCTGCTCCATTTTTTAAAATCATATCATAATTTTACATAATATGCTATAATTCAGTTATGCCAATTTCAGAAAATCTATTAAACAGCGCTATTGTAAAAAGAGAAATAAAAGCACCGCCTCCGACAGTATATGAGGATGATTACGGATTGCCGTTTTATTATACTATGGATTTTTCATTTGCCGCATGGCTAATCGTTATTGGCATAGGTTTATTTATCGTAGAATTTATACTAATGAGTCTTGGATTTATTCTGCCGTTTTGCCTGAAAAAATATATATGTACAAGATGTAAAAGAGTTTCAAGACACATACAAAAACCTCAAAAGTGCAAAATGTGCGGCGGAGAAGTTATGTTACTTGATGAATATAACAAAATTAATAACAAAAATTTATTTTAAAACAAATTTTTCAACAGCTTTGACAAACCCGTCATTTTCAACTGTATCAGTAATAAAATCCGCGCATTCTTTTAATTCAGGAGTTCCGTTTCCCATTGCAACACCAATTCCGCCTGCTTGAACTAAATCAATGTCGTTATTTTGATCACCGATTGTTAAAACTTCTTCAGGTTTTAGCCCCCACATGTCACACAAATACTGAACTCCAAGTGATTTTTTTGCTTCGCCTGAACAAATTTCACAAAAATATGGAGTGGATTTTACAATATATAAATCAGGATAAGATTTTTTCAGTTCATTAACCCAGCCTGTAACTTTTTCAGCATCTTTTATATCAATTGCAAGGATTTTATTAACATCTTTTATTTCTAAGTCATCAAAGTTACAAACGGTATAATCTATGTGTTTGCCATCTGTGTAGAATTTGATAATTTCATTATCGTTTTCGACATACAATTTGTCATCAAGATAAAGATTTATGTGAACATCATTTTCTCGAGCCCATTTAATAAGGCTTTTGGCACAGTCAGCAGACAATGTTTTTTGAAAAAGCGTTTTATTATCGCAATCTTTAATAAGCGCGCCTTGATATGAGATTACAGGTGTTCCAAGATTAAGTTCATCAGCTGCGTGAAGCGCTGAACTGTGCATTCTGCCTGTTACAAGAACAACTTTAACCCCTGCATCTTTTAGTTTTTTCATACAAGCTTTAACGGCAGGGCTAAAACCTTTTCCCCACTCAAAAATTGTTCCGTCAATATCTGTTGCAATCATTTTAATCATTTTTATAACCCTTACAAAAAGCACGGCTTAAAGCGCAAATTGTTTTCGCATCATTGATTTCACCGTTTTGAATCATATCAAACACATCTTTTAAGTTGTATTCACAGCATTTTAAGATTTCGCCTTCATCAGGATGTTCTCCGACAAATTCTAAATCTCTTGCTAAATACAAATACAATTTTTCAGTGCAAATTCCCGGTGTCGTATTGATATAACCTAAAGATTTCCAAACTTTTGCCCTGTATCCGGTTTCTTCTTCAAGCTCACGCTTGCAGGCTTCATTTGGGTCTTCACCGATTTCAAGTTTACCTGCCGGAAGCTCCAAATTTACGTGTTTTAAAGGATATCGGTACTGTTTTACAAGTAAAATTGTATCAGAATCCTTAAGTGCTGCAATGACCACCCCGCCGCTGTGGAGTATAACTTCACGAAAAGACTTGTGACCGTCTGCAACTTCTACATCGTCTTTTAAGACAGTAACAACTTTTCCTTCATATACGACCTTAGAATTAAGCGTTTTCTCTTCAAAATTCATAAGGTAATTGTATCATAGGGATAAATATTTTTTCAAGTATTTGAATACCCATACCATACAACCTAAGCCTCGCAGAGCGCATATAATTAGTCAAATCTGAAGAAAATCGGTAGGAATGATGCCCCGTCCGGCCGAGGACCTAGAACCTAAAATCCCGTTCACCTTGAGAAATTTTTTCAAGATTTTTTTCAACAAGTTCTGACATTTTTTTATTTTCAAAGGTTTTAAGCTCTTTTTGGATAAGTTTTTCTCCAACTGCGCGGGTTTGAACTGATGCGTAATCCTCAAGATACTCTTTTAGTGTCATAATCGCATTCGGGTGGCAAAAATTATGAATCTGCTGTTCTTTACAAATTTCCATAAACCTATCACCCACACGCCCTTCACGATAGCAGGCTGTACAAAAACTTGGTACATATCCAAGCTCCATAAGCCATTTTAAAACCTCATCAAGAGATCTTCTGTCTTCTATTTCAAATTGTGCGGTATCTTCTTCTGTTTCATCTTCAGGATGCGCGTAACCGCCGACAGATGTTTTTGAACCGCCGCTAATTTGTGAAATTCCAAGTTCCAAAACACGCTCACGACATTTTTTAGATTCGCGTGTAGAAATAATCATGCCAGTATAAGGGACAGCAATTCTTATACAAGCAACAATTTTTGCAAAAGTATCATCATCAATTCCGTTATCAAATGCAGTCGGATCAATATCATCAGCACGTCTTATACGAGGCACTGAAATCGTATGAGGTCCTACTCCAAACACAGCTTCTAAGTGTTCAGCATGCATTAATAGTGCAGAAAATTCGTACCGGTAAAGTTCTAAGCCAAACAAAACTCCGAGTCCGACATCATCAATCCCGCCTTGCATAGCCCTATCCATGGCTTCTGTATGGTAATTGTAATTATGTTTTGGACCAGTCGGGTGAAGTTTTTCATAAGATTCTTTATTGTAAGTTTCTTGAAAAAGAATATATGTACCGATTCCGGCTTCTTTAAGTTTTCTGTAATTTTCAACTGTAGTTGCGGCGATATTTACGTTTGCACGGCGAATTGCACCATTTTTGTGATGAATCGAATAAATTGTTTTAAGTGATTCCAAAACGTATTCAATAGGGTTATTTATAGGATCTTCACCTGTTTCAATCGCCAATCGTTTGTGTCCCATATCCTGAAGCGCGATAACTTCTTCCCTGATTTCTTCCTGTGTCATTTTTTTACGCGGAATATGGGTGTTTTTCGCATGATAAGGACAATATACACAGCCATTTACACAGTAATTTGACAAATACAAAGGCGCAAAAAGTACAATTCTGTTTCCGTAATAATCCTGTTTGATTTTTTTAGCAAGCTCAAAAATCTCCTGATTTTTTTCTTCTATTTCACAATCCAATAAAACTGCCGCTTCACGGTGTGTTAACCCCTTACCAAAACGGGCTTTTTGAAGAATTTTATCAATAAGTTCAACATTATTTTTATTTTCTGACGCATACTGAATAGAAGCTAAAACTTCCTCATGATTTATAAATTCTTCTGCTTTATTTGATTTAGGATTGTACATTTTTAACCTCTGTTTAATTTTATTTGCCTAGCTGTTTTTTTACCCAATTTTCTAAAACTTTTAATGGTGAACGAGTAATTGCAAGTGACCATGCCGGAACATTTTTTGTAATAATTCCGCCGGCACCGACATTTGCACCTTCATCTATCGCTACAGGCGCGACAAGAACAGAATTTGAACCGATTTTAACATTATCACCAATAACAGTTTTGGATTTAACTTTTGTAAGCGGATTGTAATTCGCAGTAATAGTTCCTGCACCAATGTTTACCCCTTCGCCAAGCTCGGCATCACCGATATACGAAAGATGACCGACATTTGTATTTGAAGATATTTTTGCTTTTTTAACTTCAACAAAATTACCGACTTTAACATTATCACAAACCTCAACACCGCCTCTTAAATGCGCACAAGGCCCGATTTTACAATTCTTACCAATAACATTTTTACCTTCAATGTAAGTTGCCGGATAAATAATAGTATCTTGCCCGATTTGGGTGTCTTCACTAATCCATGTTGAATCCGGATCAACAATTGTAACTCCATCTTCCATATAATGTTCCAGATTACGGCGATTCATCATTTTAGCGGCTTGCGCAAGGTTTAAACGAGAATTGATACCGTAAATCTCATCACTGTTTTGTAAAATATAAGCATTTACATTTAAATTTTGAGCCTTACCCCAGGAAATAATATCTGTTAAATAATATTCTCCTTGGGCGTTGTTGCTTTTTAATTGACCGAAAGCTGATTTTATTTTGCCCCAATTCAAACAATAAATCCCTGCATTAACCTCTTTTACAGCTTTTTGTTCAGGTGTTGCATCTTTTTCTTCAACAATACATTTTAAAGAATTGTCAGTTTCACGAATTATTCGCCCGTAATTTGTCGGATCTTCAAAAATAGTACTCATAACGGTTAAATCAGAATTTTGTGATTTGTGAAATTCAACAAATTCTTTTAAAGTTTCTTCTTTAACAAGCGGAGTATCGCCGCAAAGAATTAAGACAAGTCCGTCGTAATTTTCAAGCTCCGGACAAACCATAGAAACAGCATGCCCTGTACCTAATTGAGGTGATTGAAGAACTGTTTTTGCATTATCATAATTATTTTTCACAAAGTTTTCAACATCCTGTGCGTGGTGTCCTACAATTACAAATTCTTCCGATACAAAGTTTTTAACATTATCTAAAACATACCCCAAAAGAGTCTTACCCATAATTTCATGCAAAACCTTAGGTGTAGAAACAGATTTCATTCTTGTTCCCTTGCCCGCTGCAAGAATAACGGCTTTTATATCCATTTGATTTTCTCCCTTATTATATTTCTACTATTAATATCTCGCAAATATAACCGTCATGCAAATGTTTTATTAAATATTTATATTAGAATCCATTAAATCAGACAAATCGACTTCCAAAATTTCAGATAAATGTTTCATATACAAAAGAGTAGGATTTGTAAGCCCGCGTTCGACTTTGCTATAGTAGCTTTTATCAATATTTAAGCTATTTGCAACATCATCTTGAGATAACTTTTTAATACTGCGTAAAATCTTAAGCTTTAACCCTAATCTAATCAAAAAATCTTTATCATCCATCTTTTTATTTTATGCAGTTGACTTTTTTAAAACAATAGCTTATATTAATATTTATAGGTTTATAAACCATTTATTGAGAGGATAGTATGAGTTATATGGATAATAAACAAAATAATTTTAACAGATTCCTGCTCAGGAACCGAAATAATCGGGGAAATAAGCACCGTAGGTCGTGTATTGATATGATAAGTGTTAAAATTGGTAGCATACTGCCCACTCCGGCCGAGGAGGGCTTTACGCTGGCTGAGGTTTTAATAACCCTTGGCATTATCGGTGTTGTTGCAGCGATGACTATACCAACATTGATAACAGAACACCAAAAGCGTGCAACTGTTACAAAATTACAGCGTGCAATATCGGTTATCAATCAAGCTTACAAACTGTCTTTCGATGAGGTTGGAGAACCAATAAGTGCATTTGAAATGCAAGCAGAAAATTATTTTAAAACATACTGGGCACCTTATATAAAAGTTTTAACATACTGCCAACAACCAAAAGATTGCGGATACAGTTCTAATGCACCTTTTTCAGCGCTAAATGGCGGTAAAATGGTTACAGCACTTATATCTCAAACCGGACGAACAACATTTTATACAGCAGACGGATTTTTATACATAATTTTTGTTCTCGGCGGGACTTCAACACCGGGTGTAAATGCAGCACTCAATTGGGTTTGGGTTGATATAAACGGAGGAACAAAACCAAACAAATTTGGAAAAGATGTATTCAGATTAGATAGATTATCCGATGGGAAAGGTGTTCAACCTGCAGGATATAATCTTAGTGATGAAGAAATAAATACAAATTGTTCAAAAACCGGCACCGGCGAATACTGTGCAGAAAGAATCCGACGCGCAGGCTGGAAAATCGATAATAGTTACCCTTGGAAATAATAGTTAAGTATTTTTCAGCCTGCTACCTTGCGGAGCTGAGCTGTTGCAATAACTTGGAAATAGTATGCAGCAAAATACCCCGTCCGGCGAGGACTGGAAAATTGGTAACAGTTATCCGTGAAAATAATTATCAAATATTATGAAACAGTAATTTCACGCATACCGGTATTTGTAACAAGAACATCATCCGATACACAGGTTAACATATACTCATCTTCAAGTATTGCAGAATACGAAGATTTCACCCTGCTGTTAAGCTTAATTTCAGCTTCATGAAGTGTCCAGAATCTGTAAAAACCTTCCTTTGTAATATTTTCATCCATACAATCATAACGTTTCATGATTTTTTGATAATCCCGCGGACGCATAAATTCTACATCAACACCAATATTTCGATTGTTAAACGCTGCAAGTACAATGTTATTTGAATGGGAAATACTAAAACATATTTCTTTTGATTTAAAGAAAGGTTTGCCGTTTTGGTATTCAATTTCGGGATTTTTCACATCATAATAATATTTTGCAACATATTTTGTCAAATATAATCCGCATAAGTGTTCAAGATATTTTTCTTCAGATAAATATTTTCGCCCGTCAGAAAACTTTTCAAGTTCCTCACGGTTTATTGATTTTAAAAATTCATCTTTTTTTAAGTAGTAAATTTCCATTTTCACCTTCTTTTTGTTTGTATCCCCTCTCTGAGAAAAAGGGTTAGGGTGAGGGTTTAACATATTACCGTGTCAACAAGCGGTTTTGCAACATCAAGTGCATCTTTTAAAACATTAGGATTTTTCCAAAAATCACTGCGCTCAATATATCTTTTAACAATTTTTCTGGCATAAGATCCTACTGCAACCCCGCAATATGAAATTTCGCACATTTTAGCAAGTTCCGTAGTCTTACCGTTTGTGCCGCCGGATAACATTATATACACCGGTAATTTCTCATTTTGTACAATCTCAGCAGTTGCAACAGCTTGCAAAGTTGATTTATAATTATCTTCCCCACCGCTCATCGGGAATCCGTCAGCCTGAATTATCGTTGTATAAGGCTTTCTATCTTTTGTCATTTCCTTGATTCGTTTCACAAGTGCTTCATCACTTAACTTCCCGCGGCTTGTGCAAATACTCAAAATTCCTTCATAATTATCATTAATATATTTCCATTTTGAAGTAATTTCTTCTTCATTCAGCCCCATTGCGTGAAATTCAATGCAATCAATTCCTTTATCAACAATTGATGGCAGTACTTCATCAAGATTTTTTTCTTCTGAAACATAGGATATTGCAGCACGTGAACATACTTTCCAACATCTTCCGCAGCCTATACATTTGATTTTTTTAACTTTTGCATAATGTATTGCTCCCTGAGGACAAACAGCTTCGCAAGAGCCGCAGTTAACACATCTTTCGTAATCAATTACAGCTTTATTCACATGCGGATCATTTTTTATCCCCACACTCACACATAAATATGCATCATAAACTTTTGCAAGCTCTAAAGCTTCGCGCGCAGCTGAAATAACTTCTTCATTTGCAGACAAATCAAAAAACCTGCATCCGGCAATTGCATAAACATAAACAAGACGTTTAATTTCTTCAACATCTTCGTTTCCTGCACCGCAAACAAGTTTAAAACAATGATTGGTATCAAGTAACTCTTTTAACATTATTTCACCATATAGTTATAAATAATTTCTGAAGCGTGCACAATGAAATCTTTTCCGGCAACAGAATTATGAGGACGATTTGCAAGAATAACAACAATATATTTTTTTCCGTTCGGTGCAATAACAATTCCGGCATCTCCAAGCATTGTACCAATATCACCTGTTTTATGTAAAAATACAGATCCCGCACCAAGTCCTGCCTGAATTAGACGGTTATTATGAACATGACCCATATAATTAAGTATTCTGCTTCTGGATGATTCTGTTAAAAATTTGTCGTTTTCATCAATATTATAGAGCATTTGGGCCATATCACGGGCAGTTGTACGATTTGTTCCGGTTAAATCAGGAAGCCAGGTTTGAAGTGTTGTATTTTTCAGACCCCAATTTCTTATAGATTGGTTTACATCTGTCATTGAACCAACCTTTGATATAAGCATATTTGTTGCAGAATTATCTGATTCTGTAATCATAAGTTCTGCAAGTTTATCAATTGTATACTCGGAATTTCGCGCCTTAAACTGCATACTGCCAGAACCCTCTGTTCTATAGTATTCGGTTAGAGGCATTGTATCCTCTAATGAGAATTGTCCGGCCTCAATTGATTTAAACACATCAATCAAAACAGGAATTTTAATTATACTTGCAGTTGCATAACTTTTTGAAGCATTAATATCAACATAATTACCTGTTTCATAATCCCAAACATAAACAGCCGGTTTAACAGAAGCATATTCTTCCATAAGATTCATCAGCTCTCGTTTCAAAACAGGCATACTTACATTTTCATTTAAAGAAACCATCTGAGCTTTTTTCTTCGCTGCTGAGAAATTAAACCCGCGTTTACCCAAAAACCAGCTATTAGACAAATAACTATATGTTGGAAAACTAATATCATACATATCAGCTTTAACAGCTTTATAAGGAGTAGGATTAAACATTGCACCGGTTATATGCCTGAATGAATACGGCATAGCACAAAACAATACAAACCAGAACACAGATAAAGAAATTAAAAAATGAAAAATGTTTCTTTTTTTAGTTTTTTTTCTTCTTGGTCTGTTAGCTTCTCTTAATGTTCCATATCTATCCGTTTTGGAATTATATCGGGAATAATCGTAATCAGCACGATATTGTCTAAAATTCAAGACCTCTGCTGATTCTGTATAAGTTTGCCTATGCACATTTGCTAATTTCGGCATTAATTTCCTCTCCAATATTATTTTCTATTTTACCTTATTCAAACTTATCAGGCAACTAATTTACATAATAAGAATGTGCACTTTGTAAACAAATGTTACAAAAAACCTTCTTGTTGAAATTAGAGATTTCCAAAAAACTTTATATAGAAGAGAGAACTTTTTAAATAAGGAGACGAGATTATGGCATTTTTAGCATTGGCAAGTCAAAAAAGTTTAATGACTTTGCAAAAAAACTTTTTACAATTTCAGTATTTATCAATTATGAACCAAATTCAGTATGCAACTTCTCAAATGACAGCAATTGAAAGAGAATACGCAAGTTCTGATGCAGATTGTACAGAAGATGCTGACTACATTTATTATGAAGATTTGAGTGATCAATTAGAAACAGAGAAGGACTCTATTGATTCACAATTAACAGCAATTGAAAACGAAATTTCAGGCTTGAAAACACTTGTAAACAACAACATCAAGTCAAGCTGTACTTTGAACCTGTTAGGCGGTTCATAGTAACTCAACCCGAATTTTTAACATATAGTTCCACGGTGTTAAGCATTAACGATGCAATAGTCATCGGCCCGACACCACCCGGAACAGGTGATATGTATGATGCAACTTGGGATGCTGTTTCAAAGTCCACGTCTCCGCGGGTTTTCCCGTTCTCATCTTTGAAAATCCCGACATCTACTACCACACAACCAGATTTTAACATTTCCCCTTTAATAACATTTTTCCCCGCTGCAGACACAACAATATCTGCAGTTTTTATTATGTCTGAAAGATTTTCACTGCGGCTATGACATACCGTAACCGTTGCATTTCTGTTTAAAAGCATTTGAGATAAAGGACGCCCGACAATATTAGAACGTCCAACAATTACTGCGTGTTTTCCTTCAAGTTTAATGCCGTATTCATCAAGAAGCAATAAAATCCCTTTTGGAGTACACGGATAAACCACAGGCTCTGACCCGGAAAAAAGCTTTCCAAAATTATACGGAGTAAATCCGTCAACATCTTTTGAAGGTGATATCGTATTAATTACATTTTCTTTTGAAATATGCTCAGGCAAAGGTAATTGGACAAGAATTGCTGTCACATTTTTATCGTTATTTAATTCTTCAATTTTATCAAGAAGCTCTTGTTCTGTAATATCTGACGGGTAATTTATCACTTCAGAATTTATCCCGAGATTCTGAGCAGTTTTTTTCTTGTTATTTACATAAATCTTACTTGCAGGGTTCTCTCCTACTAAAATCACAACAAGTGACGGCTTTTGCGTAAAACTTTCAACTTTAAGTTTCAACTCACCCAAAATTTTTTCTCTTAACTTTTTGCCATCTAAAATTTGCGCCATACTTCTCCTACTGCTTTAATTGCGGAAGATTTAATCTAAAATAAAATTCCTTAATCGCATCCTGAACGACTTGAGATTCACGCGAAATAGGGTTTTGCTCCATATTTTTATCATACGGAATTACACCCAAAATATCTAGGTCATATTTTTTCAAAAGTCCGTAAACTGATGATAAATCGCTGTTATCAACCTTATTGATTACAACACCAAGCTGAGTTCCTGCTGCATATTTTGAGCTGAACTCTTCAATACGCTTAGCAAGGTGTGCGGATTCTTCTGTCGGGTTTGCGGTAATAATTGTCGCGTCAATTTCAGTATCAACAATTTGATTTAGGTATTTTAAATCAAATTCGCAGTCGAAAATCACAATATCATAACGATTGATAAGCTTATTTACTGCATCATTAATCAATTTTGTTACAGGACAGCGGCAATCTTTTGAACCGACAAGCCACGATACAATAATGTCAACATTGTCATCAAGCGACACTAAAATATCTTCCATCGCCCATTCAATAAATTCTTGTTTTGTCATATCTTCAGGAATTCCGGTTTTATACTCGTGCTTGCCGCTTCGAATACCATAAATAGTATTTCTTATATCAAGACCAAAACTATGTCCCAATTCACCTGCCAAATCATTATCAAATAACAAAATGGATTTTTCTGGATACATTTCCTTAAAAATCTGCATAAAAGCTTTTACTATTGTTGTTTTTCCGCTTCCGCCTTTACCTGTTATTGCAAGTTTTACAGTCAAATTACTAAATCCTCTTTATATTAATTGTAATTCTGAACCGGATTCAGAATCTCCTTATTATTTCTTAGTGTTTCAGACAATTCAAAAACCAAACCCATTGCACGCTCTGCTGATTCTATATCTAAAGAACCGACTCCGCATGAGGAAGTAATCAACGAATTATCTATAATAAGTTTCTCATCAATACCACTATTAGTCAAATTCTTTACGCAAAATTTAAACTTTTCAACAAGATTTTGAAGTGTTATTTTTCTAAGCGCTGTTAAATCTTTTGTCGGCACAATTCCCCATGCAATTTTCCCGCCATTTTGCAAAAATTTTCCAATACTTTCACTATATTCAAAGAAATTTACAAAATATGTATAAATATCAGGATTTATAATATCAACACCAGCAGATATCGGAACATCCCACCTGCATTTTCCACAACAATGAACCCCGCATAAAGCACCGCTTCTATGAATAATATCACTTATTTCTTTCATCATACTAACTGCTTGATCGCATGTAATTGCAAAATGACCCGCTTCACCAAACCCTGCAAAAGAAGGTTCATCCAAAAAAATTATCGGAACAGTATCGGAATTTGCAGATTTTATTTGCGAAATTATCCACAAAGCCTTCAAACTCAAAAACTTCACTACAACATCGCGCAAAGCCCTATCAAAAATTACACTTCTGACATCATTACCTTTAAGTGCCAATGAAAACGTGTAAGGACCTGCAATCTGCCCTTTCGCAAAATGAGGTTTGTTCTGCGTTAAATATTTTTCAAATGCCGGAAACGAAATCCCATTTATTGCGTATTTTTTAAGTTTTTCAAGATTATTATCATCAATAACAGAGCGGTAATCCGAATAAAACCCCTCCAAATCCAAAAACGAAGGCAGACCTTCCAAAATTTGGTTAATCATGTCTTCGTTTTTGTTAATTTTTGTCATCTGCGGGAAAAACGGGATTTGTTTAAAATACCTTCCCACAAGCTCCATAGCATCGTTTACATTATCATAAGGCAGTGAACCAATTGCAACAGGTTGCAGTTTTAGATTTGGAAATTGATTCATCCACACTCCTTTATACGATGAAACTATTCAGCAGATTCTTCAACTGTTTCTTCGATAGATTCTTTTACAACTTCTGAAGCTGAAACTGAGATTGCTAATTCACATTTAACTTTTGAAGTTAATTTAATTAACATTTTGTATTCACCAACTTTATTGATTGGAGCATTTAATGAAACTGATTTTCTATCTACTTCAATACCTGCTTGAGCTTGTAATTCTTCAGTTAATTTCTTAGTTGTAATTGTACCGAATAATTTACCGGATTCACCAGCTTTAGCTGATAATTCCAATTTACCGAATTTTTCGATAGCTTCTGCTTTTTCTAAAGCTTCTTGATGTAATTTTTCTTGTTTAGCTTTAATTCTTGCGATATTTTTTTCTCTGTTTTCTAAAGCACCGGCAGTTGCAACTTCTGCTGCACCTTGAGGAAGAAGGAAGTTTCTTGCATAACCGTCTTTAACGTTTACGATATCGCCAACTTCACCTAAATTTTGAACTTCTTTTTTTAATATAACTTGCATTTTACAATTCTCCTTTGTATTTATATTTCTGCATGTAGCCCTAACATACTACAAACATGCGAATTTGCCAAGAGTTTTTATAATTTTGTTAAGTTTAACCTAATAGAATCAAACTTAACCAGATAAACAGAATCCCTGAAATTATACCAACAATTGATAAGTGCCAGTTTCCATACTCTTTTGCAAGCGGTAAAAGTGTATCAAATGAAATATATGTCATAATCCCTGCAACAGCCGCCATTAAAAAACCAACCAACACATGAGGAACAAAAAGCCCGAAAATAAACATTCCGACTAATGCCCCGATCGGTTCTGTAATTCCTGATAATGCCGCATAAAGCATTGCGTAACGTTTTTTACCCGTAACATGATAGATAGGAAGCGCTACAGCAATACCTTCGGGGATATTATGTATAGCAATCGCAAACGCAACCGATAAACCCAAAGTTACATTTTGAGTCGTAGTTAAAAATGTTGCCATACCCTCAGGAAAATTATGTATACAAATCGCAACAGCAGTTAAAAAACCTGCTCTTTTTAGCTTGTAATGGTTATGTGAACAGGATTCAGGATTGTCAGGATGCAAAAGTTCTTCTGTATCAACGTGATCGGGTAAAAAATAGTCAATCAAAACAGATACTAAAAGACCTATAACAAATCCACCAAAAACCAGCCATTTATATGTTTCCGGGAAATTAGCCTTCAATAAAGTTTCAGAACCCGGAATAATGTCAACTAAAGATATAAATATCATTACACCGGCAGAAAACCCCAATCCTATTGATAAAGCCTTTAAATTATCTTTCTTTGTAATAAATGCAACAGCTCCGCCTATTGCTGTTGTTAAACCGGCTAACATAGTGAGGCTAAATGCTAATGCGAAATTGTTTTGTAAATTCATAAAAACTTATATCCTTTGCAAAACAATATTACCACAAAGAAACTTTTTTATAACTCATACGTCTTAACACACAGGAAGAGGAGAAGATTTTATGGAATTATTTAATAATTTGATATATGAATACAAAAAAGGTATGCGGGATTTAGCAATGTATACCTGCACCCGTGAGGATTATCCGACATACGCCGAGCAGCTGCTCAAAAATAACGTCGAATACTCAATAAAAGAAATAGGAAATAACAAAATAAATATTTTCTTTGGTAAAATCGAATGTCTTGTAATATTAAAACAATTTTCCAGCCAAAAACTCAATGAAATTTCAAAATATGAAGATTTCATCCTTGGAATCATGCTAGGATATTCCAGAAATGAGCAATATAAAAGGCTTTTAGGACTCTCTCCTGATTTTTATACAAATACATGCTCAACCTAAATATTGATGTAACTTATAAAAATGCCATGCTCTTCAATAAAATCAAGCTTTTTCATAATACTAACCATCATAATATTAAGTTATGTAAACACACAAACTAAAACTCCATAGCGGCTGAAACCATGATGGGGACATGGTTTCAGCCATCTTTATTTCTTGCAAATATTAACAGAAATAAATATTTTGGACATGCCGCAAAACTAATGTACAATTAAATCATGCTCATGTTGAGAGCTGTTCTTGTAGAGGTTAAATGATGATTGAGACAATAAGAAAAAATCTTTTACAAATACAAGAAGAAATCGCACCTTGTAAACCCAGAATAATTGCAGTTACAAAGTATTTTAACGAAGATGCAATAATTGCCGCATATCAAGCAGGCTTTCGCGACTTCGGAGAATCAAGAGTAATTGAAGCTTGCGAGAAAATAAACAACCTTCCGGAAAACGTAAGACAAAACTCGACTTTTCACCTAATCGGACATTTACAAACCAACAAAGTGAAACAAGCCGTAAAAGTTTTTGATTACATACATTCGGTAGATTCGGTAAAACTTGCTCAAAGCATCTCACAACACGCAAGTCAAATTGGCAAAGTCCAAAAAATCCTTATTCAAATAAACAATGCTAAAGAAGAACAAAAATTCGGATTTTCCAAAGATGAAGTGTTTGAAAATTTTGAACAAATTAAAAATCTTGAATCAATCGAAATCTCAGGGGTTATGAATATAGCGCCGTTAGGAATTGCACAAGATGAAATCGCCAAACTGTTCTCAGAAATCGTTCAAATAAAAAATGAGCTGGAAAATGAATTCAATTGTAAACTGCAGGAAATTTCAATGGGAATGAGTCAGGATTATAAAATCGCGGCACAACAAGGTTCAACAATGTTAAGGGTAGGTAGAAAATTATTTAATTGATAAACGGAGGAAAAATAGGTGGCAGCAATAACAGAAAGTTTCAGAAAAGTTGTAGATTTCGTAATGGATGGATTCCGCGGTGAAAATCCATTTGTTGATATGAATGATTCTGATGAATACGAAGATGATTATGAATACGTAGAAGAAGGCAGTGCTTTAAGAGAGATCGCACCATCTTATGCACCGGTAGTAGAAAAACAAAACGAAGCAAAAGTTCTTAGCCACCCTAGCGCAAATAGAGGCGGTAACGAAGTTATAGTTGTTGAACCTCGCTCATTTGATGATGCTGCCACAATCGTTCAACACCTAAAAGATAGAAAAATCGTTATGCTTAACCTTCACCTTTTAGACAAAGAACAATCTCAAAGAACAATTGACTTTGTCTGCGGTGCATCACAAGCATTAAACGGAAGCCCTAAAAAAGTCGGAGATTTAGTATTTGTATTTGCTCCAAGCAATGTAACATTATCAGCAGATACTAATCCTCAACAAAGTAAATTTAACGATTCTTTGTGGAGAACCTCTCTACAATAGAATAATTTTGGTATGAGAAGAGAGATAGTTTAGGTATACAGGCAGCACTTAGCTGCCTTTTTATTTGTCAAGATTTTTTAGCTACTTGTCTATATTTTTCAATTCTCCGCGCAACTTCCACCACAAAAATAACACTAAATAACTTCCAAATAAATCAAAAAATATTAAAATTATCCAATATTCTTGTATTAAACTTGAAAATAGCTGCAAAATTGAATATCCAACCAAAAAATATAATAAATAAAGATAAAGGTTTAATTGAAATATTTGGAGAATATAGTCAAGGTGGCTGTATAGAATATAACG
>OFFB01000815.1_pt1 | contig 23969 bp, 19 predicted proteins | sample 1521281 | NCBI WGS metagenome assembly OFFB01 (sample SAMEA3504109, study PRJEB24116) | mouse gut metagenome | biome: mouse gut; feature: mouse-associated habitat; material: faeces | place: Denmark | collected 2011
TATATTTTTAATAATTATTTTACATTGATTTTATTTTAGAGATTTTTTGTCACATAATTATTAAATAATTTTAACTTTTACTATACATTTGTTTTATTTTGACATATTGCAAAAATTGCGGTATAATACTCATATACAAAGCTATTTGTAAAAAATATTGTTTATATCTATTAAATAAATATAAATTCTTTTACAAATGCTTACAAACAAATTAATTTACGGGAATTATATTATGAAAAAACACAAATCACTACTGCTTATTTTGATTATTGCGGTTGCAATACTGACTTTTTCTCTTTCTGCGTGTGCAAAAACGCAACCTGCGGAGCTTACACCCGAGAAAGCTGCTTTTTACAAAAGTTGGATGAGTCATTTAGATGATAACACTCGCATAAAAAACGTAGCGATACTCGGCTCTCACGATAGTGGTATATCCACTACAACAAGCATTATTAAGGATATGACTAAAACTCAAGACCTTACCATTGCAGAACAATTAAATTACGGCTGCAGATATTTTGATATTCGGGTAAGCAAAAATAAAAAGGGCGATTTGACAATATTTCACAGCATTGATACTACGGGCGAAAAATTTACCGATATAGCAAACGGTCTTGTAAATTTTTTAAAGGAAAATCCAAGCGAGTTTTTAGTGCTTGATTTTCAACACTTTAACAATGAATCTCAACTATCTGTAATAGATGTTATAAACAGTAGCGGACTTATTGATTATGCCATAAAAAACAATACAACTATGTCCGACCTTGATTTTGCAGATAGTTTGACTGTACAAGATATGAGAGGAAAAGCGATATTAATTTGGGGTAGCAATCAAGCAAATGATAGTACTTACCCTTATCTTTTTAGACGAAACAACGATAAATGTACCATCGAAAACGCCGTGTTGGACTCGCTATACCTAAGTGAAGACAACAAAAAACCAAGTGAAAAATTTATTGAGGAAACAATACCCAAGTACTTTGAGCATATCATCGCAACAAAAAAGGGCTTGACCGTACTTCAAGCACAGCTGACTGCAAAAGGATTGGATAATCTTAAAAATTTGGAAAATAGTCACAACGAAAATATGAGCAAATTTATAAGAAGCATTGGGGATAATAAAATTTACCTTAATGCGGTAAATATAATTATGCGTGACTTTATCGGCAGTGATTTGGAAAAGACAAACAGCGTACTTTACCTAAACGTACTGAAAAACAATATAAAAGCTGTTAGTATCGCATTATTTTCAAACCATACGAAAAATTAGAAAAAAACGACACATTCAAATTGTTTTTGCCATAAAAAACAACTTCATAAGATTTTGTATTGACATACGGCGGAAAAAAATATATACTTTAGTTATAAAATAATTTATTTTGCAGGGAAAATTATGTTTAAAGAAAAATTAAAAGAAGTGTTTGACAGTAAACTTAAAATTGCCGCAACAATATGCAGTGTAGTTTGGTTTATCCTATATTTTGCACTCGGAGCAAATTTTTTTGATAATATGTGGAATACATCGCCTGCCCTTCCTTTTATCGGAGGAGTATTTGCACTTATTCCTATAATATTGCAAACGGTAAATTTGCTGTTTTGGAAAAACAAGTGGCTTGATATATGCGTGATTGCGGAAAGCTTGGCATTTATTTTGGTACATTTTTTCTTTTTTGCATTTGTGTTATCCAAACTAAGTTATTTTTTAATAACGGGCACTCCTTATTTTATTACTATAGGGTTGATTGCTTTAATTGCTTTTTTTGTTTTCGTATTTCCCAAACTTCAAAAAATATTAAAACAAATAACTGCTGTAGGACTGACCGTAATTATTTTGATAATATGTATAATATGTTTGTTTGATGCAACACCTTTCTACGTAAGCGCTGGAGCTACGGTATTTGCAGTAGAAGACGAATATCAAATTGCTTTTGCAACTTCACATAAGTCCACGGGAGCTATAGAAATAGACGGAACAACTTACTACGACCAAACCGACGGACAAAACAACATATCTACGTTGCACAAAATTAGTGTTCCTGCAGACAAATTGGACATCAATAAAAAATATTCCGTAATAACACAAAGCGTACCTATCAATTCCGCTTATCTTCCATCCAAAGGCAGAGTGATTAAAAACGATTATACTTTTAGACCGATTGATGAGAGTGACGGTATTCAAATTTATAACCTATCCGATACTCACGAGTGTATTGGCGGGCCTGTAAATGCAGCATCTTACTTTGGCGATAAATTAGATTTATTGATTTTAAACGGAGATATAATAAACGATATTTCGAGTGAGTCACAAATAGCGATAATATATAAAATAGCAAACAAAATTACAAACGGTAGCAGACCCGTAATATTTACCCGCGGCAATCACGAATGCAACGGCAAATTGGCAGCAGACCTTGGCAAATATGTCGGCTCTACCAATAACGGAATGTACTATACCTATAGTATTGGAAACACTATTTCCATGTTAGTATTGGACACCAATAACGATATGGCGGACGACAATAAATTGCTTAGTCCTATAGCCAACTTTGATATTGTACGTAAAGAACAAACGGAATGGATAAAACAAAATTCCGATTGGAACAAGGGCTATCAATTCAGCTTTGTTGTAGCACACATGGCTTATCCGTTATCCGGTTATATTGAAGATAAAAATTCTTGGAGCGGTTGGGCAAAAGAATTAGTAAGCCTTACAAACGGAAAAACAGATTTGTTGCTAAGCGGACACTCTCACAAAACTGACTTTATAAAAGCAGGTACGGATGACAATAAGATTGCCGATTTCCCTGTACTTCGCGGGTCGCTAAGGAGCAACAAGTACAGTAATAAAGAGGGCGTTTCTCCAAACGAGTTCACAGGCACAGCGATTGAAATAATAGGCGGCAAAATAAATGTCAAGTTTACCAATGCCAAGGGCGAAATCAAAAACGAATTTTGGCTTAACTAATTATTTTACAGTTAATTAAATTTATTAAAACTATTTACTTTATTAGCTTTTAAAATTAAGTTGTATAAAAAACACCGCCTCTAAAGCGGTGTTTTTTTGATTTAATATCGATTTTTATAAGCTTTTTACTTAAAACCTATTTTATTCCGCGATTGCTTGCTTTATCGCAGCATTTATTTTTTCACGGGTTGCAAGTTGCCAATCGTCACAATGAGGATATTGGGCAAATGTAATCGGCTCAATACCATCCTCCAATATTTGCATTGTTTTTTCCTTTCCTATCAAACTCTCAAGTAGTTGCAATGCCCTCATATCTTGGAAAGCATCGTAAAACACTTTAAGTCTTAGCGAAATCAATGGCGCACCATTATCCCCGGGATATACAACAAATGAATCGCCTGACGGGAAACTACCGCCCGCATCTGTCTCCGTAAACGGGTCAACAGGTCCGGTAGAAAACTGTTTGTACCAAAAGTTATATCCCCAATGCAAAAAGCCTTTTACATTAAATTTATACATTTGATAGCCTAAAACTCTGTTACGTTGAGATGGCATAGAGAAGAATTTGTTCGAAACACCTTTTACCTGAACGCAGCAGTAATATGTCCACAAATCCGAAACATTGCCTATAAACGGCTCGATATGGTCATTTGCTGGAACAGGCAATTTTACAAGACCTTTTTTATAAAATTTATAATTGCTCAAAGCATCCATAATTTTATACTCGCCAAACAACTCATTTACTATATTGCTTGCTTTGCGATAATGCCTTGCAATGGCAGCAAACGGCTCGTCGGACACATGGAAATACACTTTATCTTCCAAGCCCTTTTCCTTAAGATAAGGTTTGAACACCTCTGCAAAAGCAGTAAGGAAACTGCGATATGCCTTTCCTGAAGCTTTGGTATCCCAACCGAAAATGCGTTTTTGCACGCCGTCTACCTCTGCAATAATTTTAGGGCATTTTTTCGCCCCCCATTGAGTGAAGAAATGCGATAACTCCAAATATTTTATGCCTACTTCATCGCAAATTGCTATCCATTTGTCAAGATTTGTAAAATCAAATTTATACTCTCCGCTTGACACTTTTACGCCAACTAGTTGAACAGTTGGCCTCTCCCCGCCAACCTTTGTATCAAGCGGCGGTGTAAATAGCGGTGTTAAAACCATATTCATACCGTGGTCTACGGCAACTTTCAAAAAGTTTTTAACATACTCCCAATATTTATCGGAAAAAACTTCTATATTATAATGTGTTGCAATGCAATCTGTATGAAACCAATTTGTATTTATCAATGTTTGAGCAGGTAGTTGCGCATCAATCACATCCAAAGTGAAATCGATAGTATGTACGTCCTCCCCACAAGTTAAAGCAACATTTATTTTTTGTTCCCCTGCCACAAGCGTCGGGTTTGGTACAACCTCTAACCAAATGCTATTCCACTTGTTTGCTTTTGCATTAAAGCAACCCTCCAACGGGCGTAACAACTCGGGGAAATAACCGGATTTTTTCCTTAATGTATAGTTATCTTGCAAAGCGTGTACAGGATTTTTGGAATATATCTCCTCCACATAATAAACATTTATGCAATCTTTAAACTTACAATCGACTTTTACATTTACCTCGCAATCGGAATCGTTACAAAAAGCTACTTGGAGTTGCACTCTTTCATTGCTCAAACAGCTTAGCTTTGTAAACGGTTGAGCGGTAGGCTCTTCGTCCGAAAACACTTTTATAAGTGAACTTAAAGGAATAATTTTTAACATAACTTCCTCCTGAAATTACTGATATATTGTAATAATTATACCATATAACAAACAATATTTCAATACCTTTTTTTATTTCCGTAAATTATCTTATATATCTAATTATTTATATTGTATTAAAAGAGCAATAAAAAATTGCCCGTTTTAATTAAACAGACAATTTAATATCGATTTTTGAACTATTTTTATAATTTTGCATCTTTAGTAGCAGGGTTATTTATCATTTTTCCGTTACTCTCAAACCTTGAGCCATGACAACTGCAATCCCAACTATGTTCCCTTTTGTTATACTTTAATGCACATCCTAAATGCGGGCAACGTTTAATTGTCGGACACAACATATTTGCCACAACAGCGCCTATATTAGCAAACAGTTGCATTCTTAAAACACGTCTTTTTGTAGCAAAAGTTTTTGCAAATTCATTATCCTTGCCGCAAACAATGTCTTTTAAAACCATAGCCCCTACCATAGAGCCTGTCATTCCCCACAAATTAAATCCTGTTGTTACAAACACGTTATTAAGATTCCCGTATCTACCTATATATGGCATATCGTCAAGGGTTACACAATCTTGATTTGCCCACAAATATTTGACTTCCGCATCAGGATAAAACTTGTCCTTAAAGTCTTTCAACTGCTCAAGTGCTTTGGTTTTGCAACCCGTTCTGTGTTCTCCTTTGCCGACTATCAATAAATCATTGTAATTCCTAAAATAAAAACCCTCTTCCTTATCGTCTATAAAACTGCCATTCAACTTGTTTTCTACTTGCAAAGCCATAACGTATGAACGTTTTTGGTGCATTTTGATAAAAAACCAACCGTGTGTATTGATAAACGGAAAGTGACTTGCAACAATCGCTTGCTTAAACTTTATATTGCCTTTATCGGTAAAAGCCATGTCTCCGTCAATCTTTTTTACAAATGTATTTTCGTATATTTTTAGTTTTTCGGCTAGTTTGTACAAAAATTTCAACGGATGAAACTGTGCCATATCATTAAATTTAACGGCACTTCTTATATCGTAAGGCAATTCCGTTTCAAAAACAAGCTCGGCATCATATCCAAGTTTTTTCAAAGCCTTTACTTCGTCATTCAAATTGCAATCTTTAGAGTACATGTACGACGGAGTTATTTCAAAATCGCAATCGATTTGCTCCCTGTTTATAAGTTGCTTAAACTCCTCTACAGCGGATAAATTTGCCATCAAATAATTTTTGGCATTTTCCTCGCCGTAATACTTTATTAAATCTTTATACGGCGTATCATGTTGCGCTGTAATTACTGCGGTGGTGTTTGCAGTCATACCACTTCCTATTTGTGCCCCCTCAACCAAAACAACATTTTTACCCTCACGCATTAAATAGTACGCTGTCAATATACCTGCCATTCCTCCACCAATAACCAATATATCGCAGCCTATGTCTCTGTTTAACTGTTCAAATTCTTTTTTCTGCGAAAACTCGCTCCATACACTTTTATCCATACAATTAGTTTGTTCATTTTATTAAAATTATTACTACATTTTATAAATAACCCGATTTTCGCAGCATTTTTTTATTTTTACAATGAAAAACAAGGTCAAAATTCTGACCTTGTTTTGCTTTTGTTGTTAAAAGAATAAGTTTATCATAAGTAATTTATCTATTACATTTCTTACAATTTCTGCATCTGCAGATGTTACATTGCCTTTGTTGACTACCATGCTTGCCAGCTTCTTTTCCGTACTCAAACTTTGGTATAATATATCGTCACTTGCTAATTGTCTTAGGTATGATACATCGCTTGCACTTATCCTGCCGTCTCCGTTCACATCCCCTAATACGGATAAAGTTATTCTTTCCACTTTACTACCCGATTGGTACTCCATATACCAACCTGTTCCAATAGCTAACTCTTTGCCGTTATTCAGTAAATCTTCATTCACATTAGCATTGCCTTTGTCATATATTAACATGCCTTTACTGTTGTATATTTGCAACTTGGTTATATCAAACATTAAATTATTGACAAATTCGTTTACGCTTGTATTAGGAGTAATATTGCCTAAAATCAATTTGCCGTTGTTATTTGTTGCAACTACTTCGCTATCATTTACCAATCGATAAATACCATTTTCCCTATAACTTTTTCTGACCAATTTATCTCCGTCCTGTTCCAAATATAAAAAGTCATAAATGCCGTTTTTAATCATACTTTTATCTTCGATTGTGTATGTTAAACTTATCTCCTCCGTTCCGCCTGTTGACCACTCGTAATTACTCGTGTCTTTAATACTTATTTTTGCGGTATGAACACCTGCCGTCTTAGCCTTATTTCCCTCGATTTTCATTTTGTCATCATCAAAATTATCTGGCGTAAATACATGTTCCTCTCCGTCCAAAATGTAGTTTGCACTTCCGCTTGGAGCAGTCAATTTTGCTTTTGTAATATTATAATATTTTGTATTTGAGGAAGCTTTTATCTTATAGTTTTTATTGCTTAAGGCAATGGCTACAGCTTTATACCCGCTACCTGCATTTATATTGCCGCCTTGTATGGTAACAGTACACTCGCTATCCTCCGCTATGCTTGCGGCTGGGCTTTGCACTTTTCCGTTATATACCAGATTGTCATTATTCCATACTACATTTACTTCCTTAGGCAAAATGGTAAACATAAATGTAGGATTTTTATAATTACCTGCAGAATAAAAAGCATAACTTCCCGCATCCCTCAATGTACGACTTGTAAATGGAGAATCTTCTCCTTGCATATAAATTTCGCCTGTTGCGGAAATTACATAATCACGCCCCGTATAGTTTACTGTCGCATTAGACCCGCCGTTTGTTTGACCACCTGTCCACTTCCAAGTTAAGTCGGTAGCAGTATTATCTTCATCTTTCAAAATAGCCTCTCTGCCCGAAGTGTCTATTCGTTTATTGCTGTTTGAAAAGAAATATCTGCTTGGAGTGATATCGTAATTGCCACCCGTATAATATCCGTAGGTAAATTCTCCTGTGTAATTGCCACCCAACAAAACACCGACATGTGTTGTACTACTTGAAGTAGCCAATTTTCCTACTACCCTAATCCTCTCGCCTTTTGTCAAAAAAACATCTGCAGCACCGCTTGAGTTTGTATTATTATAAATTTGAGCACCTGCACCGATTGCAATAGTACCGTATGCACTGGTTACAGCGTGGTGTGTATTTATACCTGCTCCGTCCTTAGCAGAAATATTATTGTAAATTTTGCAGTTTCTTATAATAACATCACTTGACACAATAGTAATAGCTCCGTATGTATCAAAACTATTATTCCTAATTTCGCCGCCATTAAAATTAAATGTACCCACTTGCGTGTAAACTACTCCTGCACCGCTTTTATCAGCCAAATCATTCATAAAATAATTTCTTTCTATTATACCGTCGTCCATATTGAACTCTTTACAAACAACACGCATAGCGCATCCCCATCCATGGGCGGCATTTCTAGATATTAATCCACCGGTTATATTTACCGTAGATTTGTCATTGTAAGCACTTATGGCTCCACCCGTATCGATGGCAGAATTATTATGTATAATTCCTCCGTTAATTTGCAATTTTTTTGCTTGAAAATTTATTGCTCCGCCATCCCCTGAAATTATTCCATTATGTACGCCGATTGCTTGGTTATTAATTATCATTCCGCTATTAATTGTAATCGAGCTGTTTATTCCGGAATAAATAGCACCTCCTCCTTGCGAGCCTTGTGCAATATTTCCGTAAATCATCCCGCCGTTCATCTCAAAGTAGCCCTCGTAGCTAACAACTAGTGCTCCACCGTCATTTGTAATATATCCGCCTGTTATACCACCCGCACCATAACTTTGCAAATTTGATTCCGGATTTTTATTATACGCATCCAAAACTTTTTGCTCATCGTATTTACTATCCATAAGAATCAAATTTCCCCTTACATACATAACATTACCCCAATTAACCGCTACAGTCAATTTTCTGTCAATTTTAAAACCATTTAAATCCAATGTAATTGTCGCTCCTTCCGGAACAGCAATGCTACCATTGAAAAAGCTATTTTCATAACTGCCAAAATAGTTATTGCCGCTAGTAGGAGCAATCCAATCCCTTGACAATACAACTTTGATATGCAAGCCTTCCAATGACTCGACAATTACGTCATTCCACTCTTCGGCAATCTCTTCACAAGTAGTTCCTTTAAATATTACTTCCTTATCTATTTTACCGACAGTACTTTTTGTGATATTATTTTTGGAGTCTATGCTAACATTATCGATATTACTTGTAGGTGCACTTTCCAAAACATTTTTGTTCGCATTTGCAAAAACTACTATCCCGATTAATAATAGACAAGATATTACTGACACAAAAAATATTATTCCTGCCCTTTTAATAATCTTTGCCATAATAAAACCTCCGTTTTTTACCTTACATAGAATAAGTATATCTATGTACATAATCACGGTTTTTCGGAAAAGTTTTTTAAAGTTTTTGTAGCTTTTTTGTAAAGCAATTACAAAATGTTTAATTAAACGTTGACAAAAGTTTACTTTTGACCCTATAATATACATATAATATGTACATAGATATACTTATTCCATGTACCCAAATTTTACATTGGAGGCAATTTTTTAGCCCTAATAGTCCCGATTTTTAATAGGATTATTGCAGTGAATGCCACTTTTTGCCTACTTTAAACTTTACACAAAAAGCAACACCCCTAAACATTAGTTTCGGGGTGTATTTTTATTGTCATATAGTTTATTTTTTTATCTGTATTTCAGACACAAACGGGCTAATTATTCCCACTCAATAGTTGCAGGAGGCTTTGAAGTAATATCGTAAACCACTCTGTTTACACCAACAACTTCTGTAGTAATTCTTCTGCTTATTGTTTCCAAAATTTCAAAAGGCAAATGCACGAATTGAGCAGACATAGCATCAATACTATGGATAGCACGAAGTGCAACTGTGTACTCATAGCTTCTTACTTCGTTACGAACGCCAACACTCTTCATATCTGTAATAACAGCAAAGTATTGCCAAATTTTTGTATCCCAACCTGCTTTTGCAATTTCCTCACGCATGATAAAATCTGCATCTTTCAAAATAGCAAGTCTCTCACGAGTGATAGCACCTATACATCTTACACCAAGACCCGGGCCGGGGAATGGTTGACGATTAACTTGCTCAAGTGGCAAACCGATTTCAATACCAACCTTTCTTACTTCGTCCTTAAACAAATCTTTAACAGGCTCCAAAATCTCTTTAAAATCTATAACGTCAGGCAATCCGCCTACATTGTGATGGCTTTTTACCAAACCTTTACTGCCAATACCGCTCTCGATAATGTCAGGATAAATTGTACCTTGTACCAAAAAGTCTACAGCACCGATTTTCTTAGCTTCCTCTTCGAACACACGTATAAATTCTTCGCCGATAATCTTTCTTTTACGCTCTGGGTCATTTACCCCTTCAAGCTTGGTCAAAAATCTTTCGCTTGCATCGATATGAATTAAATTCATACCTAACTTATTGCGGAAAACATCAACAACTTGTTCAGGCTCGCCTTTTCTCATCAAACCGTGGTCAACAAAAACGCAAGTCAAGCAATCTTTATTTGCCTTATGTATCAACGCTGCACAAACAGCACTGTCAACACCGCCACTCAAAGCACAAAGCACTTTCTTGTCGCCGATTTTCTCTTTCAACTCGGCCACCATAGCCTCGGTAAAAGCTTTCATAGTCCAATCGCCTTTTGCCTTGCAAGTTTTGTACAAGAAAGACTTTAAAGTTTTTACACCTTGCTTGCTTTCCACATCGATATCCCTAATGTCCAATACAGGCACACCGATAGTCTTAACCTCAGCCTCGATAGTTTTTTCGCCATCGCTCTCACCTGTCAAAATAATACCGATAGGATTAACTTTTTTAATGTCCTCAATTTTTGCGTTATCGCCAACTAATTGGCAATAAACATTAAGGTTACGTACACTTCTTGCTATAAGTTGATTGCAACGACCGGATAAGTCAACAATTACAACAGTTTGTTTTGTTTCCATAAATATAGCTCCTTTTGTTTGTTCTATTACATTTTATCACAAGTTTTTCGGCAAGTAAATTATTTTGCTATAAGCTTGTATTCATTTATTATAACCACAAATATAATAGTAACTTATACCCAATAATTTTACCTAAATTTATTTGTAAAAATATAAAATTTAAATTTTATTTTTCTACCCTTATTACTGCATTAACTTTTTGTACTTCGCTTAAGGACTCTATTTCCTTTATCGCTTTGCGGATATTGTTTTCCGAAGATTTGTGAGTGACAAGTACAATGCTTACCACACCTTCGCCCGCATCTTGTCTCATGCTTGTAATGCTTATATTGTTATCTGCAAAAATGCTTGTAATTTGGCTTAACACTCCAGGAATATCCAACACAGTCATTCTCATATAGTAATCGCTTGTAAAGTCTGTGATAATATCTTGTTTCTTGATAACGTCGCTTATCTCGGCATATCTTGCATGCTCGATTTGTCTTGCACAAAAAACAATATCACTTACAACCGCACTTCCTGTAGGTAAAGCGCCTGCACCTCTACCGTAAAGCATAATGTCGCCTACGTTATCCCCCACAAGGAAAATACCATTAAACGAGCCTGAAACGCTTGCAAGCGGATGCGAATTTTTCAAAAATACGGGATGAACACGGGCTTCGATTTTTCCGTCAATCAATTTTGCGATTGCAAGAAGTTTAATTGTATATCCTAGTTGCTTACCAATAGCAATATCTTCGGCTTGAACATTGCTTATACCCTCACGATAAATCAATTCCACAGGTAAAAATCTATTAAAAGCAAGCGAGCTTAAAATGGAAAGTTTATAACTTGCATCAAAACCTTCCACATCGGCTGTAGGGTCTGCTTCTGCAAAGCCTAATGCTTGAGCATCTGCCAAGACATCTGCATAGCTGGCACCCTCGTCGGACATTCTTGACAAAATGTAGTTTGTTGTGCCGTTTATGATACCTTTTATTTGAAGTAAAGTATTTGCTTGCATAGCTTGAGTCAAAGTCCTTATAACAGGTATACCTCCGCCACAAGTAGCCTCAAAATACATACCTGCTTTAGTCTCCTGAGCGTACTTTTCAAGCTCTCCCCAATGTTTTGCAAACAACTCCTTATTTGCGGTAACAATATTTTTACCTGCTTTTAGCGATTCAATCAAAAATGTCTTTGCAGGCTCGATACCGCCAATGCACTCTGCAACGATATCTATTGCCGAATTGGTAATAATGTCATCGAAATTGCTAGTTACCAACTCTTGTGGAGCACCATTTGCGATTGCCTTTTTAGGATTTCTTACATAAATCGCTTTTACGGTAATATCAACACCGTACTCTTCTTTGATTTTTTCCTTTCTTTCTGCCAAAATATTGTAAGTTCCGCCGCCGACAGTACCAAAACCCAATATAGCAATTCCAACTGATTTCATATATTACCTCCGTTATTTATTCATATTGTAAATTATTTTTAAACCTTTTAAGGTCAAATATCTGTCAATCACATCTATTATGTTGCTATCAACTTGTGTAACCAACTCACTAAGTCCGCCCGTTGCAATTACCTTTGCCTCCATAAAGCCCGACTCTTCCCTCATCTTTTGCGTTATATACTTAACAAGTCCCGTAAAACCGTAAATTGTACCGGCCTGCATATTTGCAGCAGTGGTTTTGCCGATAATATTATCCGGTTTGTTAAGCTCTATCCTCATAAGTTTGGAGGCATTGTTTACAAGGCTGTCAAGACTTGTTTTTATACCGGGTGCGATTGCGCCGCCCAAAAATTCCCCTTTATCGGATATCATATTGAAAGTAGTTGCCGTGCCAAAGTCCACAATAATGCAAGGCCCACCATAAAGCTTGTAGCCTGCAACGCTGTTTACTATCCTATCCGCACCTACTTCGTGAGGGTTAAGATATTTAATGTTAAGACCTGTCTTTACGCCAACCCCAACCATCATAGGCTTGATATTCATATAGTGCATACACGCGTGTTCTATAGTGTAGTTGATAGACGGAGATACCGAACTCATAATAATTCCGTCAATATCCTCAAAGCTTATGCCTTTTGTGGTAAACAAGTTTTGCATAGTTATGCCCATTTCGTCGGCGGTACGCATTACTTTAACACTCATACGCCACGAAAAAACCAACTCGTCCCCGTCAAAAATACCCAATTTTATATTAGTATTTCCCGCATCGATAACTAATAACATTTTTTACCCCTTTTCAGTCTTTATCTATATTATCATAATTGCCGTCAATATATTTACTTTCGCTCAAATTTTCGTCATTTTGTACTATTTCGATATCCTCTAAATCTTTATCGGTTACTACTTGTTTGCGATTTCTTTTTAAAAACTTATCCACTGCAAAAGCAACAGGCATAGATAATATCGGAGTGACTATTATTTCAACCACAAAGTTGATTGTGATTAAGCCCATTACAAATTCCTTATTTACAAATACCGAGCCTAAGGTCTTGCCGTTATACAATAACCAAATCATTGTTAAAACAAACAAAGTATTAAAAAACACTACGAAAATCGCACCTAAAGCGGTAGAAATTGATTTTGCGACATACTCGTTAATAGGTTTTTTTAATTTTTTATTTATTTTACTTATTGTAAATTGAGACAATTTAAATATACAAAATGCCAAAATCGCACTTAAAATTCTAGGCAATAAGGATACCAATGGATTTTGGAAAAACGGTGCTGTTGGAGATGGGAAAATAAATGCCGATACCAAACTTACTAGTCCAAAAGTAAACCCTAAAATAACGGCCGTCCATTTGCCTGTTACAACCATACCTACAACCAATACGGTAAGGGGTAAAAACGCCATCCCTCCGGTAACCAACATTGTGATAGTCATAACTAGCATCAACGCAATAAGAATGCCGTTTACGGCAATCGTCCTTGACTTATTGTTGTTCATACACACCTCGCTTGAGTTCCGCTAACGGATACCCATCAAGAAAATTTAATAATAAAATATGTAAATATAGCCCATAATGGTACTACTTTATTTGTATATTTTACCACAAAACTTTAAAATATACAATTAATTTTTATGTCATTTTATATCAAATTAGAAAAAAATATCAATCTTATTTATAACTTTGATTGATTTTTACAAAAAAATAAATGAGCGACATTATTATCGCCCACCCTTAATGTTAAAATACATTTAAAAAATTGCCTTTTAGTATTAAAAAATTTCCAAATCAAATAAATAATCAGCCGAAATGTCATACAGCTTGCATAAAAAAATGATTTGCGAATAATTAAGCTCATATATGCCGTTCTCAAATCTACTATACTGCTGTTGTGTCATAAGCAACATTTCTGCGACTTGTGCTTGAGTGTAGTGAGCATCTTTCCTGCTACGTTTTAATCTTTCTCCAACTTCTTTTTTAATATCCATGCTCTTATTATTAATTATACATCACTAAAATGCTTACTATACACTATTAAGTGATGTATAATTTATTTGTAGGAGAATCAATATGTCTAAAAAATGCACTTTTATAGGAAACTCAGATATTACCCCGTCAGAAATAATTATAAGTAAATCTAAAGCTATTGTTATAGATTTAATTGAAAAACACAATGTAACAATTTTTTATTGCGGTGGTTATAGTACATTTAATTCTATAATGGCACAACATATTAATTCATTAAGAAACAAATATAAAAACATTAAATCATTTTATATTACACCATATATTGACGAATATACACTTTCCAACATTGATAAAGATTTATATGACGAAATAATTTTTCCTGAATTAGAAAGTACTCCTTATAGATACAGAATTACAAAAAGAAATATGTGGATAATACATAATGTAGATTATCTTATTGCGTTTATACAACATTCCTTTGGCGGTGCTTATAAGACTTGGGAATATGTAAAATCAAAAAAACACATAACTAAATATTTATTACAATGTCCATCTAAAAAGAATTATTAATTAACTTTAAAGAAACTAAACGTATTTAATAATATAGAAAAAAATTTCCATCGCAAAACGGTGGAAATTTATAAAATTAATATTTAACAATTTATTAATTTTTCATATAACAATCAATAATAAAAACAAAAAAAGTACTCAACGCAAAAGTCACTTTTAATACTCGGAATTATCTAATTCCTTAAACAACGGAGAATTGAAAAATTCTTGCATGTCAATTTCAAACGCTTCACATATTTTATGAATTGTTGACACTCCGACATTGATACTTCTTTTTCGTTTTATAGAAACCAAAGTGGTTTGCGGAACGCCACTTTTTTCCGATAGTTTATATTGTGATAACCCTTTTTCAATTTTTAATTGCTCTATCCTTGCAATGATTGCATCTTCAATTTTCATTTATACACCCTATACAATAAGTATATAAATTTTTAATAGATAAATACTGCTATATCTAGCATAAAATCGTAAAATGTGCTATAATTAGCATAAATATACCAAAGGAGAAGTAAAACAATGTCAAAAAAATGTACTTTTATGGGCAATACCGATGCTACGCCATCGACTGAAATTTTAAATAAAGCTCAAACTATTGTGGTCGATTTGATTGAAAAACACAACGTTACAACATTTTACTGCGACGGATATGGTACATTTAACTTTATGATGGCACAGTATATAAATGAGCTAAAAAAAATATATCCTAATATTAAATCAATTTATATTGCAACCTATTTTAATAAGTATACTCTATCCAATATAAATAAAACTTTGTATGACGATATTATATTTCCTGAGCTATTGCACACCCAATACGCCTACACTGCTTTAAAAAGGAACAAGTGGATTATAAAAAATGTAGATTATCTTATTGCTTTTATACAATATACATTCGGCGGGACTTACAAATCATGGCAGTATGCAAATTCAAAAAAAAATTTAACCAAATATTTATTGCAAGACAATACAAAAAAAGACGAATTATTAAATGAACTAAAAAAGGCACTGCAAAACCGAAAACTCAAATAATCTTTATGTATACATTTTTAAAAGAAAACCGCACTTTTTGTTATTTAAAAGTCGATAATTTTTTGTAGCCGACAAAATAACCACCGCTATTACGGTGGTTATTTTTATTATTCTTTTTCCTTAACTTTATTTTGCATAACCGCTTGAAAGATATACCAAATTGCTATTGCAACCAAAATACTCAAAAAGAACACTATAAAAGAGTAGTAATTGTTTAGCAAAAGTGTACCTAACATTATCACAAAACCGCATACCCCGATTAATATATCTATTATTACAGCATACTTTTTAGCAATTTCATTTTTAAGTCTTTCTCTGTTATAAACAAAAGGCAAAATGTGAGACAAAATCACAAACAAAGCCCCCATCAAAGTCAATATAAATGATATCCTATTTTCAAATAGCAAAATCAAGGAAACACTTTTTTGCGTAACTATGACAAAAAAGTATATACTTACCGCCAAAAATGCCACTGACATTACAACAGAGCTGCTCAAACCGACCAATCTTAAATTGTCACTCATTTTTACTTTATGAAAAATAATAGCCATAATCAACGGAAAAATATAAAATAAACCGGCTACAATCAAATATTCATATTTACTGCCGAATCTTGTGACTTGACCTTCGATGTTAAAATGCACTGCGACTTCACTTGCCATAAAGCACAAATACAACAACCAAGCAGCTAAAATAACGCACGGCAAAACAAATGCAGAGATTGTAAGATATTTTTTAGCTTTTTGCATAAATACACCTTATCCTTTTGTAATGTTATCAAATAAAATAAAAATGATTAAATCAAATTGCTTTTTTATAGATACATTATTTTTATTATTTATTTATATTAAAACTATCTTTTAGAGAAACTATACGATTAAACTCGTATTTACCATCCTTACCATAGTTACCTTTTGCACTGTAATAACCGATTCGCATAAATTGAAATCTATCGTAAGGCTTAGCATTTTTCAAGCTGCTTTCTGCAACCGCATTTTCAAAAATAATGTGCGAATTAGGATTTAACCTGTCGTTAAAGTCCCCATCGCCATCCATAAGCAAATAGTCATACTCGTGTAACACGCAAGGGATAAAGTCTTTGGCATTTACCCATTGAATAACGCCTTTTACTTTCATTCCTGCATTTACACCGCCGCTTTTGCTATCAGGTATAATTTGCACAGTAACACTTTCCACATTGCCGTTATTGTCGCATACATGGCTCTTGTATTGAACGATATACGAATTCCTTAACCTTACGCTGCCGCCTACAACAAGTCTTTTGTATTTAGGCGGTGGGTCAATCATAAAGTCGTCACGCTCAATAAACACTTGATTGCTAAATGTAACTTTGTGGTATTGCTTATCTTCCGCGTTAGGGTTATTTTCCACCTCATACACTTCTTCGTCAACACCCTCAATAATCATTTTGATAGGGTCTTTTACAACCATTGCTCTATCTGCATTTGCATTTAGGTTTTCCCTTACGCAAAACTCCAGCATTGCAGTATTAACTTCGCTGTTTGCCTTTGCAACACCTACTCTTTCGCAAAAGTCTCTTATTGCTTCGGCAGGATAGCCACGCTCCCTCATACCGCTCAATGTAGGCATTCTTGGGTCAGACCAACCATCCACAAAGCCTGTATCGACAAGCTTTTTCAAATATCTTTTGGACATTATAGTCCTATTCATATTAAGTCTTGCAAACTCGATTTGCCTTGGTCCCGGGTCAAAACCGCAATTAATTTTTACCCAATCGTAAAGCGGTCTGTGGTCCTCAAACTCCAAAGTACAAATACTGTGAGTTATACCCTCAAACGCATCTTCCAAAGGATGAGCAAAATCGTACATTGGGTAAATGCACCATTTATCCCCTGTCCTATGATGTGTTTCGCGTAATATACGATAAATAATAGGGTCACGCATATTGATATTAGGGCTTGCCATATCTATTTTTGCTCTTAGCACTTTGCTGCCGTCGGCAAACTCGCCCTCTTTCATACGGCGGAATAAATCCAAGTTTTCCTCTATGCTCCTATCACGATAAGGTGAATTTTTGCCGGGGGTTGTAAGCGTCCCCCTGTTCTCCCTTATTTCGTCGCCTGTCATATCACATACAAACGCCAAGCCTTTTTTAATAAGCAATATAGCACATTCGTACATTCTGTCAAAATAATCGGATGCATAAAGCTCTTCATCCCACTTAAAACCAAGCCACTCAATGTCTTTTTTTATGCTATCTACGTACTCTACATCTTCCTTTGCAGGATTTGTATCGTCATATCTAAGATTGCATTTACCATGATATTTTTCCTTCATACCAAAGTTTATGCAAAGGCTTTTTGCATGACCTATATGTAAGTATCCGTTTGGCTCGGGCGGAAATCTGGTTATAATTTCGTTGTGTTTACCGCTTTCCAAATCATTATTTATAATATCTTCAATAAAATTTGTCGATTTTTCCATTATTAAAACAATCCTTTTATCACATTATTTTCGTCGATTTCCATATTACAAGCAGCAGGATTTTTACCAAGTCCCGGCATTAGCATTATACTTCCTGCGATTGCAACTATAAATTTAGCACCGCTCCTAATTTGAATATCCTGAACATGGAAAACAAAATCTTTCGGTCTTCCAAGCATAGTTTGGTCGTCGGAGAAAGAATACTGAGTTTTTGCAATGCAAACAGGATAATTCTCAAACCCCAAGTCTTTACAGCTTGCAATGGCATTTAAAGCTTGCTTTGTAAAATCTACCCTTGCAGCTCCGTAAACTTTTGTTGCAATTTTTTCAATCTTAGTCTTTATATCATCAGTCAAATCATAAGCGTAGCTAAGTTTTTTGCTGTTGTTATCTACAACGTCTACGATAGTTTTTGCAAGTTCGACAGCACCGTCGCCGCCTTTTGCCCAACTTTCGCAAAGTACTACTTTTGCTCCATAAGCTTGACATTCCTTTGCAACAAACTCTACTTCCTTATCCGTATCCGTAATAAACTTGTTGATTGCAACCACTACATTTGCATTAAACACATTTGTAAGATTATCGATATGTCCAAGTAAATTACAAATACCTGCTTTCAACGCCGGCATATCTTCCTTATCAAACTCGGATTTTCTTCCACCATTGTACTTAAGCGCTCTTATTGTTGCAACCAAACACACACAATCCGGCTCGATATCCGCAACACGACATTTAATATCTAGGAATTTTTCCGCACCTAAATCCGCACCAAAGCCTGCCTCGGTTATTGTATAATCGCTCAGCGACATAGCAAGTTTTGTAGCAATTACGGTATTGCAACCATGTGCGATATTGGCAAAAGGACCTCCGTGAATAATAGCAGGAGTACCTTCCAAAGTTTGTACCAAGTTTGGCTTTATAGCTTCTTTTAACACGATAGCAACTGCATCCTGCACCTTTAAATCTCTGCAAGTAACAGGCTTTCCGTCATAATTATAAGCGACTATGATATCCCCGACACGCTTTTTCAAATCCATTAAATCGGTCGATAAGCAAAGCACAGCCATAATTTCGGATGCCGCAGTAATGTTAAAATGGTCTTCACGTGGCACACCATTCAACCTGCCGCCAAGTCCTACAAGCACATTTCTTAACGCTCTGTCATTTAAGTCAACACACCTGTTCCAAGTGATTCTTCTTACATCTATGCCAAGGCTGTTACCCTGTTGAATATGATTGTCAAGTATAGCACCAATCAAATTGTTTGCGGTTGTAACTGCGTGCAAATCGCCTGTAAAGTTTAAGTTTATATCTTCCATAGGCAAAACTTGAGCGTGTCCACCGCCTGTAGCGCCGCCTTTTATACCAAAAACAGGTCCAAGTGACGGCTCGCGAAGTGCCAAGCAAACCTTTTTGCCTATTTTTGCCATGCCGTCTGCCAAACCTATAGATGTTGTTGTTTTACCCTCTCCCAAACTTGTAGGGTTAATGGCAGTTACCAAAATCAATTTGCCTTTTTTGTCATTCGGCTTTACATTGATTTTTGCCTTGTAATGTCCGTAAGGGTCAATGTCCTTATCACTTAAGCCAAGTTTTTTAGCAACTTCACTTATCTCAAGCATTTGGGTCGCATTTGCAATCTCGATATCTGTCATATATTTCTCCTAAAATGTAGTTGTTTAATAAAAAAATCAATCACATCAAAATTTTTATTATAACAATAAAAACCGCTAATTTAAATGCAATTAATTTTAATATTAAATTATTAATTTGTTAAAAATAACTATTTTTCAAAAATCAATTACCACCCCAAACGGAATGGTAATTTTTATTATTCACTTACTACTTTATTTAAAGCGTCTATCATTTCGTCAATGTCAATACCGTGCACCATAGCAGCCTCTTCCAATGTCTCACCGCTTGCCATAGCACAACCCAAACAATGCATACCAAAGCTAAACAAAGTTTCTGCAATTTGATTGATTTTTTCTTCTGACACGTTAAGCTCTAAAAGTTCTGCAATTTTCATATTTTTGTTTATCATAATACAATCTCCTTTCAATTTAAATATTTAAACTTTAAATTAAATACATCTTTAGCGTTTATATTGTAACACAATTTTTTTTTAAATGCAATTATTTATTATTTAATTATTATATAATTAGTGTATATTTTTATACTTTGTTTACTCATCATTATCCTGCAAAGTTTTTTGTAGCATATTACCGCAATGTATAAACGTATCAATTTTATACATTTTTTATTCATAAAATTGCATAAAATTTGAATTAAATTTAGTTGCAAAAATAGATTTAGCCAATTTAATTCTTATAATTCATTGTTATTTCGATATAAAACAGCACAAATTATAAACTATTTGTATAAAATATAACTATTTATGCACAAAAACGCCAGAATTTTGAATATTTTTCATAAAATTTGTATTTTTATACGAAAAACAGTTGACTTTTGCATGCCGAATGAATAAAATATGTATATACAACGTCAAAGTTGAATAAAAATTCGAAATAAAATTTTAGGAGATATAAAAATGAACGCTAAAACAAAAAAGATTACTTTAATCACTGTGGTATTACTACTTTGCATTATCTTCACTTGTTGCCTTGCCGCATGTGGAAATACAAAAGATTATGGAGATTACGGCTATAACTTCTTGCAGACTTTCAACGATAAATTCAATGCAAGAAAAGCCGGCACTGCTCAAGAATTACAAGCAGCGGAATATATATTCGACGAACTTGAAAGTTTTGGCTACGATGCAAAAATGCAACCATTCAATTACACTAAAAACGTTACTGAAAAAGTTACAATCAGCACTTACGATAATAACGGTATATTAGTTACGGTAAAAACTACCGAAGTTATCGAAAATGAAGACGGAACAACTACTCAAAACGTTACCGAAGAACAAAAAGGTGTTTTGATTTCGAAACAAGAAATTAAAACTACAAAATCCGTAACAACTTATTCTCAAAATGTCATTGCCGTTAAAGAAGGTAAAGATACTTCGAAACAAATTATAGTCGGGGCTCACTATGATAGCGTACTTGCTGGTTTTGGTATTGACGACAACGCATCCGGTGTAGCCGCTTTGCTAGAAACTGCTAAATATTACAGTAAAAACAAAGCTGAATGCAATATAGTTTTTGTAGCTTTCGGTGCTGAAGAAACAGGTTGCAACGGTAGCGCCGCTTATGTTAAAAAAATGACAGAAGAAGAAAAAGCAAATACTAAACTTATGATTAACATTGACTCTATTGCAGGTGGCGATTACCTATATGCTTATACCGGTGCAGATGAAGAATCTCAAGCAACTTTAAAAGGCTTGTTAGAGTTTGGTAAAGATTTAGGCTTAAAAACTCAAGAAGGTAAAGGATCCGAATTTGCATACGGCGAAACAGGTAACTGGTCAGACCACGCTAACTTCAAAAAAGCAGGCATGAAATTTATTTACTTCGAAGGTACTAACTGGGATTGCGATATTGACGAAGGTACAACTCAATATGTAGATGAAGAAGGCAAAGGTTACGCAATCATGCACACTTCAAAAGATAAGTTGGATTGGATTGAAGAAAACTTCCCGGGAAGAGCTAAAAAGAATGTAGGAAATTGCGTACAATGTATAATTAATCTTACAAAATAATAAACTGATATAAAACAAAATACACCTGTTCGATACGAACGGGTGTATTTAATTTTTCTTTAATTTTTTTATTTTCAAAGCAACTATATATTTTCAATTTTACTTTAATCAAGCACCTGCTATCCTTGGCATCCACATTTTTCGGGAGCCTATCCTATCACTTATCAATTTTAGCAAAATGTTAATTTTATTGTCAGTATAATTATTATCGTCCCAATAATTTTTACCGCATTTATCCAAAATAGTAGCGATTTTCGACGCAATATCTATATTTATTGTAAAATCATCAATTTGCGAAGTGCAAGTTAAAGTTTTATCTTTTTTCATTTCCGCACACAAATAATTATATAACATTTGAGCCTTTTGCTGTTTATAATTATCATCATTCCAAAGATTGTTATGCTCGCCGCTGTCATTTTTTAAATCGTACATTTCGCCATAATCTCTGTTCTCGTACACAGTGATTTTATAGTCTTGTTCCACATAGCTTACAAGGTGCATCAAATGAGGTTCATGTCTATTTTCGCAAATAACATAATCGCGACCGCTACTCTTCTCCCCTTGCCAAACTGCCGATTGATTTTCGCCTGTCATACTTTTTGGAATTTCAAGCCCACACAAATCGCATAAAGTCGGTGCCAAATCCACAAGAGACTGCAAGCTATCCGAACGCTTTCCGCTTGGAATATGATTTTTGTATTTTACAATCATAGGCACTCTAAGCAAATCTTCGTAATGAAAAATACATTTGTGAATAAAGCCGTGTTGACCAAACAAATCGCCATGGTCGGTGGTAAATATAATTATTGTATTATCGTCAAGCCCCAATTCCTTTACTTTATCCAAAATCTTACCGATATATTTATCCATAAAGGTTACCATACCATAACTATATGCAAGCTTTTTTTGTTGTTTCTTTTTATTGTAAATATGTCTATGCAAACCATGCACACCAAATCCCGATTCCTTATATTCCGCAAGTTTAGGAGACTTTTTAAACACCTCTTTAAAATACGGAGGATTTTTTTCGTGTTCCTCAAAAGAAAAATCGTCAAGTTTCATATCATTAGGGCTGTACATTTTATCATAAGGGCTAGGCACTAACTGCGGATAATGCGGGTCAGGGAAACTCGCCCAAACAAAAAACGGTTTTTTATCCTCCTTACAATCTTGCAAAATCGCATTTGTTCTTTCCGCTATCCAAGCATTATAGTGATATTTTTCGGGTATTTTCCAATTTCCCATTTCCTTATTAAACATTTTACCGCGAGGTCTAAAAAAATATTTACGCCAATTTTTACAGCCGTTATCTTCAAGCCAAGCTACATAATGCTGACCTACCCAATGCTCTGCTGTATGATTTCTTAGCAACTCTATATGTTTAAAACCATAAAAGTCCTTATCAAAATTCCTCCAAAAATCTATATCCCACATAAACTCAGGTGTTTCCAAAGACGGAAACTCTTTTGTGCCTTTAATTGGTTGAAAATGCGCCTTTCCTATTAACGCCGTTTGATACCCCTTTTCGCTTAAATATTCCGCCAAGGTAGGAGTGCTTTCGGGCAGCTTTGTGCCAAGCGACCAACAGCCGTGTTCGGACGGATACATTCCCGTTAAAATACTAGCTCTTGACGGCGAACAGGTAGGGTTTGGACAATATGCCCTGTCAAATGACATCCCCTCATCCGCCAATCCATCCAGATTGGGAGTTTTTAAAATTTCATTTACCTTCCCTAACATAGAAAAATGTTGTTGGTCGGATGTTATAAGCAATATATTCGGTTTTTCCATATTCCACCCCATATCAAACTTAATTGCATTATACCTTAAATATCATAAAAAAGCAATATGTATAGCCGAATATTTTCTGAAACACCATTTAAAAGCAAATATATAAAAAAATATATAACACCGCAATACTTATTGATTTCGGTGTCATATTTTGTGTAAAGTTTAAAGTAGGCAAAAAGTGCTGTTCACTGCAATAATCCTATCAAAAATCGGGACTATTGGGGTTAAATATTTGCCT
>OFFB01000829.1_pt1 | contig 23656 bp, 15 predicted proteins | sample 1521281 | NCBI WGS metagenome assembly OFFB01 (sample SAMEA3504109, study PRJEB24116) | mouse gut metagenome | biome: mouse gut; feature: mouse-associated habitat; material: faeces | place: Denmark | collected 2011
CCTAATGCAACCCTAAGGCCTTTCCTGACAATTGAAGTGGGATTGCCATTAAGGTTATATTCATACGAACAAGAAAAATCGGGAGCGGACAGTTGTAATATATAACTCCGTTTTGTCCTCCCGCTCTCGGCATATTGCGCCGATACAAGCCGGTTTAGCCCGTCGTAACTGTAGACGTAGGAGCGTTGCACCCTGTCCGCACCCTTCCATTCCATAGCGGAGATGTTTCCCGAATACGACGGGACAGTGCCCGAGGCATATTTCAGCGTCATGTCCATTGAGCCTGACGCCGTCGCAATCGATTTGACCGCGCCGTTGGTTATGTAGGTGTAACTGACAGTCTCGGTGTTTTCCCCGCGCAAATCGCGAAGTATCACCGACGAGGTGCGCCCGATGCCGTCGTATACGGTAATGCTTTTTGCCATCCCCACGTCATTGACCGAAGTAGTAACCGAAGTCTGCCTCTCGAAATCATCATAAGTGTAGGCAAACGCAAGTTTCTCCACCGAGCCGTCAGGCGCGAACCGTTGCGTCACCGACGACATCGGCAACCCTGACGACGAGTAAGTTACATTCTCCCTGACAGTAACCCCCTGCGCATCGACGCTGACGCTCTCGGCCACACGTTCCCTGCTGTCATAGCCGAACGCCTCGGCGATATAATTCCCAGCCGTCCCGCCGACGGTAACCGACCCGTCGAAATCGGCCGCCGAGTTAACCCTTGACAACGTCGCGGTAAGCAGCCTGCGGTTATTGCCCCGCATCACAGTCAGCGGCCTCGCCGACAGCACCGAGTCAATCCCCGCACAGCACGCCTCCGAACGGAACCCATAGTCATCGTAATAGTACGCTTTGTCAACGACGGCTTGCGTCAGCGACAGGCTTACGCCGTAACCGGCATGGCGACCCGACAAAGTCTGCGTACGCATAGCGTACGGGCGTATATTCCTGACACCGTCCATCAGTTGCGCCGTAGCCAAAACTTCCCCCTCGATGGCTCGCCGGCCATACGGGTCGTCGAATGCAAACCCGGTGACACCGCGGGCGCGCTGCTCCCCGTCCTGGGTGAAAATCAGCCGCCCCGCCGCATCATGGCGGTATATTACAGGCTCCGTTCCCGCCATGCGCCGTTCGGTGAGCAGCAGCCGGTCGTCATATCTGTACCAGTCGGCATAACCGCGCAAGGTGGCGTCGGAAGAAATATCGTAGGCCGTCCCTTCGGCGGTAAGGACCGACGAAGCAAGTGGCTGAAGCACCAACGCAAGATCCCCCGCATCGTTATAAACGGAATAAGTGTCGGCATTCGCCCCGCCAGTCACCGCGCGCGACAGCACCACCTTCCCCGTAAAATCGGTGAAAGCGAGCGTCCGGCGCCCGTCGCCGTCAGTCGTTTCGGCAATAGCCAGCGTACCTTTCGCGTAATACCCGTCGCAGACAAGCGAATTGCCATTCACACGGTATTTGAGGCAGCGGTACAGCGCGTCGCCGTCGGCGCCTGCGTTAAAACGGTACTCCGACCGCACAGGGTGTGCGGCGAATTCCTCTCCGCCGATAGTGACGGTACGCACACGGTCGTCATTCCCCGGCATGTATCCGTACCGCCGCATAGCTTCGCTGTCACCGTCGTAAGCCGCTGCAACACCCGCCGCAATCCAATCCGGATCGCTGTCGGGATTGTCGCAGCCTACCGGAAGATATTCACTCAGTTTACGCCCCAAGATGTCATATTTCGTGATATTGATAATAGAACTTCCTCCGGTTTTACCCTCAAGCACCTTGTTGCCGAAAGCATCGAAACGCACAATATCGGTAACCGTGTTGCCGTTTGCTCCGGTATGCGATGTCTCGATCTTGTTGATATTGTCGGTGCCATACTGGCTGTAACTGTAGGATGTTACATTTTCCCCGGCAGAAGTCACGGAAACAAGTCTTCCGGCGCTATATCCGTAGCCGGTCACCAAGCCGGAGGGTGACTCTATCCGTGTATATCCCACAAGGGGAGAGTATTCATATTTAGTGGTGAAATTCCCGTCAGCGGTGACCTGCTCCAGGAATGTCCCCGAGCCGCCCCATCTGTAGCTGTTCTTACGTCCGTTAAATCCGGTTGTCGCTGTCGGATTGCCGTAACGGTCATAACCGGTTATACTCACGGAGTCGGTAAGGACGGAACCCTGCGCGGCACATACCAGCGACGACAGCTGCAATCCGCCGCTTCCAGCCCCGAAATCGGCATAATTATAGCGCTTTTCGAGCATGAACGCTCCGTGTCGGTAAATCTCTTTGACCGGCATCGATATGCGTCCGCGTGCGGTAGCCTGTGCGAGCAGTCCCCTCGGAGCATTGCACGAATACTGATAATCGGTCGAATACACATCGCCTCCGCACGATTTGCTTATCCTGCTGATGAGGCTGTAGCGACCCGATATTGCAGTCAGTCCGTCGGGATGCACCACGCGCGAACTGTCAGTGTCAAGTATACTGCCGCCGCGATGATAGAGCCGGTCATCGTATTCGTAAGCCGTGACGACAGTGCGCGAATTGCCGTAACGGTCATATTCCGTAGTCCGTACGCTGTCGCACCATGTCTTGCAGGTCGCGACCGTGACAGGGAAATAATTGAAATCGTCAACTGATTGGTAATCTTCTCCCGGATCTCCTAAAAACGGGGAGTCGACGGTGCGTACCAAAGGCGTGCTGTAGTATCCGGTTGTATATACATTTTCATCCTCCGACGAATATTTATAGTCAGTAATGCGCAAAGGCGACAGCAGTGCGCCGCAACTGTCTGTGACCCATTCGGTCTTTTTTGTCAGGAGAGCCCTCTCTTTGAGTGCCTGCCTGAAATATCCCCCGATAAATTTTGGTGACAGAATAGCACTATAAGCCTGATTTAATGAAAAATTGATGTTTGGCATTATGTTTGTCCCGCAGAAACGTATATCCTTACTTTGTGTTTCCGACAATCCATTCTTTCCGGCAATCACATATTTCGATTCCACGTTTGCCGTGTCAAAGTCATAATCGATTGTGACGGGACAATTAAGCCCCGTACCTGTAACAGTCTCCCGTACATTGCTATAATATACTATGGCATCCTCCATGATGTCTCCGGGAATAAGACTTGATGTAGACAGTGTCGCACCGGTGGTGCAGTATACCTGTGTGACTAATAATGACCCGTCATACACCACCCCCCTGTAGCCTGAGATTCCGATGAAGGAAGAAAGACTGATTTTGCTGAAGTCGATTGTTGAGACACCACCTGAATAGGTGTACTCCCTGACACGGATATTGCCTGTGGTGTGGTCGGTAGTTTGCTCCCGTTTTATCCTTAGCCCGGGGGCAATATCATATTCCGTGCCGTCGAATTTGAACTTCTGCGCGGCCTTGTTTACCTCGTAAGTGAATTCCGTTGTAGCTCCGGCATACGTGGTGAATGATTTCAACGACTTTGACTGCAAGGCGTCGAAATCAGGTAGCCGGTACTCTGAAATCACAATATTTGCCCGTTGAGGAGTGGTTCGTTTGCCAATAACTGTATCTTCGTCTGTTATAAGCCCACCTAAATCTCCCGGCAAAATAATATGTCCGATAGAGTCACGTGGCTCTTCGGGAATTTTTACATCAAGAATGCTTTCGGTAGGATAGGTCTTGCCCTCCCGATAATTGTTGTATCCGAAAATGTCACGGTTACCCATATATGAACCGGCGTCGTAATACTCAAACGTAGCGCCGTCTATTTCTTTACCGTCGGAACTTATTGTCACTTTCTTCAACAGCGCAATATCGTGCTTTGTTTTGCTGTTGTATTTTGTGTAGTTGAACGCTACGCGTCTCACCTCTTTGCCGTCATGTGTATTGACGGTAAAACCTTTTACCGGTTCCTGTGCGGCGTCAATGAAACGTATAGTTCCGGCGCGGCAGGTTATGCGGCTAAGTCCGTGGCGGTTGGTGTATGTGTACTTATGCCTGTTTTCAGAGTCGCGGTGAGTAGGGTATGATATATGCACCGGGCTTGTATCTCTGTTGTTTGCCGACAAGGTGCTTGGAGAAGATGACGGGTAGCGCTGCCGCGCCGCCATGTCGACATATTCAAATGTTATCGAGTCGGTCTTCGACGGATTTATGATGCGCCCCAGTCTCCACTGGCATATTATGTTCTCATAATTGGGGAAATACGGTTTCCCGTCGAGTACCATCGGGATGAATTGATACGATACGGTTTCCGTAACGTCGTACACATATTCTGTGCCGTCGGGGATGATAATTCTGAATGTTCCCTCATCAGGATTGATAATCTTGACATCAGTTTCAGGCAATTGAACTATATTCCCCTCTTTGATGATGAATGTGCCGCTATAGCTTCCTGCCCGGTAGTTGTAGCGGTCATAGTCACTGTCGGCTGTATAATGGTCGAGCGCGGTCAGGTATTCCAGTGTAGGTGTGCCTGACGGAATATTCACTGCGCCGTCCGCTCCGTCGGGATGCCCCACGATACGGCGTGATACCGTCCCTCCGCACTGCAGATCCCAGCTTACACCAACCGGGCCGTCCTCGTCGTCGACTTTCACGCCGCCTGTGGTATAGCAAATCGACACCGGCAGCGACATATCTCCGCAATTCAGCGTGTACAACGGCATTGTAATCGAGGCCTGTCCGGTGGAGTGATTGACCGAATGCTCCGTATGGCGGCACAATGCGGCTGCCTCCACCGACGGTAAAGACACAATATCACCTCCCGAGCGAGGCGCGCGGAATGTGCCGTCATCGGCAGCGTTGCCTGAAACGCAACTTATCATTACCATGAAGAGCACTGTGACTGCATGTCGGTAAGTCGTGACTTTTCCCATATGTGATTATTTTGTCAGTGTTAAGGCAAATATATTTAGTCTGTCAGATTGGATTGGTTGCGGCTGATATACTTCTTGTATGAAACAGTTCGGTCAGGATATTGCTCCGTGATTATATACCATCCTGTCGGGAGTCCGTAGTCAATAGTCCCGGCCATCTCCTCCGGCGCATATTTCCTGAGTGTTTTTCCTCCGAGGTCGGTTATTATGATTGATTGCAAATCCGAGCCGGGCTCGGATTCTATGGTCTGGTTTCTCTTTTTGCGTGTTTTCTCCTGTTGCTGTATCTTCACAGTCGATAGTGTCGCCGATTCATGGCCGCCGTTCCATCCCTCATATTTCCTCCATTCCACAATCGGGAACCGTCTGTCCGGAGCCATCCAGCGTATATCGGCATAAGCCGCGGTTTCGCCGCTGTCGGCATTCCCTTGCGGACAGAAACTGTAACGGGCGATATGCATTACGGTTTCTTTTAGCGTGTCGCCTTCTGCCGTAATAATCATCCCCCCTGGTCGAGCCGAATATGTCGATGATATTTGATATGATTGTGAGGCTCCGTTGGCGTGCACTATCGTCAGTGTGTCGGTTTGTGATATGTTGTCTGCCGGCGCATTGGCCGGTGTGGCGTGATAGGGCACACCTTCATTAAAATTAAGTCCGTACAATCTTGACGCGATGCCTTTCAGCCGTATAATTCCGTTATTTGCGGAAAACCATTCCGTTTCATTATCATTGCGGCGCTCGATAATCGTGTCGCCGTAGATCCTGTATTCTACTTTTTGCTTTTCTCCGTCGTTGATATGCGAGAAATCAAGTACCGGAGTCTCTTTCGCCGTTCCTAAGTCATGCTCCTCAACCGCTGTTGCATGGCCGTTCGGTAAACTGAAATAATCGGTGATGTCAATACGTTCATCGGCATATTCGTCAGTTTCGGCTGATGAAACCGCACTGAATGCAACCAATATGCATCCGGCTGTGATGATTGTCCTGAGGGGAAATCTTCTCCATTTTTGATGAGGGGTGCGTCGGTAGGTAATAAAGTCCATGGGAGAGAATGTTGAAAAATCAGGTATCGGTTTATTCCCAAATATAATAAATCTTGAGCCGATTTGCAAATTTTTTTAACAAAATCTGAGCGTGAGTCCGGATTTTAATCAGATTAATAGGAAATTTGGTTAAGGTTTTTTATGCCGGAAGAATATGGACGGTATGATATTGTCGCAAATCGTAATATTGTCCATTGTTTTACGGGATTTATCCATTTTTAATGTCGGGTGCGGGTGGTAAATTTGTGGCGTATTATATATTAAAACAAATCTACATTAACAAAATTAACAAATCTACATTAACAAACCTGCATTTCGACATTTCTCATGAAAAAACTATTGTGCATGCTGCTGGCAATGGCGGTGCCTGTGGCTCCGCTGGCGGCGAAGACCTACGTTGTCAACTCGCCCGACAAGGATTATAAACTGACCGTGACTGCCGGTGAAGGCTCTACATCTTATTCGGTCGATTACAAGGGCAAGACTATTATAAACAAGTCGGTCATCGGACTTCTTGAAGCTGACGGACGCCGGATAGGCGACGGTGCCGTGACCTCCACCGAAAAATCCTCCCACAAGGGCAGTGTCGACGTCGTTGTCGGCAAAAACGACACTCTCGCCGACAATTACAATCAGCTTACACTCGTCTACGACGGCGGCGATTACCGCCTCACGCTGCGTGCCTACGACGAGGGCGTGGCATATCAGTGGACTCTCAATTATCCCGGTGAACTGACCGTGGCCAATGAGCTTTTCGAGGCCGATTTCGGCAAGGAACCGGTAAAGGTGCATTTCCCGCAGTGCGAGACGCGCACATGGACGGAGTGGGACCTCAAACATCAGCCCCACGAAATCAATCAGGCATACCGTAACTTCGAACGCGAATATCTCCGTTACGAGAATATTGACGCCATTCCCGACAGCGCTATCAGTACGAGCCCGGCGCTCTTCACCCTCCCCGGCGGAAAGGTGCGCGTGGCTGTCACCGAAGCCAATGTCTACGACTATCCCGGTCTCTATCTCCAGCCTGCCGGAGGCGAGAAGATACGCGGCCATTGGGCGGCTTTCCCGAAAACGGTGCTCGACGGCGATACGGTCAACGGCAAGCAGTTCTATTCCACTCACCTTGTAGAGACGCGCGAGGACTTCATAGCGCGTATCAGCGGCAAGCGCTCCCTCCCCTGGCGCGTAATCATCGCCGCCGACCGCGATGCCGACCTGCTCAACAACGAACTTGTCTACCTCCTTGCCGACCCCTGCGAAATCGAGGACACATCCTGGATTAAGCCCGGCGCAAGTGCTTGGGAATGGTGGCATAAGGCTATGCTCGACGGTGCTGATTTCCCCGTAGGCAATAAAAACCTGTCGCTCGAACTTTACAAATATTACGTCGACTGGGCTTCGGAAAATGGCGTACCTTACATGACGCTCGATGCCGGCTGGTCGGAAAGCTACCTCGCCGAACTGTGTGACTATGCTGCCAAAAAAGGTGTCGGTATATTCGTATGGACATGGGCAAGCTGTCCTCTCGAGGCTCCGGGCGACTGGATCAAAAAGATGAAAAAGCTGGGCGTTACGGGCGCGAAAATCGACTTCTTCGAGCGCAACGACCAGGTGGCGATGCGCTGGCAGCGTCAGCTCGCACGCCGCTGTGCCGACGAAAAGATGCTTGTGCTGTTCCATGGCTGCCCCGTGCCTTCGGGTCTTGGCCGCACATTCCCCAACGTTCTCGGCTATGAGGCCAACCGCGGTCAGGAATGCAACTTCTGGGACCGTACCATCTCGCCGCGCCATCACTGCACATTCCCATTCATACGCCTGCTCGTAGGTCCGACCGACTTCACTCCCGGCTCGCTACGTCAGGCTACTGAGGCCGATTTCCGTCCGCAGGACATCGACAACACTCCCCCCATGTCGCAGGGTACCATAGCACAGGAAATGGCGCTCTTTGTAGTACTCGACCAGTGGATTGCCACAATATGCGACTCTCCGACAGAATATGCAAAATATCCTGAACTCGAACGCTTCGTGACCCAAGTGCCCGTGACATGGGACGAAACGCTTCCGCTCGACGGTGAAGTCGGCGAACATATCCTCATGGCCAAACGCAACGGCGACCAATGGTACATCGGCGCCATGACCTCCGACTCCCCCCGCAGCTACAACGTGAAACTCGACTTCCTCCCCAAGGGCACTGTTTATGACGTCGAAATCATAGCCGACAGCGCCGACTCCGAGTCCCATCCGCGCCACTACGACATAGTCAAGCGCACGGTAAAACGCGGCGACAACCTCCCCCTCGCCCTCGTAAAAGGCGGAGGCGCCGCAATCCGCCTCACGCCCCGCAAATAGGCGGACTCCCCCAGTGCTGATTACTTAAGCATAGAGTGGGGCGGGGGCGTCTCGCCCCAGTGGTAACTTTCAGTGTGTAAGAATAATACCATGGGGGCGAGACGCCCCCGCTCCTATGCTCCGCCCCCGCTGAATAAATATTATTTATTGTCTCTCGAAAAGTTTATGCTTTAGGCGGTTTCAGTCGAGGTGGAGGGGAGTGTAGGGCATGTCCCAGGCTTCGGCTACGGCTTCGAAGGTGATTTTGCCGTCGACTATGTTTACGCCGTCGGCGAGTCCTTTGTTGGCTTTGCATGCGTCGCGCCAGCCCATGTCGGCCAGACGGAGCGTGTAGGGGAGGGTGGCGTTGGTGAGCGCCATGGTCGAGGTATAGGGCACGGCGCCCGGTATGTTGGCTACGGCGTAGTGTATTATGCCGTCGACTTCATAGACGGGGTCGGAGTGAGTAGTGGCGTGCGATGTCTCGAAGCATCCGCCCTGGTCGATGGCAACGTCGACGATGACCGAACCTTTGCGCATCAGCGGGAGCATGTCGGCAGTAATCAGTTTGGGTGCTTTAGCTCCCGGTATCAGTACCGAGCCGATGACGAGGTCGGTCGAGGGAAGTTCCTGTTCGATATTGTGTCGCGAGGAGAAAAGTGTCTTTACATTTTTCGGCATCACTTCGGCAAGATGACGGAGCGTTGGCAGCGAGATGTCGGTGATGGTCACGTCGGCACCTAATCCGGCAGCCATAAGCGCTGCATTGCGTCCTACGACGCCTCCGCCGAGCACCAGCACCTTGGCCGGTTTCACTCCCGGTACGCCTCCGAGCAGCACACCGCGTCCGCCCTGCGGTTTTTCAAGGAAACGGCATCCTTCCTGCACTGACATTCGGCCTGCAACCTCGCTCATGGGAATGAGCAGGGGCAATCCGCCCTGCGGTCCTACAACGGTCTCGTAGGCGATGCATGTTGCTCCCGACTCCAGCATTGCTACGGTCAGTTCGCGGTCGCTCGCGAAATGGAAATAGGTGAACAGCAGCTGGCCTTTCTTCACTAATTTGTATTCCGGCTCAATCGGCTCCTTGACCTTGACTATCATGTCGGCTGCGGCGTATGTCGCTTCGATTGTAGGCAAAATCTCGGCGCCCGCTTTGACGTATTCGTCGTCGGCAAAACCCGACCCTTCTCCGGCGGTATGCTGCACATATACTTTGTGGCCGTGCTTGACGAGTTCCTTTACTCCCGACGGGGTCATGCCCACTCGGTTCTCATTGTTTTTAATCTCTTTTGGAATACCGATAATCATGGGATAATTTGATTTAAGGTGTAACTACATAGGTAAAAATATTCTCTAATCCCAAATTTACACCAAAAACATTATTCCGCAAATATTCCCGCCAAAAAATATTGTCGGCATAGGGTATTAAATGCAGTTATCAGTGCTAACAGTTATCTTAATAAAGTCTTGTGGTTAAATCCCGATGATTTCCCAATAACCTCTTCTATTACTCCCAACACGATGAATTATACCCTGCTCTTTAAGCGACTTCAGATACTTTTTTATCATTCTTTCAGATACACCGGATTCTGTTGCTAATAAATTGATGGTCGCTCCCGGAAATTTCTGAAGGATTCCTAAAAAAATTGTTAAATGATCTGTCAGAACAGGGGAACTTTGGGGAACTTCGGGGAACTTTGAGGAACTTAGTGGCAATCGTCTCTGGTCGTTGTTCATCGGCACATAATTCAGGTTATATAAGGTAAGAACAAAATCGTAATTGTCGGAAAAGAATTTCGGATGTAATTCTTCATGGTAGTTGGGCTGAATACAATAGTCCTGGCAAATCTTTTTAAATCCGCTACCTCGGCGTTCCATATATTTAAGGCGGCTGAATATATCAGCAAGAACGGGATTGCGCCTGCGTGATCTGATACTCATAATATCACAATCCTGCACCGGTCTGTTTTCATACATCCCTCCGGGAGAAGAAATCTCCATACGGTCATCAAATATGTCGATATGTACTTCACTGCCAATTTCAAGGTAAGATCGATGTATCAAGGCATTAACTAAACCTTCCAAAACACTTTCTTCGGGATAATCCGGTAGTTCCACACGCCCGTCGGATGTTTTGTGCCACATTTTTCTTGAATTGCGCCTACAAAAATCGAGACCCACCTGCAGCTGTATTACGAGACTGCCTGATATCTCAATGTCATCTATAGCATCCAGAATGCCTGGTGCCTGTGTGAGGCCGTTCCAACGTGTACAGAACAACCGTGAATGACGTATCGGACTTTCATCAGCCAGTAGTGCTCCGGCGTTTGTCAGGTGTCCGTCCGCATTCGTGATTCCCCATGATTCGTAGTCTGCATCGGTAAAATCTTTACCTGTGCGGGCATGAAAAACCGACCGTAATTTTGTGAAGGCAAAATTTTCAAACATGTAGTCAGAACGCAGACTGTCGTATGACTGATGAGTTCCACGTAGTACTAACTCTCTGAGCATATTGGCAGAAGCCGGAATGCTTTCATTTCCTACGCGGCAGAAAGCAATCTGTTGTCCGTCTCCTATATAATAATACGGCGTAATATTCCCCGGTTCAACACGGACAATCATAATTGTCTTTCCCTCTATAGTTTCGAATGTCAGCGTAAAATCAGGAACTGGATCCAGTCGTGTCTTGATTATTTCACTGAATTTTTCCGCAGCTATCTGCGGATTTTCCAAGCCTGTTACGGCACTATCATCTGCCACACCAAAAATAAGAGAACCACCTCGTCCGTTTGCAAAGGCAGAAACGCTTTTACACCAGCTTTTAGGCTTATTTACCTCAAGAAACTGTTTCTTGTCATAATCGGATGTCTCGCCGACCAGATGCGTGATATCTATCGCCATATTTTGAAGTATTTCCCGTAAAGGTAGTAAAAAAACTTCAAAATATTGATTCACAAATAAAAATCATGAATGTATAGTGTAGATAAAATTGTAGTTATTTCTCCTGGAGGGATTTGGCGAGGGCGGCGGGGGTGATGCGTTTGTAGCCGGAGGGATTACGCCAGCGGGCGCTTGAGGGGACTTCCCATTTCACTTTGTTGAAATCGAATGTGATGGTGGCGTCGATGGCGGTTTTGCCTACCTTGGTAGCTATGGCTATGCGTTCCATGAAGCGGGAACCGTCGATTTCCGCAGGGGATGAGTAGGTGCAGCCGTAGAGCTTCGAGCCGGTGTTGAATACCAGTGACATCAGGGCGTTTGACTCCTTGGAGAATTTGAATTGGTATTCAATCTTGCCGTTGATTTTGTAGCGCGGGGTCATAATCCATTGGTTGTCGGGAGAATCGGTCAGGGTGACTTGCCCGAGCATCTTGTCGGTAATAACACCGCGCCCGTTTATGAACGGCCGTCCGAGCAATGCATCCTGAATGTCGCCGATGGAGAGCGATGCGCCGGCAAAAATATCCTTTATCGGTTCGGCGATGTAGTATTTGTGCAGCTTGTCGGCGGCATATACCGAGTCGGAGTTGACATACATGTTGGCTACCTCCATGCCGAGTACACGCAGGGTGATGTATATGTCGCGGTCGCGGTGCATGTAGATGCGTCCGCTCAGCGATATTTTCTGCGGCGATTTCACTGCAATCTTTACCGGCAGGTTGAGCTGTGTCCAGGGCAGATTGGCCGCCGCCACATCGCGTGCCCTTTCGGCGAGAGTCATTTCAGTGGCATCGCCCGTGCCGCTTATGGCGGCAGACCGGGAGGCGCGGCATCCGGTAAGAGCCGCTACGGATATTATGGCGGCAATGGCAGCAAGTGTCGCTATGCGCAGTATGCGAGGCAGTTTCATTCGTGGAAATAAGTCTTGTATTTCACTTTGCGCGCGAGGAGTTCGTTGGACGGGTCAAGTTCAAGCGCTTTCTTCCAGAACTCCACCGCCTGGTCGGGAAGCTGATTCCAGAAGTAAATATCGCCGGCATGGGTATAGTATTCGGCCGAAATATTCTCGTCGCTGCTGTTGGCGAGGGCGCGGTCGATATACTCCTTGGCCCTCTTGTAGTCCTTTTGCTTGAAGAGTATCCAGGCGTAAGTGTCGATATAGATGGGGTTGTCGGGCTCTTCGGCCAAAGTGGAGAAACTCAGCTCGTTGGCACGGTCGAGAAGTTCGGGGTCATCCGAACCGGAGAGGTGGTAAGCGAAATTGTTGCACGCAAGGACATTGTGGGGATTTAGCTCAATCGCATCGGCATAATATACGGCGGCGCTGTCGGGCTGATTGATACCCGAATAGAAGTCGGCGATATTTGAAAGATACTCCGAGCGTACGTCAATTTTGGTGGAATCGGTCAGCTCGTAGGCACGATACATTTCCTCAATAGCCCGGCCTGTATTCCTGTCCTTGTCGGCAAGATAGAGAGCGGAGGAGAGAAGGCGGTGTATGTCGGGGTCACTTTCGTGGTATTTGAGTGCGCGTTCCATGGTCGACTCGGCGCGGGCATAATTCTCATCCTGCAGATACAGCACGCCGGCGCGTATCCAGTTTGCATTGTCCTCTGGCTGAAGGTCAAGCACCGGTTCCATCTGTTCGGCAGCGGCCTTATATTTTTCCTGTACTGACAGGAAATCGGCGTAAAGGCTGCGTATCGACGGCTCCTGCGGATTCTTTTCTATCACGCGGTTGAACAGCGCGTTGACATGCGGCAGATATGTAGAGTCGCTGATAAGGTCGCGGGTATAGTCGAGCAGTATCTCATGCTTGTCGTCGATGTCGAGGTCGGTCTCGAGCAACGCGCGGTCAATCTCGCGCGAATAGCCGATGGTGTCGCCGCTGTTTTTGTAGAACTGGGCGAGCATAAATGCAGCCGAACCGCTTTCGGGGTCGACTTCGCAGGCCTTGCTGTAGTACACGAGAGCCGAATCTGGCTTGCCCTGCACCTCGAAATACCGTCCGGCGAAACTGTAGCACTCGGGATTGAGCGGCGACGATGTTATCGCGCCGTGTATCTCCCGCAGAGCGCTGACCGAGTCGTCGAGAAACGCGTAGATGGCAGTCTTGCGGCGAGTCAGTTCCATGCTTTTTCCGGCAGTCACCTCAAGCCGCTCCAGGCGGTCGATGGCACGCCTCACCATCACGGTGTCCTCGCTCGAGAGGAGTGCGTCGACGTAGGATACCGCGATGTCGCTGCGCGAAGGGTTGAGGGAGTCGACGACGTGAAGCACCTCAATCTGGCGGGCGGTATTGCCCGTGCTCCCCATGAGCTGGCTGTAATAGTAGGCGTTGGTATAGTCGGTGGGATCGGCCTCGAATTTTTTGCGCAGCAGGTCGATGCCCTCGAGCATTAGCGGCTCGTCACGCTTCACCATCATGACGTAGTTGAGACCGAGTTCGGAATAGTAGTCGGAGTTGGTGGAGTCGAGTTCGTAGGCGCGTTTATACAGTTCGTAAGTGGCGCCGGAATTGCCGAGCGCGTTCTGCCGCTGGGCTTCCCCGTAGATATATTCGGCCTTGCGGTGGCGCGCCTCGTCGTCCCACCGCGCCCTGTCACGGGCTACGATTGTGAGGCACACGCTAAGAGCGGCCACGGCTACGGTTATTGTTCGTGAAAAATGTCTCATTGCGATTGTTCTCGGTTAGCGGTAAGGCGCGTTTATTCCGTGCCGGAGTGGCCGAAGGCGCCGTCGCCGCGCACGGTTTCGTCGATTCGTTCCACCTGTTCCCATTCCACACGGTCATAACGTGCTATCACCATCTGGCATATACGCTCGCCGTCGTTGATTACAAACGGTTCTTTCGACAGGTTGATTACTATGATGCCTACCTCTCCGCGGTAGTCGGAATCGACAGTTCCCGGGGCGTTGGCGATAGTGATGCCGTGTTTTAGGGCAAGACCTGAACGCGGACGTATCTGGCATTCGTAGCCGCGCGGCAGCTGCAGATACAGTCCGGTGGGCACGAGTACGCGTTCAAGGGGCTGGAGCACAATGGGATGCTTCACAAATGCACGCACGTCCATGCCCGACGAGCCGGGAGTGGCGTATGCCGACAGCGGATGGTGCGACCGGTTGATTATTTTGACTTTAAGAGCTTCCATGTTATATTGTTTTGACTGATATTTTGAATGCTGCTATTTTGTGTAACGCAAAAATAGTTAAAATATCGTGAGTATTAGAGTTTTTTAAATTAAAATTACATAATGGTTGGTACATATAACGCAAATTAATCTACCTTTGTTGTCACAATCGGCATAGTGTATGCGTAATTATATATGACAGTCTCTCCGCGCTACATTCAACCAATATTTTTCAACGTTTATTTATCAAGATGATGAAATCTTTACGAGCCGTCCTCACGCTCATTTCTCTCAACTGTATTCTCGCCGTGTCGGCGTTCTCAATCAAAGGCAAAATCACTGACTCACAGAATACCCCCGAAGCATACGCTACAGTAAGAATATTCAGCCAAGCCGATACGGTGCATGCCGCAGCACTCGGTGTCACCGACGATGACGGTGCCTTCTCCCTCCCGGTGAAATCGGCAGGTGAATATAATGTAATCATCTCATCAGTAGGTAAAAAGACGATTGATACCAAGGCTACGGTCACTGCGTCCGCTCCGGTAGTCGACCTCGGCACGATGACTATGCTTGACAATGCAGCTGAGCTTGGCGAAGTCGATGTCGTGGCTACAAAACCTCTCGTAGTCAAGGAAATCGACCGCATCGGATATGACGTGCAGGCCGACGAGGACTCCAAAACCTCCACCGTGCAGGACGTGCTCCGCAAGGTGCCTATGGTGACGGTCGACGCCGACGGCACTATAAAGGTGAAGGGCTCCACCAACTTCAAGATTTACAAGGACGGACGCCCCAACAACGCGTTCACCAACAACGCAAAGGATATTTTCGCCGCCATACCGGCCTCGATGATTAAGAAAATCGAGGTCATCACCGATCCGGGTGCCAAAGAGGACGCCGAGGGCGTCGGCGCCATACTCAATATCGTCACCAATCAGGAGACGACGATGAACGGCCTTATGGGCAACGCTTCGCTCAACTGGAGTACCCGCAGCAGCTCTCCGATGCCAAATATATGGCTTACCGGCAATGTGGGCAAGCTCGCCCTTTCGGCCTACGGCGGTTATCATCATCAGGACTACAACGAAGGCAAAAACAGTTCCAACTCAAGCAACACATACATAAATACCGCCAACACGCTCCGCAACGAAAGCAGCAGCAAAGGTAAAGGCAATATGGGGTTCTGGGGCATCGAAGGCTCCTACGACATCGACTCGCTCAATCTTATCACACTTGAATTCGGCGGCTTCTACTACGATGCCAAGAACAAGAGCGAGAGTTTCAACGAAATGGTTGACCCGGCAGGCGATATGATATATAGTTACCGTACACGCAGCTTCACGCCAAAGACACGTTATCTCGACTTCAACGGAAATGTCAATTACCAGCGCAGCACACGTCGCAAAGGAGAGGTAATCACGCTTTCATATCAGGTGTCGCACAACAATAATAAGGATATATCGGAGAGCGAGTATTACGACCTTATCAACTTTCCGGCGCCGTATTCCGGCATCAACGCCAACTCCAATCTCAATTTCCTCGAGAATACCGGACAGTTGGACTGGACGCGTCCCTTCGGCGAACATCACAAGATGTCGGTCGGCGCGAAAGTTGTCGCCCGACGGAACAGTTCGGAAGCGACCAACGAGTATGTCGGCGCAGGTACCGATAAGACTGATTTCGACCATAATACGACTATCGGCGCCGGCTATCTCGACTACCGCTACAATGTAGGTAAATTCAGCGCCCGTGCAGGACTGCGCTACGAATATTCGCGCCTGTCGGCCAAATTCAAGGACGGCAGCAATCCCGACTTCGGCAGCTCGCTCAACGACTGGGTGCCCAATGCATCGATGATGTACAATATCAATGACGCGTCATCGCTCAAGTTTGCCTACGCGACGCGTATCAACCGTCCCGGCATCAGTTTCCTCAATCCGGCCCACACGCTGAGCCCGTCGTCCGACTCCTACGGTAACCCCGACCTGGAGAGCGTGCACTACAATACCCTCTCGCTCAACTATTCGCTTATAAAGCAGAAATTCAATATCGACGCCACTCTCTCCTACGATTTCGCCAACAATACAATCACGTCGCTGACCACGGTCGACGGCAACGATTTCTCAACTTCGACATTCGACAACGTAGGACGTTCACGCACTGTGGAACTGTCATTGTTCGGACAGTGGAGCGTGACCCCCAAGACCAATCTCATGCTCAACGGCTCGGTATCCTACAATCATCTCAGAATACCCGGCGTGAGCAACGGGCGCTGGGGCACGAATGTCTTTTTCCGCGCATCCCAGCAGCTGCCGTGGAAATTCCGTATCGAGGGCTTCTGTTTCTATGACCGTGGCCGTCTGGAAAGTGTTTACACGTTCAATGCCAATACCATCAGGTCGTTGTTCCACGGATTTTCGTTGCAGCGCACGTTCCTCAAGGAGGACCGTCTGACGGCAAAGGTGCAGGTGATGAACCCGTTCGCTTTCCACGGCGTCGGTATGCGCAGCGTGACAAACCGTGGTGATTACTATGGGTGGAGCGAAAATTCGTTCTCACAGGCGCGCGGCGTGCGCTTCTCGGTAAGCTACCGTTTCGGCTCAGTCAAAGCCGGTGTCAAGAAGGCTACCGCATCCATCGTCAACGACGACCTCCAGGGCGGCAATTCGGCACCCTCGTCAGCCCAGGGCCAGAGCCAGATGCAGTAATTTAAAGAACTAAACGTACCAATGAAAAACTACTATCACTGCAAGCCGGAATGGCTCAGGATAAAATTGCCGCACGGCGAGAAATCGGCTCGCGTGTGCGGCAATCTCAACAGCCGCGGACTCCACTCCATTTGCGAGGCGGGGCTTTGTCCCAACCGGGGCGAATGCTGGAGCAACGGCACCGCGACGTTCATGATAGGGGGCGACATCTGCACCCGCTCGTGCCGTTTCTGCAACGTGGCTACCGGCCGTCCGCTTCCCCTCAATCCCGATGAGGCGCAGGGGGTGGTCGATGCCGTGCACGACCTCCGGCTGCGCCATGTGGTGCTTACTTCGGTCGACCGCGACGACCTCCCGGACTATGGTGCCGGGCACTGGGCGCAGGTGATACGCAGCATCAAGGAGCAATGCCCCGGCGTCACCATCGAGGCGCTTGTGCCCGATTTCAACTGGCGTCTCGACCTGCTCGACCTTGTCATCAACGAGCGTCCCGAAGTGATTTCGCACAATCTCGAGACGGTGCGACGTCTCACGCCCGAGGTACGTTGCCACGCCACCTACGACGGTTCGCTGCGTGTCATAGCCCATATCGCCGCTTCCGGCATAGCGGCCAAAAGCGGCATAATGCTCGGACTCGGCGAGACTCCCGACGAAATCATTGCCACGATGGACGACCTGCGTGCCGCCGGATGCAGCATCATGACCATAGGCCAGTATCTTCAGCCTACCGAACATCACTATCAGGTCAGGGAATATATACACCCCGATGTGTTCGAGAAGTATCGCGTGGCGGCTCTTGCGAAAGGCTTTACGCACGTGGAGAGTGCGCCGTTAGTGCGTTCCTCCTACCATGCCGAGCGCCACGTCGCGAAATGATAAGTAACTGTTCAAGATTATTTTGATATTATGACGGAAGGATTTTTCAGGCGATTTCCGGTGAGGAAGAAGGAGTGTAGCGAGCTACATGACTGATGACGAGACGGAAAGCGACGAAAAAGACTCCGGCAGAATATTAAAATAATGAGAATGGTTAATATAAAATAATTTTAAACAGTTACTTATAATCAGACTGCAACAGACTTATGACACAGTTTATCGACTTGCGCGACGCTCCCTACCGCGAGGTGCTCGACATGCAGCACGACATCTTCAACCGCCGTGTCGCACTGCGCCGCGACGGAATGCTCCCGGGCGACGATTATCTCATCACGGTGACCCATCAGCCCGTCTACACGCTCGGACGCCATGCCGACCCGCGCAATGTGCTGCGGCGCGAATGGCTTGCGTCACGCGGCGCCGAGGTAGTGGAGATAGACCGCGGAGGCGATGTCACTTTCCACGGTCCCGGGCAACTTGTAGTCTATCCGATAATCGACCTGCAAAGCCGCGGCATGGGCATAAAGACCTACGTAAACCTGCTGGAAGAGGCAATAATAAGGACAGTCGGCGAATATGGCATAGAGGCCGGACGCATCGACGGCGCGACAGGCGTATGGATAGGCTGCGGCACCCCTGCAGAACGCAAAATCTGCGCCATAGGCCTGCGTTGCTCCCGCTTCATAACAATGCACGGTCTCGCCCTCAACGTATCGACCGACCTCACCTGGTTCTCGGCCATCAACCCCTGCGGCTTCACTGACAAAGGCGTCACAACCCTCCACCGCGAACTCGCCGCCATCAACTCCGCAACACCCCACACCCCACCGACTCTCGACACCGTATCCGCCACCCTCCGCCGCCACCTGACGCAACTGCTGGGACTGTAACACCCGCTCAGTCCGGAGATTACGCAGGATGTTCTAATGCTAATTTGTGAGGGTGTTGCAGAACCAAACTTTCCGCGGTTGAAAACCGCGGCTACTATGCGGAGTTTCCTGACAATCAGCTAGGTAGTAGCCGCGGGTTTCAACCGCGGAAAGTTAAAGCCGAGTTTTGCAACACCCCGGTGACGGTTATGTAAACCGACTGCCTCCGGACGCAACCTGTATATGCCACGCTGTACCACAACACCGCCCTTCCCGGTTTTATCCTGTACATGTCAGTTTTAATCAATACGCTGTGCGAAATTTTAGTGCATTGTTGCTTTGTGTAAAAAATTTTGATATATTTGTCGGTGCATATCGCCTGCGGAAGCCCGATATGGGCTGAGGGGCGGGTGCTGACATTTTTTGAAGCGTTTACTCGACGCTCTTTCTTGGCTTGTTGAAACTTCGCAACTTTCACCTCTTCGTCAGGAATGCAGCAAACGGTAGATGCCTGTGGATTATGTATATTCAGTCGACAGTATTGCGCGGGAGCGCATACTGCCGACCTATAAACATATTCTGCGTGAGGCTTCTGCAAGTTTGCTCGTTCAACGAAGATGGGCAATGCGAAGGCCTCAACAAGCGGAACGGGCAACAAGTACGGTCTCGCGCTTTTCGTTTTTTTAAACCAGTCTAATGCCAATGCGGGGACCCGGCGGCTCCTGTAATTCATTATGAAAAAGAAATTTATGCTTGCAGCTGTAGCTATCGTAGCCGCTGCCTCAATCACACTCGCATCATGCAGCAAAAATCCTTGCGACAAAGCTATCGACATGGTAAAAGATGCCACCGAACAGGTAAAGAAAGCCAAGTCAATGGAAGAAATTGACAATATCGGCAGGGAACTTGAATCCAAATTTGACAAGATGGAGGCTGAATATAAAGACGTAAAGCCTACCGAAGCCCAGCAACAAGAGATGACGAAGGCATACGAGGAATTGGGCGAAGCCGTAGAGCAGGCCCGCGCCAAGTTCTATTGATCATAAGTGGAGCGGGGGCGTCTCGCCCCCGTGGTATTATTTTGGTAAATTACCACAAGGGCGGGACGCCATCGCCCCACTCTTAACACTTATCCATAACAATTTATACTATAAGATTTATGAAAAAGATAAACCTGCAATGGATTTTTTCATTGCTCATAATTTTGGCTATAACCGGCTGCAGCAAATCACATTCTGTGACAAATCTTAAAAAATATCAAGAGGAGTACCAAAATGATAGCTCCACAGAATTCACTGATGCTCAACTCGAAGAAATGAAAGCATGGGTAGATGATAAGATACCCTACTTTATGGCTGAAACCGATAAAATGATTGATGCGGTACATAATTATTCTATGGATAAATACGGAGAGAAATATTATGAATCTTCATGGACTGATGATTTTAATCCCGATAAACTGCCTGAAGCAATAGATTGGAAAAAATCAATGGAATCTATAGATGGTGTAAATTTTGGCACCATGCTTCTTATCCTTGACTATAATAAAAAGCTCAGAATATATGATGACCGCTATAACTCAAAGGAAAATTATTATCTAAACAATTTTTTGTGGTTTGTAAGTTCGGGAGCTCCATCTTTATTTGAATTTTTAGATGGTGGACTCCTCTCTTTGCATAGCGGCGAGTATTCGATTGATGATTTAAAGCAGCTGGCTGCCAAGGCGATGGAATCTGACGAGATATATCTTTAAATTTTTATTCAGAAACATATCATAACTTAAAAAACAAACAATATGACCCAATTAACAAAGAATCCGGCGAGAATAAGCGGTTATCTGAAAGGAGCCGCGTTAGGCGCGACACTTGCCATGCTTCCGATGGCTATATATTCCTTATTATATGCTCTAAAGGTTATCGAAGGGGAGCCACAGGATGACCCGATTAAGCCTCTTGCAATCATTCAATTCGTTGGCTGCATGATATGGGCCGGATTCCTTATTTCTTGCTTTTTAAATGCAAGCAGGTTTAAAATATCGAAATTCGGTATCGTCCTTTGTATTGGAGGAATTATCCTTTGTGGTATGCTCCAATTACTTTTTACTTTTAACTACGAATTCAGGCTGAGAGTAGGTTGGTTTATCTTCCTTAATGATGATACTAAAGCTATTATTTTAATTTCAATAGTGGCACTTATTTCCAATTTACCTATTGTATTAGGGACAAACATGTTGAGACGTAGGTTGCCGGTTTTTAATATAGCGAAAATAGGATTCCTGATGTTGGCATTATTCCCAATCTTTTATATATACCTAAGTAAAATCATTATTAGTGTATCACATTATGATTATGATTACGGTTACTATTACAAGCTTGAGTATCAGATGTCTACATTTTTTACCATCGCATCCATCTTACTATTCTTAAGTGTATTGATTTCAATTATAGGGTGGTGGGGCGCTTCCTGCAGAGCCCGAGAGATTGAAAATGAGACAGTGAGTCTCACGCCTCAGGCTTCCTACGTTGAGCAATCAGCACCTGCATCTGTCCAGTATTCAGAGCATATAGCTCCATCATCTATTACCGACGAGCAGAAAAAGACACTTATGGGTATGAGCAACAATGAGCTGACAAACATAATAAATACCCCGTCGCTCTATGCCAATCCTGCATTCGTAGAGGAAGCAAGAAAGACTCTAATCAAGCGCCAAGGCTGGGAAGTAATCAAGGATTATACCGACGAGCAGCTCCTCAACCTCGTCCACGACAACGTACAGGGATTTTCGGCCGAAGTACTTGATGCCGCGTCAATGGAACTGCTCTCCCGCGAGAACGCTACATTCATTAACGAAGTATCATCGCTTTCCGTTCCCGAATTACAAGACATGCTCTCCAAAGCCGACAGCTATTACGACGGCTACATACAGCTCGCCAACCGCGTGCTCAACGAACGTATCAACCTCTCCCGTAAGGCGTGAATATAAGGGCGGTTGCCGATTGCTATAAAATGGGGCGGGACGTTGCAGAACTTTGTTTTATCTGACCGCGGTTGAAAACCGCGGCTACTACTATGTTGATTACCAGGTTACTTCGCATAGTAGCCGCGGTTTCCGACCGCGGGAAATCCAGTTCTGCAACATCCCCTGGTATTTCTCTTTATCACAATAAATCATCACGAATGGCGAATGCTCTCTCCTCGCTTCCGTCTCGTTATATAATCCATATATAAATACTAATCCGTAACAATTTATACCATAATATTTATGAAAAAGATAAACCTGCAATGGATTTTTTCATTGCTCATAGTAACAGTTCTTACCGGCTGCGGTAGAATCTCATCATTCAGGAATGACGGCGGCGAAGAGGCTGTCTATGCCGATTCTATAAGTGATGCTGTCATTGCGACGGATGTTACGTTCCCCGATATGACACCTCAACAGGTAATGGATAATTTCATCTATGAGATGATAGAAGTAGACAGAATGATGCACTCCGGTGACATGGACGGAGCAGAAGAAAGATTTGACAGCGCATGCTCGGAAGCGGTGATGTATATTGATTGTATGTCGGAAGAAGAGCGTTCGGATGCTTACGAATATTGGACACAGATTACCAAAAGTTCTCAGATACGGAATTTGGATTCATTTAATTTTGATACACCGACCGGACAGAAATTCTGCAAATGTATTGAAGAAATGCGCATCAAGCATGATGAAAATTCAATATCATTAATCGGCAAGATGATAGAATTCACCGATAAGGCAGGGACACGTTTTATATTACATATTAATGAAAGCGAAGCTGAACCCGGTTATCCGCGAAACGAGGGGAAATGTATGCTTTATCCGGTAGATAGGGATGAAGAATATTCCGGTACGTGGAAATTTCAAAGCAAAGACCTCGGGATGTCGTCGATAAGGATTAATATTAAAGATGTCAAAAGATATGACGAAGATTGGAACACGGTAGACCGTGGCGTGGATTTTGGCGGAGCCCATGATTATCATAACAGTCATTACAATTTCTATCCGAGTTCATCATCAGATGAATTTTATATCGTAAAAGGGAAAATATGGCCATATTTTATTCAGACCGATGGTTTTGGCGAGTATGAACAATTCGCATTGTCGTATATAGCTCACACCAAAGAACCTTCGGGAGAATAACCATTTGAGAAACAAGACTATTTCTATTTTTGATTAACCTATATTATTATGAAAAAGTATTTTATACCATTGATTATTGCAGGGATTATTACCGGGTGCGGTAATAAGAACAGCGCTGCGGTCGGTGCTTCTGCCGATGGTGCAGGGGAGGCTGAGTCACAAAAGGTTGAGGCGAAGCAGCTGTATGCTCCGGGCAATATTTCCACGCCATATTCTATTTCAGATGTGCCGGTCATGGATGTGGATATTGTGACTATTACACTTGACAATGGAGGGCGTGCCCATCTTGCATTTCGAGGAGACGGCGCAAGCGGGGTTTCTACTAAAAAGCTGCGGCGAATGGTGGCGCTTCAGGCGCTTCTTTACTCGGGCGTTGACCGCGCGGAGATTACCGAGGAGCAACTTGCCAATTTTGTCGCGTTGGACGACATCGGCATGACAGTGCAACAATGGAGAGAGAATTACCGCAAACCGTTGGCGCAACTTAAATCAATAAACGGCAACGGCATCATGCCGCAAACCGACGACGATTATTCTTCCAAAAACCGTGTCGATAATTGGCTTAGTGCAATCTATGGGGTTTTATGGAATGTCGAATATGGAGATGCCGAGAGGGATTATTCACTTACTCCTGTTCCCGAAAAAGAAAATGAAGAAGTTGAAACGATTGAGTCGGAAGAATTAGGGATATTCAGAAAATAGCCAACTAATTGTTTGGCAATCTCATAGATGAT
>OFFB01000842.1_pt1 | contig 23269 bp, 27 predicted proteins | sample 1521281 | NCBI WGS metagenome assembly OFFB01 (sample SAMEA3504109, study PRJEB24116) | mouse gut metagenome | biome: mouse gut; feature: mouse-associated habitat; material: faeces | place: Denmark | collected 2011
GGCGTGATGAACGGCAAGACCGCCCTGCCGGTAAAGGCATGGAAAGCGGAGTATGTCAAGCTGACCGCCGAGAGGGAAACCCTCAACCGGCGGTATCTTGCGCTGAAAGAGGAAGTGAAAGAAGCCGAGCAAATCCGAAAGAGCGTTTACAGTATCTTGCGGCAGGAACAGCAGGAGCAGCTACCCCGCAGGGCACAGGATATGGAGCGGTAACGGACAGGGCGGCGGGGATAATCACCGCCGCCCTGTTTTGAATTAGTCCGATAAACTGGAACTACACATATATAGGCCAATCCGCCGCAATCTGGTCGAGTTTTCCCCGAATTGCCAGTTTCCAATCTTTCTCCTTTTGTTCCCACAGTGCCAATAATTCCTCTAAAAAAGCCAGTTCTATAAATCGTTTTTGAAAAATCTCCCGTTCTTCTGGAGCAATCTTCGATAATTGCGAGTGATAACCTCTTTGGGCAAACTGTAAATAAGGAACTCCCTCATCGAAACATCCCAAATGCCAAAGCTCCATACCGTGACCTGCGGCTATGGGATCACACATCAAACTTCGGTTTTGTAAACTAATGGCTTTATTCTGATAAGGAAGAAATAAGTCTCCTACATCGTTACTGGGTTGTGTCTGCCGAGAAAGAAATATATCCGCTGTCATTTCCTCCATTTGAGGCAGAACCTTGTACTCTATTGCATGGGTGATGTCCCGCCATACCGCTTCAAAATAGTCCAAGCCCTCGTCAAACCGTACATAGTCCCAGTTTAAGTCTGAAACAGGTTTTCCTTCTATACGCCAAAGCCTTTCCCTGTCACATTCAAGCCAAGTGAAAGGTGCAAAACGTGGATATATATAGCATATAATCTCGCCGTGAATGCGGTCGGTGTAAAAGGATATTTCGTCAATCCATTCCTCACGCGCACGCAAAAAACGTTTATAAGGGCGCGGATAGGGCCGGAATCCCAAGGGTTGTAAAAATGTCTTCAGCCGCTTCTGTGCCAGCTGTCTGCCTTCTTTCACTGTGAGCTTATCTTCCATCCCTTTTCTCCTAACGCTATATACCGATTTATTGGTTAGTTTACAAGTCCAAGTATAGCACATCTTCTCACCTAAAACAATCCCCGTTCTATGCGTTCCGACTATCCAGACTGTCAAGGGCCGAGTAGTATTTTTTGCTCCGCAAAAAATCTCCACTCTTACCCCTTGACTGTCTGGATTTTTGCCGTTGCCATTTCGCTGCCGAAAACGGGGAACAGGATTTGACAACCCTGCCCCCCGCTTTCGTCTGCTTCATTTTAACGGCAAAACCGTATGCACTACTGCGGCGGCTGACGGTAGGCTTTGCGGTGGCTCTGCTCCCGCGCCCCCGGCCTCTCCCAAAGAACAGGATAAGGGCAAATGCGTAACCGGCGGGCGGCGTGATGAACGGCAAGACCGCCCTGCCGGTAAAGGCATGGAAAGCGGAGTATGCCAAGCTGACCGCCGAGAGGGAAACGCTCAACCGGCGGTATCTTGCGCTGAAAGGGGAAGTGAAAGAAGCCGAGCAAATCCGCAGGCGCGTTTACAACATCTTGCGGCAGGAACAGCGGGAGTAGCAGCCCCGCAGGGTGCAGGATGTGGCGCGGTAAACAGATAAACTGTTTTTATTCTTACTGTTTCAATGGAATAAAATATTCGGGTTCGCAATTACGATAGAGATCATATAATCTGGTTTGATTTTTCTCTTTCGTTGATTCGAGCGTTAGTACAAAAAGTGACCGGGAGGGTTCTAAAGTAACTTTGTGATTCAGCCCATCTATTACGGGCCTGTAAACTGATATTTCTCTCTTGGGTCTTGTGCGGTAATTCCAACGAAGGTGAGGATGATTTTTGACAATTACCTCTCCGAGATAGATGGATATATCCAAAGCAAGGGAAAGCGTCTCGTCTGTGAATTTCTTAGTGTTTTTACGAATCTCGCTTTCCAAATACTTTGGGAATACTTTGACCCGGCGCTCAATTTCTTCTGCTGTCATGGGAACCTGCTCAATTTTTTGCTCATACCATTCCCACAACGGAAGCAAGGATTCTGGAGAATAGTCAAACGGCTCCGTTTCTGGGCGTTCCTGCTTCATATACTCCAACAGCAGGGCAATCCGGTTCGGAATTTCACTTGTGTACCACAGAAAATATTCTTTGGCTTGCTTTGGTGTCAGTTCAAAAAACGCATAGTTATCAAAAAACTGCCGTGCTGCAATTCTATTATGATTTGCAAAATCGAAAGGCGCAATCATTATGGAATAACTCAATCATGTACCTCCTCGCATTGGAAAACAAAAAACTCATAAAACTCCAGATTGATGGGTAGATTATCAATTCAAAGTATAACAAATCTTTCTATCGCAAACAATCCCCGTTCTATGCCGTTCCGACTGTCTGTATTTTTGCCGTTGTCATTTCGCCGCCGAAAACGGGGAACAGGATTTTTCAAATCCTGCCCCGCTTTCGTCTGCTCCATTCTAACGGCAAAACCGTCTGCACTACTGCGGCGGCTGACGGTAGGTTTTGCGGTGGCTCTGCCCCTGCGCCCCCGGCCTCTCCCAAAGAACAGGATAGGGGCAAATGCTTGACCGACAAGGGCAGGATATGGGGCAATAATAGAGAGCGCGGCGGGATAATCACCGCCGCACTGTTTTGTACTTTTGTCAGCCTGATAAGCTGGTGTGTATCAATCCAAAGCACATGGAACCGCACCTAAAAAAGTCACTGGTGCATTGGGGTTGGGAGTGCCGTCTTCTGGGTCATACTTGTAGTTGTAGACCAAAATTGCCGCATTGCAGGGCTTTTCCAACCCCTGCGGAAAGAGTTTTTTCAATTCCAGCCCTATATCTGTACCTTCAGAATTATGACATACCAACACTTCTGGGTCTACTGTAAATTCATGAACACTTCGTTCTGAAAAATCTATGTCAAAAGGATAGATGTCGCACCCATCAAAAAAATCCTGGCTAAAAGGAGGAATGTCACGCCCAGGCATATAATCAAAATATTCCCTTAATGCCTTGTCTGTTTCAAATACACCCGCCCATACAGATACAATACCTTCCATCTCCATTAAGAAACCCTCCTCTGAAAATCCAACTTGTCGCTTAGTTTGCTAACCCCAGTATAGCACACTTCCCCGCTGGAAACAATCCCTGCTCTATGTCCGTTCCGCCTATCCAGACCGTCAAGAGAACAGCCCCTAACCGCCTATGGTGCGCTTTTGCTGTTAGAGGGCAAGGTTGATGATCTCCAGTCCTTTCTTTCCCGCATAGTCCACTGTATAGGCCGTCCCGCCGCTCTCCCTGTTGAGGTAGCAGACACACACGCTGCTGTTGTCCACCAGATGGCGGTTCCGCTTGTGCATACAACCCCTGGTGTACGCCTGGGAGGTATAGACCACCTTATCCGCCAGAGCCTTGATACGTTCATATTCCGCCACATCATCGGCAGGCCAGCCCCTTGTCTGTGTCCGGCAGGGGAATACCAAAATCAGCTTGATATGCGGATAACGCCCCTTTAACCTGAGTACAGTCTGGGCGGCGAGGGTGTCCCAGCCACGGGCGCCCCCAGCACCATAAAATCGGATGCCCCTGTCGATCAGGCCGGTGATCGTGTCCTCCAGCTTCTCGGCAAGCTGCTCTCGTCCCCCTATCGGCAGTTCTCGGTGGCCGCTAAAGCAACAGGTCCTTTCCCACATTCTGCTCCCTCCCTATATCAACACATGGCAGTATTATATCATTACATTGCCATAAATGGCAACTACCCTCCATAAATAAAACTGCCGAAAGATGATAACCTTTTAACAGGAGGGGCGATGCTATGGAAACACAATACCAGGAGCAGTACATTCGCTTTGGGCTGAAGGTACAATACTACCGAAAATTGAAAGGGCTGACGCAGGAGGCATTTGCTGATAAGATCGGCAAGTCCTGGTCGTTTGTCGCTAAAGTCGAAAGCCCCACACGGGCCTTTGGCGTGTCGATGGAAACGCTGTTCAAGATCGCGGAGGCGCTGGAAGTCCCTGTTTCAAAGCTGTTTGAGGAATAAGCAAAAAAGAAGCCCTGGACGAACTGTTTCCAGTCAGTCCAGGGCGTATTTTTTCGTTCAAGGCCGGAACTCGGCGGCTGTGGCCGGGTCGCAAAGGTGGGAGAACACGGCCGCCAGCTTTTGAGGGTGTCCGTAGGCAAACCGCTCCTCCAGCGTCTGGACGGCGCTCAGTCCCGCCGCCTGCTTGTAGGGCCGGATGTAGATCGTGGCCGTGGTAGCACCTTCTCTCGCCATGAAAAAAGACAGCAGGCAAAGCGCCCGCTGTCTTTGGTGATGTCAATATTTAGTACGATGAAAACTACTGTTTTTTCTTGCTTTCAATCGCTTGAATAGTACACGCGAAACCTGCAATCGTTGCAAATAGAGTTGCGCCGCCCATAGCCTCATTCATACCTGCTCCCATAGCAAAGCCGATAACAGCAGCGACTATAATTATTACGATAGAAATAATTGTCCTCATATTTGAAACCTCCACAAATTGCGTTTTGCTGAGAGTACAAGTATAGCACATTCTTTTGCCGTTGTCCATCCTCCATCTGCGGAAAAACCCAAATACAAAAAGCCGGGGAGCGGCACAGGCTCCCCGGCAAGCCACACATCGTTGTTATCTCAGAAAATCGCCCCTGAACTCCTGCTCCCGGAAGGAATACCCCTGCCGGTTCAGCTCTGCCACCTTGAGCGCCACAAGGTTGATGTCGGAGTCCATCGCCCTTGCGATCTGCCCCACATCATACCCCTGGTAGATGTATTCCAGTATCTCATCGTCAGGGAGCGAGATCTGCGCCGCGAAGATGTTGGCCTCATACTCCATGCGCCGGTTCCCCATATCGAAGATATTGAACTCCTGAAAGCCCCCGGTGCTGACCGCCTCGTGCCGGTGCAGCGTGTCATGGCCGATCTCATGCAGCAGGACAATGTCGTGCATCACCGGATGCAGGTCCTCCTTGATGAAAATGAAGCGGTTGCGCTCAATTACCTTGTAGGCTCCCTTCTGCTTTACGAACGGCCTCTCCATCACGATAATGCCCATCTCCTGGGCCAGCCTGTCCGGGCTGCGCGTTCCATAACGCCGGAGGACTTTGACCGCCATACGCACCGCATCCTCAGTTTTAATCATCATCTCATCGCCCCCTTATGCCTGAAGAACAGGATACCACAAACACTGTCCAAAAGTACGGACCGTTTACTCCCCACCTCCGGTACTTCTGCGGTACTTTTTGGGGGTGTATTTTTTGTTGTTCTTCTTGGCAATAACATAAGCCTCCTGAATGGCCAGCATCATCTCGTCCATATCTTCCTCGGCCATCTCGCCGCCGGCGAACAGGCCGGTCAGCTCCTCGACCAGCTTCTCCGCGCCCTTTTTGCCCCGGTAGCCATATTCCCGCTGGGCCATCGCGATAAATTCCTCGTTCTCGCTCCGCAGATAGTCCGCCTCGCAGCCGAGTATCTCCGCCAGTGTAGCGTAGACCTCCCGGTTCTGCGGATAGGTCGAGCCGCCTTCATAATTGGTGATGGTCTTGAGGCCCAGGCCGGCTTTTTTCGCCAGTTCCGCCTGCGTCATACCGCATTTTTTGCGTAGTTCCCTGACCTTTTCCCCGAACTTCATTGTGAAACCTCCTGCTGTTCTGAGTATGACAAGCAAATTATTTACGCTAACACTATTGACAAGCGTAAATAGCTTGCTTATAATAGAAGCGTAATCGGATTACGCATAAATCATACCGTATTTTACGTATTCCGTCAAGGGGGTGAGCGAAAAAAGTCGATTATGCACGAATTTTTACAAGGACACCAGTGTTTTTCCTTCGGCCCCAACGGGCTGACGGATCGTTATCCAAAAGGAGTTATAAATGATCCTATCCTATACACAGATCGAAGAAATCGCGGCAGCTGTGACGAAAGATTTCAATGAGTTTTTCTTCGGGGAACGCGCTGCCCCCGAAACACATTATGCCCAGGCCACGCCCATAGATTGGCTTGCCACGGACTATCTTGGCCTGCGGGTATCCTATGCCCGCCTGTCGGAAGATGGGAGCATCTGCGGCCTGACCGCCTACACGGACACGGAGTATGCCGCGACATACCGGGGCGTCACCCACGTCATCCCGTTAAGGGCAAATGAGGTGCTGCTGGACAGCAGCTTCATGGAGCCGGGGCAGGTCAGGTCCAGATGCGGCAAGCGGCGCTTCACCCTTGCCCATGAATGCGCCCACCAGCTCCTGTTCCAGATGGAGTCTGACGAGGCAAGGCGGGCCTGCGAGGAGGCGTATGCCCCCCGAACCGCCTACTCCCTCCGTGACCTGAAAACACGGGAGGACTGGAACGAGTGGCAGGCGAACGCCCTGGGCGCGGCGATCCTGATGCCCCAGCGGGAGATCGACCGGGCCATGTATCATCTTGCCCGTGGCAGGAAGCTCATAGATTATGAGGGCTGGTTTGGCTATATGGACCTTATGGTCCTGAAACAGCTCTGCCAGACCCTCGGCGTATCCAGGAGCGCCGCCGTCATCCGGCTGAGGCAGTTGGGCTATATGGAGGAGCGCCCTTACGCGGAGTACATAGACCCGTTGGAGGTGTGGGCATGAGCAGAGGCATCCGAATATCCGAACCGTCTGCCGAGATGCAGATGAAGATCATCCGGGCGAGGAAAGCCATCGCCCAGCAGAAGCCCCGCTACCTCCGCTGCCCATACTGCCAGCACAACGCACTGGCGGTATATGAGGACACAAGGGGCCATGTGGAGACAAAGTGCAAGAAATGCGGGGAGATCACCGTGTTTGACGTATTGAGCATGAGAAGGACAAGGTTTCACCCTCAATAAGAGGCTGAGATAGATGAAAACTGAATAACACATAGCTGAGCTGTGGAGCCGCTGATTGGCGTAGTCATCCTGAGCCGCATGGGACAGAGCTTCTGAAAAGAAGCCCTGTCTTATCGGTATCCAGGATCGGCTACACCGTCATGCGGCTCTTTTTATGTCCTGCCCGTCCGTTGGCCCCAGGCCAGCGGAAAGGACAAGACATGAAAGACCTTATGTATTATGACACTTGCGAGAGCGGAAAACGCATCCAGGAGCTTCGCAAAGCCCATGAAATGACACAGGCACAACTGGCGGAGGCCCTGAACATCAGCCTGGACCACCTGAGAAAGATCGAGGGCGGACAGCGTGGATGCTCTGTCGATCTGCTGATCGCCCTCGCCGCGGCGTTTGATGTGAGCCTGGACTTCCTTGTCCTGGGCAGGGGCGGTTCCGTCGCGGCGGCGCGGGACAAGCTCCAGACATTGATCGACGAGCTTACGGCCCTGAAAAAAGGCTTATAAAGGCGGGATGCCCTCAAAGGGTCGCTTTCCGGGATGAAGATGCCCTGCCCGTCCCTCTGGAACGGGCCTGATTTCCCTTACAATTAAATCATCAGCCGGGGAGACCCGCTGGTGTGGACTTTGAAAACTGAATACGCAGTCATCAGGAAGTCTTGGAGACAAGACTACGTTACTGTCTGGGATAGCCTGCACAGCGGAGCGCCATGATCCCCGGTTCCGGGGGGAGCGATCTATCCGACTGAAAATGCCAAGTTGCTCTTGGTTCGGCGATGACAACAGACAGCGATAATGATACTTCCGTAACTCGCGGCCCGGCCACAAAGAAGGTGGGGAGGTTAGACGCCTATGAGAGCAGCTTCGCAAGCTGACGAGCCTGATGATTCCCGTGATTCCGGGGTGTCGGGGACAAATAGGGATCAAGAACACGCTTTATGAAATTTGAGGGGCGGTCTGGAGACGGCATTTGCCGCGCTGGGCCGTTCCTTTACATACCAGAAGAAGGAGGTAGATACCATATGGAACACAAATTTCACGATTTCCACCGCGGCGAAGTCTATTATGCAGACCTGGACCCGGTGATCGGCCATGAGCAGGGCGGCATCCGCCCGGTGCTGATTATCCAGAACGACACGGGCAACTACCACTCCCCGACCATCATTGTGATCGCCGTGACCAGAAGGACCTTTAAGAAACCCAAGCAGCCGACCCATGTGGTGCTGGATGATGCGGAGGGGCTGGACCCGTCCCTGTTCATGCTGGAGGTCATACGCACCATCGACAAGCGGCGGGTGCGGGGCTATGTGGGGAAGCTCACCGGGGAGCAGATGGAGCAGATCGACGCCGCCCTGCGGGTCAGCCTCCATCTGGACGAGGACGCCTTCCTCCCCACGGAACTGGAGGCGCCCTGATGGACAGGCTCATCATCGACCCGGAGTTCCGGGACAAGATACCGCCACTGACGGAGGACGAGTTCACCCTTTTGGAGGAGAACATCCTGTCGGACGGGGCGGTCTTTTCGCCGCTCATCGTCTGGGACGGCACGATCCTGGACGGCCACAACCGCTATGAGATTATCCAGAAGCACCCGGAACTGACCTACGCGGTCCACAAGATGTCTTTTGACAACCGCTATGAAGCTCTTTCGTGGATATGCAAACACCAGCTTGGCAGGCGGAACCTGACGCCCCAGCAAAAGAAATACCTGATTGGGCAGCGGTATGAGGCGGAGAAGATGGCACATGGCGGTGACAGGAAAAGCACGACAGCAAAATCAACTGTTCAAAATGAACAGTTGAAACCGAAGAATGCGGCAGTTACCAGACAGCGCATAGCAGACGACGCCGGCACCAGCGAGAGTTATGTCATGCGTGCTGGCTGGTATGCCCAGGGTGTGGATGCCGCCGAAGAAGCCCTTCCCGGCATCAAGCAGGAGATACTCACGGGAGCGATCAAGCCCACGGAGACAGCAGTGGCCGCAGTTGCAAAAGCCGCCCCGGAAGAACGCTCCAGACTGGCCGCCGACTTGAAGAAATCCAAGGATGACAGGGACAAGAAGCCCCGCCCCGCTTACCACAAAGCCCCGCCAGCCGCTTCAAGAAAAGCCGAGATGCAGAAGATCGCGGAAATATCGGCTGAGATGGAGCGGGACAAGGCCCCCAGCACCGAGGAGAATGTACTCTGTTCCCTGGATGGCGAGATCGTCTCGTTCATGGAGCTTTTTGACCGCATCTTTCAGGAATATCCACGGCTTTTGTCGGACAGCCATTACAGGCAGGAACTCATCCAGATCATGCAGAAAATGAAGCAGTATATCGCAGACATCGAAGGAGGACGCACAGAATGAACAGCAAGGACCTTTTTTGCCGGGAGCTTCCCATCAACAGCGCAGAGCTGAAGATACCCCGCACTACTTATCAGCGTGAACTGAACGAGGACCGGGTCCGTAGGATCGCCGCCGAGTTCGATGAGCGCATCGCCAACGAGCCGAAGGTGAGCTGCCGGGACGGCCGCTACTATGTGTTCGATGGCCAGCACACCATCGCCGCCCGGAAACTGCTCAATGGTGGGCGGGACCTGTCCATCCGCTGCAAGGTGTTCTACGGCCTGACCGAGAGCGATGAGGCGCTGCTGTTCGCCCAGCAGACGGGCGCGTCCGCCAGCCTGACCGCCGGGGCGAAGTTCCGGGCGCTGGTCTACGGCGGCGATGAGGACGCTATGGCGTTCCTGAAAGCAACAGAAGCTGTGGGCCTCTATGTGGACTACAAGCAGACCAGGGGTGCGAAGCGGCTGGCCTGCATCAGCACCGCTTTCGGCCTGTTCCAGAAGGTCGGGGGCGGGGTGTACCGGGAGGCGATGCAAGCCATCGTGGACGCCTGGAAGGGCGACCCAGACTCCCTCCGGGCTGAGACGGTGCAGGGCGTGGTGGAGTTCGTAGACCTCTATCACGGGGAGTACAGCCGTAAACGGCTTGTGACGCGGCTGCGCCAGGTAGACCCGGTGGTGATCTTCCGGGAGGGCCGGGCCATGACGAGCCTGCCCGGATACAAGCGGTATCTGTACCAGGTGTACCGCATCTACAACGGCTCCAGCGCAAAGACCGCCCTGCCGATGAAATTTTGAGACATTTGATGGGAGCGTCCGCCTTTCTGGGTGGGCGCTTTTCTCTATCCCGCAAGGAGGTGGGTTTTTGAAGATCGGGCTTATTGATGTGGACAGCCACCGATGGCCGAACCTGTGCCTGATGAAGCTGTCCGCCTACCACAAGGCCCAGGGGGCCGATGTGGAGTGGTGGTCCCCAAAGGGGCGGTATGACCTCGTTTACAAGAGCCGGGTGTTCACGGATACCTACTCCAAGGACAGGATCACCGTCACCAACGCCGACAAACTGATCTGCGGTGGCACTGGCTACGGTCCGGGGCAAAATCTGCCGGATGCCGTGGAGCATACCCGCCCCGACTATGGCCTCTATCCGCAGTTCCCGGACACAGCCTATGGCTTTCTCACAAGGGGCTGTCCCAACCGCTGCGGCTTCTGCATAGTCTCCGGCAAGGAGGGGGACAAGAGCGTCCACACCGCCGACCTCTCAGAGTTCTGGGACGGCCAGAGGGAGATAAAACTGATGGACGCCAATCTGCTTGCCTGTCCCGGTCATGAGCGGCTGATCGAACAGCTTGCCGACAGCCGTTCATGGGTGGACTTCTCCCAGGGATTGGACATCCGCCTTATCACGCCGGACAATGCGGCGCTCCTGAACAGGGTCCGTACAAAAACTATCCATTTCGCGTGGGATGACCCCAATGCTGACCTGACCGGCTGTTTTCAGCGGTTTTCAGAGCTGTCCAAGATCAGGGACTTCCGGCGCAAGCGGGTCTATGTGCTGACGAATTACAACAGCACCCATGAGCAGGACCTTTACCGGGTGGACATCCTGCGCCGGATGGGATTTGACCCTTATGTCATGATCTATGAGCGGCCCACGGCGCCGCCCATCACCCGACATCTCCAACGGTGGGTGAACAACAAGAGGATTTTCCGCACCGTGGAGCATTTTGCAGACTATGAGCCGGTGAAGAAACTGGGCAGGGATGGATAAGACACCTTGCCAAGAGAGTTTTGAAAATCTGAGAGAAGCGTCTGCCTTTTGGTGCGGGCGCTTTTCTCTGTTCTATGAAAGTTTGTCCTTTCCATAAGATGTTGAAAAGGACAGAACAGTTGAGGTGCTTTGCCATGACAGAAGCGATGAAAGACATCGACCTCCGCAAGGTGGATAGATCGACGCTCCGTGACCGCAGCACAGTCCGCATTGACCCGGAGGCATCCACAGAGGAGCGCATCCAGGCATGGATAGAACAGCTTGGCAACCCCTATGTCTATCTGGACGGCGGCGTGGTCGTGAAGCTGAGTTTTGCGGACAAAGGCGAGACCATCGAGGACCGCATCAACTCCCTTTACCTTGCCGGGGCCTGACATCCTTAACAAACCGGGCGATCCGGCGCTACAATGTGCTTGGGTCAAAAAAAGGAACTGCATCACAAGGTCTGCGGCTTTGTGTTCCGTTCCCATACGGGACAGAGCCTTCGGTTTTCTGAGAGACAACAAGGAGGTTCAAAATGTCCGACAAGATTTATAAGACCGGCATCTATGCCCGGTTATCCAGAGAGGATGCTGACCGGCTGGAGTCCAACAGCATCCAAAGCCAGCGGGCCATCTGTCTGGCTTACATAGAGGGCCATGACGACCTTGAGCTGGTGGACACCTATATTGACGATGGTGAGACTGGCAGCAACACGGACCGTCCCGGCTTTCAGAGGATGATCCAGGATATGCGTTCCGGGCGCATCGACTGCGCCGTCAGCAAGGACCTGAGCAGGTTCTCACGGAACTATATCGACGCCGGGAACTACCTGGAGAAGATATTCCCGGCGATGGGCATCCGCTATATCGCCATCAACGACAACTACGACAGCATGGCGCCCGGAAGCAGCACCGATGTCATCACCCTTCCCTTCAAGAACCTGGTAAATGACATCTACTGCCGGGACATATCCATCAAGATACGCACCAGCCTGGAGGTCAAGCGCAAGAAGGGTGAGTATGTGGGCAGCTTCGTCCCCTTCGGGTATCGGAAAGCCCCGCAGGACAAGAACCGCCTGCTGGTGGACGATGACGCCGCAGAGGTCGTGTCCATGATCTTCGGGATGTATAAGGACGGTTTCCCTATCCTGAAGATCGCGAGACGGCTCAACACCAGCGGCATCCCCACCCCGATGGAGTACAAGCGGATGCAGGGCGCACACTTTGAGACGGCTTTCCGCACAAAGGAGCGCACAGAGTGGGAATATGTGACCGTCAAGCGGATACTCTCCAACATCGTCTACACCGGGGTACTCATCCAGGGACGGCGGGGGACGCCGAACCATAAAGTCCGGGTGACGCGCCCCAAGGAGGAGACAGACTGGGTGCGGGTGGAGAACGCCCACGACCCCATCATCTCCTGCACCGACTTTGAAGCCGTGGCGGAGCTGATGCGCCGGGATATGCGGTGCGGCAGGGACAGCGAAAAGCACGACCTGTTCTCCGGCTACCTGTTCTGCGGGGACTGTCAGAATACCATGATCCGCAAGACGCAGAGGGCGAAGGGCAAGGCATATGTCTACTACAACTGCTCCCACAACAAGCGCACCCACGAATGCAGTCCCCACTCCTTCAGCGAGGCAAAGCTGGCGGAGATCGTGTTCCACGCCGTCCACGACCAGATCGAGGTGGTGCTTCACCTGGATAAGGTGCTGTGCTTCATAGACAGCCTCCCCCAGCGGGACCGCAAGGTGTTCAGCTATGAGGCGCAGATGACCCGTCTGGAGGAGGAGATACAGCGGTACAAAAAGCTGGAGCTGGGCCTCTATGAGAACTTCGTGGAGGGCATCATCAACAAGGCGGAGTACACCGACTTTCGGGAGAACTACCGGGGGCTGATCGAGGAGAAGCAGGAGGCTGTGAAGCGGCTGAAACGGGAACAGCAGGACGCCGCCGCGATGGGCAGCCAGAACCGGGCGTGGGTACAGGTTTTCGCACAGTATGAGAACGTGCAGGAGCTTGACCGCCGCCTCCTGCTGGCGCTGGTGGACAGGATACTCATCTATGAGGACAAAAAGGTGGAGATCGTCTTTCGGTATCGGGATGAGTTCGCCAGGGCGATGGAGACAGCGAAAAACTACAAGGACTGTCCGCTTCCGGCGGTGGGCTGAGAGGGAGAGAGAAAATGGCACGAAAGAGCAGAAAAGCACAGGCCCAGCCTGTGGCAGAAGTGAAAAAGGAGACAGCGGCGCTCCCCACCGCTATCTATGCCCGCCTGTCGGTTGAGAACAGCGGCAAGGACGATGACGGGAACTCCCTGCAAAACCAGATCGCCGTCTGTGAGGACTATCTGGACGGATGCCCGCACCTCCGGCTCACGGAGGTCTACTCGGACAACGGCAGGACGGGGACCGTGTTCGACCGTCCGGCGTGGAACCGCCTGATGGACGATGTGCGGACGGGGAAGATACAGTGCATCGTGGTCCGTGATCTCAGCAGGTTCGGGCGCGACTATGTGGAGACGGGCAGTTATCTGGAGAAGATATTCCCGGCGCTGGGGACACGGTTCATCTCCGTGAAGGAGAACTTCGACAACTTCACCTGCGGCAACGCGATGGAGTCCCTGTCGGTGAGCCTGCAAAACCTGGTGAACGCCATGTACTCGCGGGACATCTCCAAGAAGGTCTCCACGGCGCTCCGGGCGCAGATGGAGACTGGAAAGTTCCGCAACCGCAACCTCCCCTACGGCTACCTCTGGAATGAGGATAAGACCGCCTATGTGGTGGATGAAGAAGCCGCCGCTGTTGTCCGGCAGATATTTGAGTGGAAACTGCGGGAGGTATCAGTCTACACCATCGTTGAGCGGCTGAAAACCGGGGGCATCGAAAGCCCGGAGCGCCACAAGCGCAGGGCCGGCTCCCGCAACGGCGATAACATCCAGGGCGAGGGCTGGTGTCCCTCCACCATCCGGGGCATCCTGCAAAACCGGGCGTACATCGGGGAGATGGTCTGCGGGAAGTCCGAGACGGCGCTCTACAAGGGGCTGAAAAAGCACATCACTGAAATGGACAAGTGGATCGTAGTCCCTGACGCACACCCGCCTATCGTTTCTGTCCCGGAGTTTGAGGCGGTGGAGCGGCAGATGCAAAAGGACAGCTCCCACCGGGAGACCGCTATGGAGTGGTCGGCGGACATCCGGGCGGGCATGATCGACCTCTTTGCCGGGAAGATATTCTGCGCCGACTGCGGAAAGCGGATGTACTACAAGCGGCAGCGTATCTGCGGATGTAAAAATGTGACCTTCCGGGGTGTTTATGATTGCAGTACCCATGTACGGCGGGGTCACGCAACCTGTTTTAACCACTTCATCCGGCAGGACGCACTCGATGAAAAGGTGTTCAATGCCATCCGGGACCAGCTTCAGGTGGCGCTGGACTATGAGAGGCTCCTGCTTGCCATGCAGGGCGGCTCCGGCGAGGCAAGCGTCCGGGAGAAGCACAAGGCGGCGGTGGCAAGCGTCAAGCTCCGGCTGAACGCCCTGAAAAAGAAACGGGCGGGGCTGTATGAGAGCTATGTCGAGGGCATCCTGAACGAGGAGGAATACGCCTTTGCCAAGCAGACCTATGAGGAGCAGTATGAAGCCCTGAACCGGCTTTTGGACGAGGCCGTGGAGCGCCGGGAGCGGTTCCTGGCATCTATCTCCCCGGACAACAAATGGCTCACTATGATGCGGGGCGTTGCCGGGATGACAGGATTGACGCAGGAGCTTGTAGACGCGATAATCGAGAAGGTGCTTGTCTACGGCGAGGGCCGTATCGAGGTCGTGCTGAACTACAACGATGTATTTTACGCCATGCTGGAGTGCGTGGAGCAGATAAAGGAGGCGGGCGGCGATGACTGATTACCGGGTGGGCATTTATATCCGCCTTTCCCTGGCGGACGGGGACGGGAAGGCCGAGAGCGACAGCATCGGCAACCAGCGGGAGTTGATCCATCAGTTTCTGGATCGCCACCCCCAACTGAAAACAGCGCCCCGGACGGAGTTCGTGGACGATGGGTACACCGGGACCAACACGGACCGTCCGCAGTTCCAGGCGCTTATGAAGGAGCTTCGCACCGGGGCCATCAATGTGATGGTGACGAAGGATTTTTCCAGATGCCACCGGGACTATACCCAGATGGGCAACTATCTGGAGTGCGTCTTTCCCTTCCTCGGTGTCCGCTATCTCTCCGTCAATGACGGCTACGACAGCGATGATTACAAGGGCATGACCTCCGGCATGGATGTGGTCCTGCGGAACATCATCTATGAGGCGTACAGCAAGGACCTGTCCGTCAAGACCACCACGGCGAAGATCATCATGATGAAGCAGGGCAAATACATAGGCAGCTTCGCTCCCTATGGCTTCCGGTTCCACCCCACGGTCCGGAACAAGCTGGTGATAGACGGGGACTCGGCGGCGGTGGTGCAGCGTATCTTCGATATGACCTTGCAGGGGATGGGCAGTACCGCCATCGCCCGGAAATTGAACAGCGAGGGCGTCCTGACCCCTGGCGCCTACTTCCGGCAGAAAAATCCGGGGAGCGGACGGTTCCGCAAAGCCTCCGAAAAGAACGGCTGGACGGCGGCCACGGTGCTGAACATCCTCCACCAGTATGAGTACACCGGGGCCTTGGTGGGGCGCAAGCGGTACAAGGCCGGCCTCCATGAAAAGCGGACCGTCCCGCAGGATAAGTCCGACTGGATCATCTATGAGGGGGCGCATGACGCCATCATCAGCAGGGCGGACTTCGACCGGGCGCAGGAGATCATCCGGCAGAGGCCGAGGCGGGCCAAAGGGACATCACAGGAGTATCCGCTGAAAGGGCTTCTCAAATGCGGCAACTGCCATCGGACATTGAGCCGTTTCCACAGTACGGCGGGATACTACTACCGATGCACCAAGAGCAGGGCGGACGAGAACAGCGATTGCCCGAAGGGGAAATTGTTCTCCGAGAAGGAGATCGAGGGCATCATCTTCCGGGCGGTCATGCAAATGCTGGCGATGTGTCAGGAGCGGAAAAAGCAGAAGTCCTCCCTGATGCTGACCCGTAAAGAGCGTATCGCCGCCTGTGTCGCAGAGCTTCAAAAGCTGGAACAGCAGCAGGAACGGCACAGGCAGGAGAAGTTCCGGGTCTACGAGGATTTCAGCGGCGGGGCGCTGACAAAGGATGCCTACCTGAAACAGCGGGCAGAGATAGACAGCAGACTCGCCGCCGCCAAAGCCGAACAGGAGGCGCAGGAACAACTTTTATCTGAACTGGAGCATCTGGCCGTTCAGGATAAGGCGCAGGAGGATGATGTGTTCACCTCCTTTGCCGGGGCAACGGAACTGACGGTGGAACTGGCGCAGACATTCATCAAGGAAGTGCTGGTGTCCTCTCCCACCGAGATTGAAATTGTCTGGAAGTTCCAGGATATGTTTGATATGCAGGGATATGACAACTGATAAAGGTTTTTACTTCACGATAAAGCGGATGCCGGGGGCGGTCTGGGAAAGACCTGTTGGCCGCCTCTGGCATCCGTAAAAAATTTGGTGTTTAGTTGACACAAGGAGACTTGTCACGTCTGGGGCGTGACCATTTAAAGGTCGGGCATTTCACGGAGATTTATTTCCCGATGAAAAACGTGAGGTATATCGCCGTCAATGACTGCGTGGACACCGCCAACAAAAACAATGACATTGCCGCATTGAAGAATGTGATGAATGAATTTTACAGCAGGGACAATTCACGGAAAATCCGTTCTTCCATTCGGGCAAGGGCGAAAGCGGGGCTTTACCGCTGCTCCTATGCGCCGTTCGGATACCGCAAATCGTCCGACAACCATAATAAGCTGATAGTCGATGAGGAAACGGCATGGATTGTAAAACGGATTTTCGAGCTTGCAAATGCAGGCATGGGGGCGCACAAGATAGCAAGTGTTTTCCGAGAAGAAAAAGTGTCCTGCCCCTCTTGGTGGCAGCATACCCGTGGGGAAAAGAATTACCCTGAACGGTTCAAAAACCCCCAGAACCAGTATGAATGGTCGCACACCATCATCCGAAACATGATAGGAAACCCCGTGTATCTCGGTCATTCCGTGATGTGCAAGACGGAAGCCATTTTTAAAGTCGGCAAATATAAGAAGCTGCCAGAGGAAGAATGGATACGGACAGACAATACCCACGAGCCACTTGTAACGCAGGAAGTCTTTGATGGGGCGAACGCAAAGATTTTAAGCAGGAAGCGTGACACCACAAATAACTTCGTGTCGGTTTTCTCTGGGCTTGTGAAGTGCGGCACTTGTGGGAAAGCCCTTGCCCTGCGGTACTGGGGCAGAGACAGGCACCGTATCTATGTCTGCACCGCATACGCCCACAACACAAAATCCTGCACAGACCACCGCATTTACTATGATGATTTATACGAAGCCGTGCTTGCCGACATCCAGTACCATGCCCGCCTTGCCTTTGAAAATAAGGAGAAAGCGGTGGCTCTGGCGGTGAAGATGAATGCCAGAATGGACGGGAACAGGGGGAAAAGCAACGAAACGAAACTGAAACAGGCGAGGAAACGCTATGACGAAGTGACGAGGTTGTTTGACCGTCTGTATGAGGATTCTCTTTCGGGGCGTATATCCAATGAGAATTTTACAAGGCTGATTGACAAATACCAGACCGAGCAGGAGAAATTATTGGAGCAGATAGCAACGCTTGAGGATGTGTTGCAGGAAGTTAAGGACAGCCAGAGCAATGCGGTACAGTGGGCGGAACTGATGGTAGGGTATGTAGGGATAATGGAACTGACCGCCGAAAACCTTAACCTCTTAGTGGAGCGGATTGAGGTGTCTGACCGAGCGGAAACAGAGGACGGGATGCAGCAGACCGTCAAAATCTGTTACCGCTTCGGCGGTTACATAGGGGAGCAGACAGTCAAGACGAAGATGATTCGGAAGCCCCGTAAAAAGAGGGACTGCCCACGAAAAACAGCAATGGCAAAATAAACTATGGTAGCGGAGGTACACACAATGGAGAAAACATTCTTTGAAAAAATCGGCGGCAAATTTGAGCGACAGGGGGATTACCTTGTTCCCTGCCTTGCATTACCGCCCGAAAAAGAACAGACGATTGGTTTATTCGGGCGGCAGCATCTGGACTATCTGAAGCAGCACTGCAAGGTTACATACATCAATCTTCTTACAAGCGGCAGTCTGAACGCCTATCTTGCCGACATTGACAGGCAGGCGCAGGAACGCTTCTATCGGCTCATAGAGGGTATGAAACAGGCACAGGGCATAACGGAATGCCTAAAGGAAGAAAACGCCTTAGAATGGACAGGAAGAATGAATCATGTAAGAGCGTGTGCGAGGGAAATAGTGAACGAGGAAATCATATATGTATAGGCAACATGGCGGCAGAGGGTTAAATCTCTGTCGTTTTTCTTTTCGGGAAGTTATTGAAATGAATTTTTTATTCAGATACACTATATGCAAGTTTACAAAAGATAGCAGAAAAAGAGAGGAAATATAAAGCAGATTAAGCTATTCTTGGTTATGAGGAGGTAAGAAGATGGAATGGTTGAAAAAGCTTGGAGCAGCCATTGATTACATAGAAGATAATCTGGACAAGGAAATATCATATGACGAAGCAGCCCGCATTGCATGTTGCTCTCCCTATTATTTTCAGCGTATTTTTTCTTATGTTTCGGGCGTGTCATTATCAGAATACATACGCCGCCGAAAAATGACACAGGCAGCGTTTGAATTGCAGCGGACAGACGAGAAAGTAATAGATATTGCTTTGAAGTATGGCTATTCCTCTCCGACTTCTTTTAATCGGGCTTTTCAGAATGTTCATGGAATTACGCCAACAGCAGCGAAAGCTATGGGGTGTATCCTGCAAGCATATCCGTCAATTCAGTTTAGAATCGAAATAACAGGAGGAAGCGCTATGGTGTATCACATTGCGGAAAAACAGCCCCTGCATATTGTGGGAATCCGCATTCCTTTGGCTTGCGATATGGAAGAAAATTTGAGAATAGTTCCCGATTTTTGGAAAACCACATTGCAGGGAAACCAGTTTTCGGAAATATGCAAATTATCTAATCAAGAGCCAAATGGGATTTTAGGAATCAGTGTATATGAAAGTCCAAAAGAAATCTATTATTATATCGGCGTTGCTACAAATGCTTCTGCCCCTGCGGATATGTATGAGTATGAAATTCCTGCGGCAACTTGGGTTATATTTGAGAATGATGGACGTTTTAAAGAAGATGTCCAAAGTGTATTCAGACGGTTTTATATGGAATGGCTGCCGTTCTCTGGATATAAATATGCTGAACTGCCAGACATTGAAGTGTATCCGATTTGTGACAGCCAGCCGGCACATGGACATTCCGAAGTATGGATTGCAATCCAAAAGGAGGACAGATAGGAAATGTATCATTTAAGACTAAAAGGAGACCATTATGCAATGGGTGTGAAGCGTGGAAAAATTTTTAACAAATGCCAAATCTCTTTTCCGCTTCAGTTAGATAATTTTCAACTGGAACATGGAAAACATAGTGAGGAAATATTAAAAAAGATTTTTCCAGAAGTGTGTGAGGAAATAAGAGGGGTAAGTGACACCATAGGAGTAGACTATCTACATTTTGCTTCGTGGATGTTGTGTATGGGCTGCTGTATGTACAATCTGGAAGATAACTTCCCTGTTGAGGTTCGGGGCTGTACGGCTTTTGCCTATTCCCAAAATGACAGATTGATATATGGCAGAAATAATGACTTGCCGCCCTACCTGCGTGATGGATGTAAAAGTGAAATTTACGCACCGAGGAATGGAAACAGATTCAATATCACTACATCCTCTTTCATCAACGGGGAAGAGGGACTGAACGAACATGGGCTTGCCGTGGCAATGACGTTTGTAATGACTGACCTTAAAAAGATAAAGGCAGGATTTAATTCATGTTTTATTGTACGGTATTTGCTTGAAAAGGCAAATGATACAAGGCAGGCAGTTTCATTACTTATGAATCTGCCGATAGCCTCTAACTGTAACATTTTACTTGCGGATAAAAGCGGCAATATGGTAGTAGTCGAATGTACGCCGACTCTCAAAAAAGTCCGTGAAGCGGAAATCTTTCATGGAAACAGGATTGTTTGTACTGTCAATAGTTTTACTTCTAGTGAAATGAAGCCCTATGACGATGCAGATGGGAATGATTATGATTCCCACAAGCGGTATAAAGTTGTCATAGACAGCTTTTCTTCGGGGAAGATAAGAGACGATTATATCAAGACTACTGAGCAGCTCTTGAAAGGCGATTATGGATTTATGTGCCAATATGACAATGAGCCAGACTTTGAGACAGTTTGGAGTTCTATATTTGACTTGGAAAGTTTAGTCATTTACCGTGCAGAGGGTGACCCAAGAAAGAAGAAATTTATCAGCGATAACAGGCTGCATGATTTAAAATTTAAGTGAGCAGGGATAATTGAAACTTAGCAAAGCAAAGCATAGAATATCAGGAAAAGCCGTTGTTATTTTACTATACTATGGTTACGGAAGGAGGAAAAAATATGGAATGGGTGAAAGGGTTACAGAAGGCAATAGATTATATTGAAGACCACATTACTGAAGATATAGACTATGCTGAAATTGCAAAACAGGCATATTCTTCCAGTTTCCATTTCCAGAGGGTTTTCCATATTATCTGCGGCTATTCTATTGGCGAGTATATCCGCAACAGGAGATTGTCGCTGGCGGGAACGGATTTATCGTCTGGAAATGAAAAGGTGATAGATATTGCCCTAAAATATGGATATAACAGCCCAGAGAGCTTTAGCAGGGCATTCACAAAGTTCCACGGGATTACGCCTGTCCAAGCGAAAAGCGAAAAACTTACACTCAAATCTTTTTCCAAAGTTTCCGTAAAAATCACATTAGAAGGAGGAACAACAATGGATTACAGAATTGAAAAACGGGAAGAATTTGAGGTCATTGCCAAACGAGCTAGATACGGAGGGGGACAGGAAATCAGCCAGAAGAATATCCACGCAACATGGGCGGCTTGCGGAGCAGATGGGACGATTGATACGTTGTGCAAATACGTCAATCCAGAAAATATTTTCGGAGGGGCAATCGTTGGAATATGCTTTGACAATCCGACAGAGGGGGATTTCGATTATGCAATCGGAGCGGCTTATTCGGGCGGTGATGTGGCGGCAGGGCTGACGATTGAGAAAGTTCCTGCAAATACTTGGGCGGTGTTCCCTTGTACTGGGAAAATGCCAGAAGCGTTCCAAGACCTGTATCGGAAGATTTATACAGAATTTTTTCCGACCAGCAAATATCAGCCAGCAGGCGGGATGTGCATTGAGGTCTATCCGAGTGCTGAAATTCATGATAATAATTTTCATTTTGAAATATGGCTTTCCGTAGAGGAAAAGTAAAGCCATTATGAGGCTGATGCACTTATGTAAATGTTAAGTATTAGCTTTATGCAATAGGCAGTAATAGAAAGACAGGGCAAGTCCACTGAATTAAAAAAAACGATGATCCGGTGGATTGCTCTGTAATGCTTTTATTACCCTCCGACTTCGCTTTTTGAAGTTTGGAGGGATTTCTTTTGCCCGCAAGCAGTATTTCCTGTTTATACATATCATTCCGAAAATGGGTGGATAGCCTGTTAAAAAAATCTTTATTAATACACAGGGGCTTTGTACCCTGCAAGTAGAAGTCAAATCTCTATATAATAGAAATAAAATCCCCATAAGCCGTAAAGGTGTGACAGCCTTTGCGGTTTTTCTTTTGTCGTTTTTTATCGGAATACGCCGCATAGCTGTTTCTGGTGTTGGTTGTCGTTCGCCGCCTTTCCAATCTGTTTTTTTACATTTTCAAAAATTCAGATTGGAGGAAAATGCGGTGAAATATGCACCAAGAAAAGTATATATCAAAGAAAGCGGCAGTTATGTGGAACTGTCCTATAAAGATTTTTGCTGTCGCAGGCAAGCCGACCAGAGCTACATGGACAAGCTGTTTATTCCCATTCAAGGTTGTTTGATTGAGGTAGTGCGGGAACAGTACGCCGATTTCTACAAGGATAAAGAGCGGTGGCGTTATCTGAAAAAACTGGACACAAACCACAATCTGCTCTCATTGGAGGGATTTACAGACAGCGAGGGAAATGTGATTGACTTCGTTGTGGATGAAGCGGTGGACGTTGCGGAAGCCGTTGTCCATGCGGCGATGGTGGACTGGCTGAAAGCCGCCCTGCCTTTATTGCCGGGCAGTGAACAGGCGTTGATACAAGCAATCTTTTTTGAAGAACTTTCCGAGAGGGAAGTCGGGTTGCGGTTAGGCGTGACACAGAGCGTTGTGAACAAGCGCAAAGCTAAAATCCTTGCGAAGCTGAGAAAGATAATCGAAAACAAAATTTAAGGCGTTCAGTCCTCTTGTTTTTTCCTTTGGGAAAATGAGGGGGCTTTTTCTCTGCCCTCTCAATCTCGGATTTACCTAAATCCCGATTGGAGGAAATAAGAATGGCATACAACCACGGACGAGAGGACAGGAAATGGCGTATCTGGAAAGAAGCGGAAGAAAAGATACTGCGTGAGTGTGGCGTTGATGAAGCAGTCATTCAACAAATCCGCACAGACGACAGGGCAGATTTTAATTCCAACAGGCGGTTTTACCGATGGGCGAGTGATTTCGGGGAATACCTTGAGGGCATAGCAGATGTTGAGAAACAGGCAGAGGTGAGGACAGTAGCTGATTTACTGGACGAGATTGAGAACGAAACTCTGTACCTTGCTTTAGTCACAGTGGACAGGCGTACATTACAAATCGTCCTGCTAAAAATGCAGGGATATTCCACAAAGGAAATTGCCCCGCTTGTACATTTGACGGCAGGGGCTGTCTATGCGAGATTGGCTCATTTGCGTAAGAAGCTGCGTAAGATTTTATAACAATTTATTCTGCTTTTCTGTGGAATGTTGGGTGAGAGGTCAAAGGCTTCTCACTCATTCTTTATATATGGTATCTCTTTATATGTTCTCTAATGGAATTATACAGAAGTCTTTTTTCCCGAAAATAATGTGCGGTATATAGCGGTCAATGACGGTGTGGACACACTCAATAAATCAGTGATGGACATCACGCCGTTCCGCAATATCCTAAATGAAATGTATGCCGCCGACATATCAGTTAAGATAAAATCGGCGTACCGAGCGAGGTTTCAACAGGGGAAATTCATGGGGACGTATGCGCCCTATGGGTATATCAAAGA
>OFFB01000856.1_pt1 | contig 23082 bp, 20 predicted proteins | sample 1521281 | NCBI WGS metagenome assembly OFFB01 (sample SAMEA3504109, study PRJEB24116) | mouse gut metagenome | biome: mouse gut; feature: mouse-associated habitat; material: faeces | place: Denmark | collected 2011
TGCAACTTTTAGACAAGAGAAACCCGCATAAACAATTCGTTTATGCGGGTTTCTGCAATAAGCGGTCAAAATCGATTTTTCGTTGAATCCATTGTGGCAGAAGGGGTTAGGCGAAATTTTTATCATCTCATAGTTTCAAAAGATCAGCTTCATGGCAACCTGATTTTGCGGCTCTTTAGAGCGGTTGAGTTTCTCCTGTTGTACTGCCATAAATATCTCATCAGAAACAATGGACTCATGGGAACCAGTGTAGAGATACCGATCTATGAGACCGTTGTTCTCAATCTGAACAGCGCCAGTGCTGACAGTTTTTGAAGCAGTACCCGTCCGGTATACTTCTCATTGGAGAGCAACTTATCAATTGCTTCGCGATTCCACCTGGGCTTACCGGTAGAGGAGAGAATCCCGTGCTTCGCTAATCCGGCAGCAATTTCCCCCAAGCTGTCACCTGCGAGATACCGCTCAAATATCCAGCGCACTATTTGTGCCTCGCCAGGATTTACTGTCAGTTCACCATCAGGGCCGACTTTATAACCATAGCATTTGCGGCGAACCATCTTGGAACTGCCATTCTGAAAGCCTTTCCGGAGTCCGGCCTTGATTGCTTCACTTTTTTGTATTACACTCATTATAGATGCCGTCAGAAATAAATTAGATTGTGCGTTCCGTCACAGTAACTTGAGTAATAACATCCCGCAGGCGATCACTACCTACCATGTATTCCAAGGCATCGTCTGCTGTATCACACACCTTTTCTGACTCGGGGCAATTTGCCTGGTAAATAGTGATTTTATGGTTTGTTCCATACCGAATCACTCCGTAATGGACACCTTTCCAGATAAATTCCACTTCACCGCCCCACCGCATACACTCTTTAAAGTCACTGATCGTTGAAAAATTCAAGCTGCCATTATTGGGTATATACAAAATCTGCCCCATTTGCGTTCCTCCTAGATAGTGTTTAAATTCTGGAAGGGCTCCATCCCAATAATTGATTGGTGGCTGCGGCTCTGGATGCCCATCTGGGGCATCCCACCATATTTCGTGATCATGAGGATTGGAGTGCTTATCTGGACGGTTGTGTACGCTATGATGCCGCTCCATAACAGCTTTCCCATCTGGGCCGATTTTTGTTTGAAAAACATCCCCATTTGGCATTACGGTCGTTTTTATTTCTCCAGGTGCCCCTACATACCGCTGGTCTGCCGGTTTGTTTGGATTTGGCCTCCACCGTCCGCCATAGGCACTACCTCCGCCCTTGGCAAGCGGTACATCCATGAACGAACTTATTGTATCACGGGCAAGCGGCGTTTGTCTACCAATTTTGAAAGCATCCAAACCCTCCGGCCCATTTGAGCGTTCATAACTCATGTATTTCCAAGAGCAGCGTTCGTAATCTACAGGCACAATGTCTCCCTGCATCTCAGGGAACGGCATATTGTAACAGATGATTTTCTCTGGCTCGATCCGCCGCAGCATTTCATTATACCCAGCCATGAACCATTCTTTCTGATCGCGTCTGTTGCCATGCTCTGACGCCATGTAAGTGGAAACAGCCACCACGCTTCCCTGCTCTATTCCTTCAAAGCAGAAGTCAAATGTAGATTCCTCACCCCAGTTCACAGTCGGGACGACTCGGATTCCCTTTGATGCCCAGTAGGCACCACACCAGCGGTTGCGAAATACATTGTAGAGTTGCATCACGGGAGCCATTTCCAGATACATACTGAAATCAGGTGAGAGCACCGCACGGTAGTGGGACAGCTTCTCAATATCGCTGTCAGGATTTTTCCAGACCCGCTCAAAGCGGTAGTCATAAAGGAAAAAGTGTACCATGCGGTTCAAGTGATTTTGATCCTCCAGATGGGTCTTATCAAATCCTATCAACAGCAGATCGTCAAAGTCTCCAGAGTGCGGTTCAAATCTCGGTATAACGGGTATTTTCCATTTGCCATAACCGGGGAATTGGTTGCGCAGCAGCGTTTGGCTTGTGCGATAGTTGTAGTTCTCTTCTGTCATGAAAGGGCCTCCTAATCAATCATAAGGAATAACATCCTTCTATAATGGGTCCCCATGCAAGGAAAGGTTGCACATTAAGAGGCAACTGTCACGCAAAATTTCAAAAGACTGCATTTCATAGTAAAAGAACGTTCCAGAGTTTTGGAGCGCCGATACTTTTCCTCTTGTGCTGACATAAGGACTCTGTCGGAAATAATGGCCTCATAGATACTGGTGTAGAGATACCGATCCATGCGGCCATTGTTTTCAATTTGAGAAACACCGGTGTTGATCGTCTTTTGAAGCAGCACCCGCCCTGTGTCCTTTTCGTTCCTTAGTATTTTGTCGAATCTTATCAAAACACGTCGAACATCCGGCTCATTATAATTAAAAACATGTACTATTAAATATGAAATACCCGCTTGTTTTTTGAAGAATACCACTGTTTTGCAACCTTTTTCTGCTTTTCTTGGGCACTCCATTAGTCGTACTAATGCAACAATTGGGAAATAGATGAAAAACTCTGGATTTTTTCGATCCAATATGATAAAATAAGTCAATCACGGATAATACCTGATTATCTTTTGAAAAAGGAGAGATGTTGTAAGTGGATGTCCAAGAATGTATTAATTCCCGCATTAGTTCACGTTTGTATAAAAGCGATCCTCTGCCTGATGAAATCATCAGGGATATACTAAATGCTGCTCGCTATGCTCCATCTCCAAAAAATCGCCAGCCTTGGAGATTTGCAGTCCTGACAGGGGATGAAAAGGCTGTCCTCGTTCAAAAATGCCAAGATGGTCTGCAAAATCATGTCCCCAGAACCAAATATCTTATGGATCACGAAAGTGCCTCCGAGATCCACACATTCCATATTATCGACAAAGCACCCGTGCTGATTTTGGTGTTTAATGCATTTCCCAGCAAACAGGCTCTGAATAGCCAAAATCCGCACTTTGACTTTCTAAATCAGCAGGCAATCGGCGCCGCTATTCAGAATATGCTTTTGCGGGCGACGGAACTGGGTATCGGGACTCTTTGGGTGGGAGACATTCTTTCAGAGGCACAGTTTATCACAGAACGATATTTCAGTACGGGTGAACTGGTGGCGGGAATTGTACTGGGGTTCCCGGATGGCCTCGGCCATCCGGTCAGCCGCCGCCTCCTTTCCGAATTGATTGTATTTTCTGGAGGTCAAAGATGAAGAATATTTTATGGATAGGACCGCGGGAATCCGATGTGATAGGTCTCAGCTCCTGTTTTTGCGGTAGCATTACAATATTTGGTTCAGGCCAGGGAAGCAATCGCTCTTATTCAAAAGATATACGCACGCGAATGAACCACAATCAGCCTGACTGCTTCCCAGACGAATATTGCGATAAATATATTTCAGAGTACATTGAAAAATATCCTGACTTAAAAATTCTTCACTATAACCCGCTCTATAGTCGAGCGCTCTCGCCGCGTTATCAGGATCGCGCAATCGGCCGCAACGCTCTCTCCCTTCTTGAACTGTTCAATTCCAAAAGCGAAATGAGGAGAATTGCGGCTAAATGCATCCCAATTGTTCCCTTTCAAAAGATAGACAGCCCAAAGCAACTGCAAAGCGCTGTGAGTGGGTTGCTGGAAGGCACTCAGTACATCCTACAGGAGAACGATGCTTCCGGTGGAAACGGGACTCACATAATCAATCAGGACAATTTTGAAGATTTCCTTGCTACATTTGACCCCCAAAAGGCTTTTTTTGTATCTCCATATATGGAGCGGTCTATTTCAGTAAATATCCATTGCATCTTGTCTGACAAGGAGACGGTCATCCTTCCAGGGTCAATACAGCTCGTGAAAGAGGTCAATTGCCGCCTCATTTATATGGGGGCAGACTTTATCTCGTATCAGGCGCTCTCACACCAGGACAGGCAGGCAGTCAAAACTTGCGGCGAACTCCTTTGTGCGCGCCTGGGCGGTATGGGCTACCGAGGCATTTTAGGAATCGATTTTCTGCTGGTCGATGGACAGCCGCACTTTTTGGAGATAAACGCCAGATGCCAAGCGTCTACAGCACTGCTCAATAGGACCTTGACAGATTGCGGATTGCCAAGTATGCAGGAGCTTCACCTGGCGGCTTTCGAGGGATCGATCCTCCCACAAAGAAATGTTCTGGAGTCACTTTCTGTTCCGTACAGCATGGCAGCCTATACGACGGAAAACTGGAAAAAGAATATCCATGTTTTTGAATGTTTGCAGGGTGCAGAAGCCGCAGAGGTTGTGCTTGACGGATATAATCCTGACGAAGCGGTCTTAACAGGGGCACATCTGTTCCATGTAATCTTCCGAACAAATCTCTGCAGTATAAATCCTGACGGTGGTGTATGGATATATGAAAATCTATACGATATAGATGATACTTTTTCCAGCGGAGTTTACGAGAAGGATCCGCTCCACGTTAAAATATCCCTCTTAAATCAGGGTGTGACCTTTACGCAGAGAGCGAAAGAGCATCTGGACAAGCTAGGCGAGATCCGTCACGCCGTTTTCAGCGCTGTTGATTTGACCGTTTTGGATGGGCTTCAGGTAAACTGTCCCAGCGATGTTAAATTCGTAGCCCTTTCGCCCTGGCAAATTGATTTGCAGGAGGATAATCTTGTCCTCCGCTATCGAGGACAGGACATCAGCGCCGTAAGGCCAGATATGATGGATCCGTATTCCAAACGCTCCACCCAGTCCGGCATCCCTTACCAAGCCATCAGCTTTTGGGCCACAGACCGAATGAGGATCCATCACACGATTTCCTGTATATTCAAGAAACGAGACCTTGGGTGCCGTTTCTGCGAAGTTCCAAAAAGAGACATTACCTGCGATTTGACAGATATATATGAAGTGATCGATTTTTATTTGGAGCAGGAGGATACGTTCCGCCACTTTCTCATTGGTGGCGGCTCAGAACCGTTGAATCAGGAGGCAGAACGTATTACGAAAATCGTTGCGTATATCCGCACCAAAAGCGATAAGCCCATTTACTTGATGTGTCTACCACCGCGGGATCTGACAGTTTTAAAAACTTGGTATGACGCTGGTGTTACCGAGATTGCGTTTAACTTAGAACTGTTTGATCGGGGCCTGGCGGAATGGTACATGCCTGGAAAAGGAAAACTCCCTTTCTCCCAGTATCTATCTGCACTGGAAGCCGGCGTTTCACTTTGGGGGAGCAGCGGAAACGTCCGAACGCTGTTTATCGCAGGCTTAGAAAGTACTGAGAGCCTTCTAGAGGGTATTGAGGCTGTAGCGTCTCGAGGCATCATGCCGATTCTGTCTGTGTTTCGGGCGTTGAAGGAAACGGAAACAGAAGATATCGTCCCGCCTGCTAACAGATGGCTGCTGGATTTGTTTGAGCGCGGTGAGAGGATATGCCAACATTATCAACTGCATTTAGGGCCCAGTTGTCCCGCCTGCCAGAACAATACGTTGAGCCTCCCGTTTGATTTGCTGCCATAGCGGTGGGATATGACAAAGTCGGGCTTGTACATCATTGACAGCTTAAAGACTATCAGGCTCTGTTTCTCTGCGATACAGTGAATCCAGAGCGTCGCAGGAATCGTCCAGCAACTGTATTTCAAGGGACTCGATGCAGATACCGGCCGCCAGCAGTTCTTCTGTCCTCTCATTGAATTTCTGCTTTATTGCCACTGCGTCATGCGGGAACGGGAAGATGGCACTATGCTCGTCCTTTCGCCACGCCTGTTCCCGCTTTAATAATTCGTTTCTCAGCTGAAGAACCTGAACCTGATCTGCAGACATATCTGTTTCGGAAACGGCGGGTCTACCTGTCGACTTCTTCCCCTTTGTATGCTTTGTTGAGGCCCTCGCAGCTGCCTGTTTGCCGCTGGTCCGTTTTGGTTCCTTTTGCTCTGCGATGTGATAAACTGAGACCGCGCTAGTGATCAACGTGGCCGCGTTGGCGGCGTTTTGTAAGGCATCCGGCAAAACGGGACTTATGACCTCCCACGTATTTTTCAAAAGCTGCAGTAGCTGACCCAGATCGCCAGTAGGAAACCAGCCCACAATATTGGGAGAATTATGCCGAATCTCAATATGTTTGCTGTCCAGTTTGGCACCGCAGTTTTCAGACACCTCGTCCAGCGTCCTCATCAACAGCCCAAGGCTATGGAAATCATTCGCACCAATATTGGTATGGAGGGAAACAGCTAACGTTGGATGACTATATGGATTGTCAAACATTAGCTGCTTAATCATGGGGAAATAATATCGGAACTCATGATATTCCGCGCGGCTAAGATGATTTGATGCGACGATCTGACGAATCTGGTCGTAGAGCTGGCTGCGCCTTTCCCGCGACAGGTCCAATTCCTGAGCAGCCTGCACGCAATAAAAATATAATTTGCGAAAATCGTGCAGTGCGGCGCTGCTTACGATGCCGTTTTCGTTTGCCTGTTCCGCAAGCTCGCTTTGACCGCTTGCCAAATAGCAGTTAGCCAGGGGAAAGTAATCGCTCCGGCTTGCAAAGAACACAATCAGCTTTGGTAGCATACTCCGATACTCGGCGATAGATAAGCTGGGTTTTCGTTTATTCATTGATGTGATTCTGATGGAATCTTCCGTTGTGAAGATATATTTCATGCCACCGAATGTATATGGCATCTGCATGAATGGCAATCCCACATTTTCCATATGTACATCACGAAAAAAAGCATATTTCAGAGTCATATTTTCGAAATTAATATTGCGGAATACCGTATTTTGGAATTTGCACAGTTCAAAATTAGAATGCTCGAATTTACAGTCCTGCAACATTACATGATTGAATTCAGCACCGGTAAAAGCAGAGCTTTCGATCTCACTGCTGTTGATGGCAGACCAGGCAAAGAAGCTGTACGCGAAATTGCTGCCACGCATTTCGCAGTGATGAAACACGGCAGAATCAAACAGGGCGTGTTGCAGGGCAGCATCGTTTATTTTGCTGGCATAGAAGTCGCAACCCGTAAAGCGGCTTCCGTTACCACTCAAACTTGTCCAATTAGATTCGCCCCAAACACACCCATCAAAAGCGGATTCGTATAGGACAGCATTCTGCAAATCTTTTTGCATCACCATCCCACTGGCGGAACTCAAATCACCGCAGGAATTATAATCTTTGATAATATGGCGATAGATTGCTTGTGCTGCCTGTTTCTTTTCTCTTTCTGAAAACTGGGGTAGCATGGACCCTCTCCTTTTTCAAAAGATAATCAGGTATTATCCATAGTTCCAAGAGCAAGACGGGTACGTTGTAGATTCGACGTACCCGTCTTTTCCTTATATCGAATGTATCTTGTTTCTGGGATGTTTTTCTGAGAGGATATCTCTCTGCTTCTTACCGGCCACATGGGTGTATATCTGTGTCGTCACAATGGAACTGTGACCCAACAGCCGCTGGATGTAGCGGATATCAACGCCCTCCTCCAACAAGAGCGTGGCAAACGAATGGCGAAACATATGTGGCGTAATATGGTTCTCCACTCCAGCCAGTTTGCTGTATTTGGCAACGATACTTCGGACCGATTGGTCGGAAAGCGGCTTGTGGCGCCCGTTGACAAAAAAGGTTCCTGTATGTTCTATGTCCTTTTGAAAGGTTTCCATATAACAATGGAGTGCGGCTAACACATCAGGATTCGCAATCTGCACATATCGCTCTTTCGCCCCTTTCCCAAAGATTTTGACTTCACCCTCATCCAACCGCACATCTTCATATGGAAGCGCACACAACTCGGATACTCGCACCCCTGTGGCAAACAGAAGTTCCAGCACTGCGATGTCCCGCACAGCGGTGCTGCGATGTCTCTTGGTCTTTGCCCCCTTTTTGGACTGATAAGCGCTTTCCAAAATGGCCTCGATTGCGGACAAGGGGAGCGTTCTTGGAAGAATGAGCGGCGAACTCAGCTTCAGGCGAAGCCGGGAGAACGGATTTTCGCTCACCAGTCCTTCATATTCCAAGTAATTGCAGAACGCTTTCACACTGGCAACCTTGCGTTTGATTGTCCTTGGCTTATACTGTTGATGTAGCTGAACGATATACTCCATCAATCTTTCGCGTGTCAGGTGTAAACCGTTTTCCCCAATAAACACAGAAAACTGGGCCAGATCGATCCGGTAGGCTTTTATAGTTTTGGAATCAAGGCCCTTTTGGTACTGGCAGTCCCGCAGATACTGCGAGAGCATATGTTGCAGGTCTTGCATGTAGATGCCTCCTTTACAGTATGAGGACATCTTACAATTGTATGTGAGATTTGTCGAATACGATCCTATAGCGTAAGCTGACTCTTCTTGCAGGCAAAGAAAAGCCCTCCCGCAGATGGCGGTTTCGCCAAGCGCAGGAGGGCCGGTAATCCTCAGGATTTGCTTACGCAGCCTGCCGGCGAGGATAAGACCGGTGGTGGATTTTCATTCTATCGCGTATCACTTCCTGTCGAAATTTTGCAGTATCGTTTGGACTAAATCAGCGCAACCTCGCTTATATCAAGGTTTTGCTGGTTTAGTGGTATTTTACCATATCCATTGGAGAGCAGCTTATCAATTGCTTCCCGATTCCATTTGGACTTGCCTGTTGGGGATGGCATGCCTTGCCGCTCCAGACCTGCGGCAATCTTTCCCAGGCTTTTCCCAAATAGATACTGCTCAAATATCCAGCATACCATCTGCGCTTCATCGGGATTCACTGCCAATTCACTCGGCGTTGACCATGCCTTCATCTGTCAGTTCATTCAGAATGCCAAAATCGTATCCTTTCCAGGTGCGGTGGATCTGAATGCGAAAGCCAGACATGTCAGTTCTTTTGTGAAGATTCGGAACAATATCTTCCTCCCAAGAGGTAAGATACATCAGCATCAAAGTTAGATCCTTGATTGTGTCCTTGTTCATCCGCCCGCCCTCCGATTATAAGTCTCTGCTGCCATTATAACATGGCAGCGATACCGCGTTTATTCAAAAAGTTCAGCGAGGGCAGAAAAAGTTCAAGTACACTGTCAGGAATGTCATCCGCTGATTCCATATCCTGGATCTCGCCGTTGGAGTACTCCACATGGACGCTCCACAAGGGAGTTCCTTCCTCCAGACCGGCATCGACAGGACTGTAGTAATCTTCTCCCCACCAGAAAATCTCCAGCGTGTGTACCGTCCACTTCAACAGCTTCGCCAGGATTTTGGATGGAGGCTCTACTGTTTGAGATGCGCCATCCTCCTGTGTGCGGATAATGGCTGGTGGCATTCGGCTGACTTGGTAACTCTCTTTGACATACACAGGTTCGCCATAGGGATCGCAGATCCCGCCATCTATGTTCAACTCCAAAGCCTGGATGGAAAGTTCCTGCTTTTTCTAGTTCCGCGCCAAGCGGGGAAATCGTTCCGCATAGACCATGCAGGCCAAGGATTTCACCTCGGGCCGGTGATCGTGCGTCCGATTTTTCAGCCAGGTCATCTCGCTCTCGCTCAGGCGGCGCAGCGTCATCTGCTCTGCCTGCTGCGCCGGCGTGAGGCGGGAACAGGCTTTGCATATATGCGCTGCGCGGCCCCTGCCGCTGAAACTCTCGTTGGACTTCCGTATCCCGCAGATCTTGCAGTAATGCCCCGGAAGTTTCTTCCGTGCCATCCTCACTGCCTCCGCCGCCATTACTATAACACGAATCAGCTGTGCTGTCGAGGGCTACAGTTCTGTGGGCATACTCATGGATTTTCCTGGTCAACTCCAGCTTTGACCAGCCGGACTGTCTAACTGCCTGGATATACCACGCCCGCTCCTGGAGGGTCAGCTCCGCCTCCAGGATGACCACATTCTGTGTCCAGCCGATGGTCATGGCATCAGCCAGCACCTTCGGTGCGCTCGCATAGGTGCGGTAGAACTCCCGCATCCGGCGCAGGTTCCGGGGAGAGAAGCCGGAGGCGTCAGGGTACGCACCGCACAGATACTCCGCTGCAGCGACAGCAGCGCCTTTCTCCGGTCTGCCGCTGACCAGCCGGCCAATCCCGCAGTACAGTTCCGTCTGCGGCAGGTCTGCCGCCATCAGCGTGTCCAGCACCGCAAACATGGCGATATAGTCTACAGACTTTCTGACATTCATCCAGGTTCCTCCTTTCTGGCGCGGGTGCGCCTGTTTTTTTATACTCTGTATTTGAAATCGCCAACGAGCAAGCCCTCGGGTTTATTCTATCCGAGGGCTTGCGCCTTAGCGGTATCAGGTCATGCCATTGTTACTCCCATTGCAGCTCCACCATCTGTTCCCATTGGACGATGAAACGGTCATCCACCACGCAGTTCCGATGGTAGTGGCCCAGGAACCAGTAGTCGAACTGGCACATCCGCTTGACCAACTGGAGGAAATCCGTCAGCCGGTCCGGGGTGTAGTTTCGATCCAGCTTTTGCTGAATGCTGGTGGGGGCGCAGTGGGTCAGGATGCAGTCCACCCTCCAGTTGACCCTTTCCAGGTTCCTGGCCGCCTCCTCATACTCCTCCTCAGACGGCAGTTCCTGGGGCCACCAGGAGACGCCCTTCACCCGGAACATCTGCCGCGTTCGGCGCTTGAACCAGTATTCCCGCTCGAAATCAGGGGATGCCGGATCAAGGATGCCGTTCTGAATATCGTGGGAGGCAGCGCCGCCCATGGTGAAGAAGGTCACACCGCCAATCTCGAAGGCCTGCCCGCGCATCAGATGAAGCACGTGGGGCCGGATATAGTGGACTTTCCCGCCATGCCACTGCTGGACGGGGAGTTCATTGAGCCTGTCGAAATTTTCGTGGTTACCGTCCACAAAAACGGTAGTAAACGGCTTTTCTTCCAGCCAGTCCAGCCAGTATGCCTCCCCGGGCGAACCGTCCCACACACCCCCGAAATCGCCGGTAATAATCGCATAGTCATCACGGCCCATCTGTTTTTGCTGGGGAAAGTTGCCGGTGGTAAACCGCTGGAAGCCACCGTGGGTGTCGCCGGTGATATAGATGCTCATGCGCTTGCCCTCCCAATGTTCTCTATGGTCTGGATGATCTCCGTTCCATCCTTGAAGCAGATGAGCAGGGTGTCCTTGCTGACCACCTTGATGTTGCTGACCAGCTGGCGGACCGTGATCTCATCAAACTCCGTGATCGTTCCGGCGGTCTGCGCCAGCTCTCTGGTGATCTCCTCCATCCTGCGATCAAATGCGGCGGCGGTGCGGCCCTCACGCTCCAATTCCGCTTTCTTCGCCATCAGAGAGGTCTTTGCCGCGTTGACCCGTTGGATCTCCTCGTCATAGTCCAAGCAGTCGGGGCCAGCGCTGACTGCCAGCTGGAACAGCTCGATCTGCCGCTCCTGCAGATTGCGAATCTGCGCCTCCAGCGCCGGCAGAGACAGCTCTCCGTCCTCCCCGGCGAGGGCGGCGGTGATGCTGGCCTCCAGCGCCTCCCTTGCGATCTGGGCGTGGAACAGCTCGTTCATAGCTGCGGTGACAGCGGCGTGGATGTCCGCCTCGTTCCAGGTGGGGGACTTCTTGCAGATCTTCTTCCCATGCTCCAGGCGGTTGATGCACCGCCAGACGATCCGCTTGCCCTCGGGACGGCTCCAGACTACCCGGCGGTAGGGGCTGCCGCACTCGCCGCAGACCAGCAGTTCACTGAGGACGTATTTGCCACTGTATTTGCCCAGTTCCGTATTGGTTTTGGAGGAGGTTTTCCGCAGGCTGGATCGCCGGGCCAGCTCCTCCTGCACCCGCTGGAAGGTGTCCCGGTCGATGATGGCAGGATGGCATTCGTGGACGTAGTACTGGGGCAGTTCACCCATGTTCTTTCTCCGTTCATGGTTGAAGAGGTCAGCTGTATAGGTCTTTTGGAGCAGTGCGTCCCCAATATACTTCTCATTTTGCAACATCTTCTGCACCACGCTGTCGTGCCAAATGTCGCCGCCCTGGGCGGTCTTGATGCCGTCCGCCGTTAGATCCCGGCAGATCTGGTGGACGCTCTGGCCCATCAGATACCGGGCAAAGATCCTGCGAACGACAGCCGCTTCATCTGGGTCGATCTCCGGCAGGCCGTCCGGCCCTTTACGATAGCCGAGGAAGCTGGCATAGTGGTAATAGACTTTGCCATCCTTGAAGTTTTTCCGATGGCCCCACTGGACGCTGGTAGCGAGGGACTCACTCTCCGCCTGGGCCTGACTCATCATAAAGGTGAGAATCATTTCATTGTCCATATATAGGGTGTTGACATTCTCCTTCTCGAAGAAGACGCCGATCCCCTTCCGCTTCAGCTTTCGGACGGTGTCCAACCCGTCCAGGGTATTGCGCCCGAAGCGGGACACCGATTTGGTGATGATCATATCGATTTTTCCCCGGTCACAGTCACGGAGCATCTTCAGAAATTCCTTGCGCTTTTTCATAGACGTACCGGTGACACCCTCGTCCGCTAATGTCAAGCACGGAACAAAAACAAATTGTAAACAAACCGTGAACGATGTCGAATATGAGAAATTGGCTTTATTTCATGGCAAGCGAGTTAATTTTTCTGAGGGGATTCTCCGCCCAAGTCCCCGGAGGGAGAATCCCCTTTGTGCTACGCTCAATTTGCCACGCTTGCTTTCATCAGCTCATGCAGTATCTCGGTGGCCGTCTGCGGGACCATGCCATCGGCACAGACCACTTCGACAAGCCGATCTTCCAGCCAGCGCAGATAAGCGTCCGTCTTTACCACGTCCCGGCCCAAGCGGGAGAGGTTTGCTACCAGCAGAAGGTCAACTTTCCCAGCGTCTACCGCATTAGAAACCTCGGTCAGCCCCCGGCGGGAAAAGTCCAGTCCGCTGGCCTGTTCTGCGGTAGTACCTGCGATCTCAAAGCCCTGCTTTTCGGCAAACGCCTCCAATGCTGCCTGTTGAGATGCCAGCGCACGAGCGTCAGGGTACGCGACCCTGCAATAAATCCAGGTCCTTTTATGCTCCATTCTGATGCTCTCCTTGTAAATCAAGTATCAGCTTTTCCAGTTCATCCCGGTAATTCCAGGCGATTTCAAACCGATCACTAGGAAAAACAAGGACTTCTTTCAAAACCTCCGCCGTAATCTCACTGGTGATTTCCTTCACATCCAGATACTTTCCGAATGTAGAAACAAATCCGTTCCGCAAGCTGCCATCCGCGCCCATGTTTTCCAGCGCGGCCTCCAATTCGCTGATCCGGGCGGCGGTATCATCCCGCTGCTTGGCTGCGGCGGTTTTCGCCGCAAGATATTCCGGCTTGCCGATCTCTCCCAGCGCAAAGGATTCATAAAGGCCGCTGATCTGCTGGGAAAGCCTCTGGTGTGTCTCCCGCAGTCCGGCGAGATTTTTCTTAACTGCGGCGGCGTCTTTTTTCTGCTCACGGTGCTGTTCCTCCCACAACCGGCTCAACTCCACCGCCATTTGCGCCTGCACACGAAGCCCATCGGAAATGACTTCCAAAATATCGGCCCCCTGCACCTGTTTGACGCAGGCAAAGGAATCGTTGTATCGCGGGGTGTAGCAGTAGAAATACATTTGCTTGCCACACTTGGTTTCTCAGCAATCACTAACTGCGTGTGAATCACTCCTTTTCATCAGTTTTCGGTAGCACACCCCCAGGCATGGTGCGGTTCGGCCAGATTGATAGCCCTTTTCGTCCTTGATCACCACGCACAACCCGTAGCTGCCAGCGTCCCCGGCAGAAACCACCCGCCCGTCATGGATTGCCCGGATAGGCGTACCCTGCGCCACGGCAATGTCCACACCCCGGTGCAGGTTCTTCTCCCCGCTGATGGGATGGACCCGGTAGCCGTAGCTGCTGGACACATAGCCCAGCCATGGAAAATCAAAGGGGTTCCCATACGCCTGCCGGTTGCCAAGGGTCTGCTGATACACGTTGTAGCGGTCCGTCTGCTCACCAGGGGACAGCGTACCGGAAATGATCGTGGACAGCGGTGTTACCGTCAGCGTGGTTTGCAGGACATACCAATCGTAGGGATCGCCGTCGCTGTCATAGCGGGTTTCCACAATGACCTCCCGCGTGAGGGAGTACTGCTCCCCGAACAGCCGCGCAAGCTCCGCCTGGACCTGTTCAAAGGTGAAGGCGTTGAACACGGTGGAGAGGTAGCCCATCAGCTCATAGGGGTTGTGGCTGATCTCCCCGATGTTGTAGCGGTACTCGTCATAGCCGGAGTAATTTTCCTCAGTCTGGTCAATGTCCATCTGCAAATCCGTTTCCATTTCCGTGTAGTAGAGGTCCGAATTGCAAATGTCCTGCTCATTCGCCATATAGGACGCGGAGATATAGGAGGACTGGAAACCGGAGAGCATGGCGGTACAGGAGGTCATGCCAGAGGCAAAGAACACCACCACCATAGCCAGCATTGCCACAACCAGCAGCAGAGATTTTCGTGCCGCTATGTATTGCTGGACCGCCCGGACGATCTGCCCGGTGGCATGTACCACGTTTTGGGTGAAGTGCGCCGTCTGCTTGGCCTCATGCGCGGCCTGGGCATACTTCCGCTTGATTTTCTGCTTTTGTATCCACTTGGCGAGGGCATTTTTGCGCCGCAGCTCCGGGTTGTCCCGGAGGGCAGTCTGCCATGCCAGTTTGACATTTTCCTTTGCCGCCCGCTGCTCCGCTTGGCGCAGGGCGCGGTAGGGCTTGGAGCGGCGGCAGTTTCTCTGCCAGCGCAGGGCACGGCCCACACCCTGCTCCATAAATAATTCGCTTTTGTGGGTGGCCTCCACCGCCACATTCTGCCGCTCGGATTCATGTATCTTGCCGTGGAGCTTCATCACTGCCGCCGTTTTCACCATACCACCGGCGCGGGCGGGCAGAGAGGGTGGTCTATATTCCGGCAAAACCTCCTGCTCAAAGTGGAGACGGCGGCGGGTCCTGCCCGTCTCAACCTCCACCTCCGGCTGGAAGGATAACCGGCGCTTGGTGGGAAGATGCTCCCGCGCCTGTTCCACCTGACCCTCCGCACGTTTTACCCGGCGCACGGCCTTTTGATAGTTCCGGCTGGGCGGCTGGGAGTCCTCCTTTGGCGCAGGGATGGGGGCGCTGTCCGCCGCAGAGGGCGGTTCCTCAAATTGCAGCCGTGGCCGGTCCGCCTTGCCAGCAGCGGAGTGGGCAGCGAACTTTGCCGCCTGCCGCTTCTGATACGCCCGGTCATCCGGCGCGGGGGACGGCGATCCTGCCGGGGGACTGTCCCGCTGGTGGGTGTCGCCCCCACCCTCTGACTGCTCCGGCTGGGCGGCGTGGTCCGTGACCTGCCGCTTCATCACCGCCCGTTTTTCATCAACGGGTGCTTCTGCGTCAGGGGCCGGGACCTCCGAACCCTCAAAATGAAGCCGACTGCCGCCATCAGGTATCAGGCGGGAGGGCTGGGGTTCGTCCGCAGGACGGGCGGAATCCGGGGTAAACCGCTGTGCCTGCCGCTTCTTCATCTTCGCCCTGCCATCAGCGGGGGCCTTGCTGTCAGAAGGGAGCTGTTCACCCTCTGCCGCCTTGAATTGCAGCCGTCCGCCCCCCTCCACTGGACGGGGCGGGCGTTTCACCGAGGGCTTTCGCCCTTGGCCGGGGGGACGGTTCTGCATGGGAGCGTCCCCAGCAGTGCGCATAGCCTGATCTTCCAGAGAACGGGCGGCGTTCGGGGTGTGCTTTGCCGCCTGCCGCTGCTTGGATTTTTTACGGTTCTTCCGCTTGCGGCGCTTCCGGGAGGCTGGCGGCGGGGGCGGGTCCTCGCTGCCGGTGGGAGCGGCCATCATGGGCGCGTCCGCCGCCATCCGCATGGACGGAGTATCCGGCATGGGAGCCTCCGGGACGCTGGCGGGTTCCGGGGTGGCATAGGCCGCTTCCTCCGCCGTCTGCTGGACGGGCCGGGGCTGTTTCCGCCGTTTCTTGCCAGGGGAAACGGAATCGCCGCCGCTCCGCTGAACCGCGCGGTGGCCCGCCGCCTGTTCCTGGGGACGGGCCGGACCGAAGGATACATCCGCCGTCCGCTGGCTGACGCGCTTTTCCTCGCCGGTAGCCATGTTTTGCTCCACCAGACCGTCCCGGCCCAGCTTCTGCACCGTTTTCGCCCTGGACTGGAACCGTTTGCCGCTCATAGAGCCGCCTCCGGGGCCTTATGCTCTTTATCCTGCGCGGGGGCGGGCTGGGCAGCGGCTTCCGCCCGTTTCTCCGCCAATGCCTGCCGGATGGAGGGCTTTTTCTCAGCCTGACGCTCCGTCCGCGCCTCCCGTGCGGCCTCCGCCGACAGCTCCAAACTCTCCATCCCGCCGATAGCGGCAAGGGTGGCGTTGTTCATGCCGGACAGCAGCTTTTGTGTGGTCCGCATGGGGGCCAGCACCACGGACTGAAAACGCCCCTCCTGCCCGCCGTCCACCGTCTGCGTCTCCTTGCCGGTCAGGGTACGTCCGGCGTTCTTCAAATGACCGCCCACGCTCCGCAGCTCATGGCCGATGCTCTCCACCTTTTCAATGTTCTGCTTCGTGTCAGCAATCATGCCACTGATCTTCTCCTGCAAGGATTCCAGCACATTTTTGACTCCAATGGCGGACACGGCCTTGTCCAATGCGGTCACACCCGCCTCCTTGAAGTTTTCCACAGCATTTTTGGCGCAATCCGTGATTCTCTCCCGCAGATCATCCAGTGCCTCCCGCACCTTCTCTACCTTGTGCCCCAGGGCTTCCACCATTCGGCCAATGGCCTTTTTCGCTGGGGATTCCTGGGCCTGGGCAAGCTGCTGGCGGACCTCCTGCAATTCCTGGGATACGGCCTCGAATTGCCGGGTCATGCCGTCCATGTAGAACATCAGGAGAGACAAATCCTGCGCCTGCCCCTGCCGGTTGTTTTCCTCCAGCAGCTTCATAAACTGCTGAATCGTCTCATTACTCTGCAATGGGTCTATGGGTCAGCACCTCCTTTACTGCGCCGCAAGGTCCTCCAAGCGGGTGGTCATGATTTCATACAGCTCCGTATCCTTCGGGAAATGGTCCACAAAGGGGATAATGACGCTCCCGAAGAACAAAAGCCCCTCGCCAGCGTTGGAGTTGGTCACATAACCGAGCTGGTGAGGGGAGATATTGAGCTGTTTTGCCAGGATTTGGCGGTCGCCGCCCGCTTGGTTCAGCATATAAATAAAATCGCTGTTTTCCAGGATATTCTCGATCTCGCGTGAGGAAAGCAGGTCCTTTACGTTCTGCGTGAGGCCGGTCGGGATTCCGCCCCATTTTCTGAACCGCTTCCAGATTTCCACCGTATAAGCGGCGGTCTGTTCCTCCCGCAAGAGAAGGTGCATTTCGTCAATGTAGAGCCGGGTGGACTTGTGGGCTTCCCGGTTCTCGCTGACCCGGCCCCACACCTGGTCCTGGACCACCTGCATACCGAACTTTTTAAGCTGTTTCCCCAGCTTCTTAATCACATAGCACACGATCCGGCTGTTGATTTTCACGTTGGTCCGGTGGTTGAACACATTCAAACTGCCGGAAACGTAAATTTCCAGCGCCGTGGCAAGACGCTGGGCCTCCGGCTCCGGCTGCTGGCAGAGAAGCGCGTGGAGGTCCCCCAGAACCGGCATTTTCTCAGGCCGGGGGTCTTGCAGGTACTCCCGGTAGACCATATGGACGCAGCGGTCCACCACCGTTTTCTCCACCGGCTCCAACCCGGCCTTGCCGCCCACAATCAGTTCCATGAGGGAGAGGATGAAGTCGCTTTTCAGCGTCAGGGGGTTATCATCCTCCGAGTAGTTGAGGGTTATGTCCATGGGGTTGATGTACTGGTCGGAGGTGGGGGAAATGTCGATCACCTGCCCGCCCAGCCGCCGGACCAGGGGCGAATACTCGTCCTCCGGGTCTATAATGGCAATATCATCCTGGGTAATCAGGAAAGCATTGGTGATCTCCCGCTTGGCGGAGAAGGACTTGCCGCTGCCGGGGGTGCCAAGGATTAGACCGTTGGGGTTTTTAAGCTGCTTGCGGTCGGCCAGAATCAGGTTATTGGAAAGAGCGTTCAGGCCGTAGTAGAGGGCTTCACCCTGCATAAAAAGCTCCTGGGTGGTAAACGGCACGAATATGGCGGTACTGCTGGTGGTGAGGCCCCGCTGAATGGCGATCTGGTTGAGGCCCAGGGGGAGCGAGGACATAAGGCCCTGTTCCTGCTGGTAGTCCAGCCGCCGCAGGGCGCAGTTGTACTTTTGGGCGATGCCCGCCGCCTGGAATACGTTGTTTTCCAGCTTCTGCCGCGTCTCTGCCGTGTTCATCACCAGCATCGTCACCAGGAACATCCGCTCATTCCGGGATTGCAGGTCCTCCAAAAGCGTCTTGGCCTCCGCGCCATAGGTGGCGAGATCAGAGGGGATGATGTCCATATCGTATCCGCTTCTGACGGCCTTTTTCTGCTCCTCAATGGTCATTTTCTGCAAATCGGTGATCTTCCGCTTCACATTTTTAATGGCCGCGCTCTGGTCAATGGACTGGATATGGAGCGTGACCACCATGCTGCTTTCCAGGTCCAGGAAGTCCGCCAACATCCGGTCGGTCAGCTCCGGGGCCAGGATTTGCAGGAAGGACATTGCCCCGTAGGTCCTGCCGATCTGGAACATCCGGCCATTCTTGAAGGTGAAGCTGTCCGGGGCGATGAAGTCCTTGCTGGAAAGGCCGGTCTTGCAGATCGCGTCCCAGGCGAACCGGAATTTCTGGTTGTCCGCCGGGTGGAACATCTTATGGAGGACGGCCAGCCGCTCATAGCCATTGAGGGAGTGCGCCCGCACCCCCAGGGTCTTGAAGTTAGCCAGCACGTCCGCCTCGATACGCTCCAGCCGGGGCTTGGCCTCCTTCAGACTGTCCGCCTCCACGCCGAAGGTGATGTACTTGGTCTTGGTCAGGCCGTTGTTGCCCTTGGAGAGCTGGCCTTTCAGCATATCCGAGTATTCCTCCCGGATGGAGTTGAAGGCGTCCGCCTGATCGGGGATATGGATGGACTGGCGCTGTTCCTCCATATCGGCGGGCTGATTGAGGAAAGAAAACTGAACCCGGATGGAGGAATCAAAATAATTGAGGAAATCGCACCAATTCTCAAAGATCAGGTTTTTGTCCTCGTTTTGCGCCAACTGATAGTTAATGTCGTAAAATTGCACCTGCTTGGTGAAAAACCGCTCCGACACCACGCAGATACCGTCCCGGCACATCTCCCGGTAGGGGATGGTCTGCTGGGCGGTCCGGGGGATTTTGCCGTCCCGCTTGGCCTTCTGGACGGAAGCGGACAGCCGCCGCTTCTGGCGGCTGGTGAGCTTGGCGTCAGGGGTCAGGCGGATGGTGTCCCGCAGGTCGGCCTTATCTTTTTTGTGCTGTCTTTTTGCCGCTTGCAGATTTTTTACTTGCTTTTCCTGCTTTTTTTGCAATCGCGTGTACCTCCTTTTCATGATGATTCAGCCGCTCCATAGCGGCGTAGAGATTGTCGGTCTGGTAGGGACGGACCTTGGGGGCGAGGAACTGCGCCCGGATGAAGTGGCCCAGCACCTTCTCTAAGGGCTGGCCGTCCTTTTCGTAGATGCCGAACAGGAAGAAGGGCAGCATAAGGCCGATCATCAGCAGAGCCGCCGCCTCGTTGCCGATGCTGTTCCGGGTGAGCATATAGGTGGGTACGCCAATCAGACCGCCCGCACCGAAGCAAATGAGCTGGCGCGCGGTCAGGTTGAACGCAACCTTCGTCTTTACTTTAGCGAGGTCTTTCGGGACAGGGACAAAGGGCATGGTTACACCTCCTTTCGCAGCACATCCCGGATGCCCTGCATGATATAGGCCACACACGGGACGGAAATGTTAATTGGATTTTTGGGGGAAATAAGTTGCCTCACCTCACATATTCATATTTTCCGATTGCGTACTCAAAAAATTTTTATTGTAGTGTCCAAAATTGCCAGCGTGCTACGTTATATATAATGAGGGAAATCCAAACAAGTACACAAAGGAGTTAATAATACCATGAATGAACAGTTTCACCGGCTTTGCTTTCATATGAGAAGGACAGCGTCCTCTTTGCGAAGTAAACTCTTCCCGTTCTCCTTGAATAAAATTTTGGAGAGTGCAAACGACCTGGCTGCTACCGTAGAAGAAATTGAAGAATTCAGAGAACTGGACAAACGGTTACAACAAGAGTATGAAGAACATATCCGTTCAGAACCAGTCCTAATTCCTCAAAATACTATGTATTTTGGGGGAGGCCGCAACAAGAAAAGAGTGAATTTTTTGAACGCAGACCACTACCGTGCCGAGATTAAAAAAGCATATACCTGGGCAATTTCTCATGGTATCAATGTGTTTGTTGTCAATTATTCCAAGCCCATCGGTTTGTTGGCATTGGAAATATTACTTGACCTTCGCTGCGCTGGCGAGACTTTTCGACTTTACACTGTCCATACTGCACCTGTTAGATATATAAAAAGCTACCGGCTGATTCGGGAAACAGACATAGAAATCTTTTGGATGCTAAGCAAGTGTGATTATCGTTATAACCGTCTGACCACACTGGAAATGTTTTATAAAATTTCCTCCAGAGTTGGGTATATCTACAACGAAGATGGTATTCAAATTGAAGAAACCAATCTTGAAGGATGGGATGATGAATAGAGCGTCGCCTTAGCTCATCTCACCTCCTGACCTTTCGGTTTTGCGGCGGGCTGGCCACCGGGGACGGGCTTCGCCGCAAGCTGGGCCTTAATGGAGGGCTTCTTCTCCGTCTGTTTCTGCATAGCGTCCATTTCCTTCCGTGTCTGTGTAACGAAGATGCTTAGAACACCAGGATGGCTTGTGATGAGATAGTCTCGGTGACGGCCCGCAGTATCAAACATGGGGACAGTTGCCGCCCACGCCCGATTGCCGCTGGAAACACGGGGATCGTTCCTTATACCTTGAAGGGTAGCAGCCAGTACATGACTTACACGCTCCGCACCAAACGCCGCCAGTACGCCCTTTGTGTCAGCATGGAGACTCATTCCATCAAAACCCTCCCCAATTGCCGTCTCAATAGCATCCCGGCAGGCAACATTCGTTTCCAGGGAGGCGAGGAAAGCGTCCAACTCTCCATGCTCCCTGGCATATTCGCCGGTGTGCTGATAAATCGGGATAATAGGGGCAGTTTCTCGCTGGGCCTCCATCAAACTTTCGGCCCTGCCCTCAATGCACTCCCGGATATTGTCCATGTGACCTGTCTCCATGTCCCGGAAGTCCTTGTAAATATCCGCCAGAGGGCAGGGGGATTCCAGCAACGCTGCCGCCTGGGGTGCGGGGAGGTCCTGCACCTCCAACGACATCAGAATATCCTCCCGCATGGCGTACTCATAGGCATGGTTCAGGGCTTCCTCCGCTGTCATGCCCAACAGCCCGTGCTTGAACCGCTCCTGTTCCGCCGCCATCTTATCATATAGTGCCTGATTCAATTTTTCTGCGTCCATGAACGTCTCCTTCCTTTATAATAATTTCTCATACCGCAATTTCATCTGCGGCGGGCAGAGGTCCACAGCGGGACAGCGTTTGCCGGTCCAGCGTTTTCCCCCTGCCTGCCCCATACACGTCCAGCCCGCCGCCCGGATACTGGCTCCTGCCTCCGTGTCCAGCGTGTAGGTGATGATCTTGCGGTAGCCGATAGCCTTTGCCGCCCGCGCCGCCGCAGAGTACAGCATACTGCAAGCGTTTTTCTCGCCCGTGGTACAAAGCCGGGTCACTTCCAGCGTCAGGCCGTTGTCCAGATAGCGGCTCACGGGACGGCCCACAATGGCAACGCCCACCAGCCGTCCCTCAGCCGCACAGCCGATGGAAAACTTGTGGCCGGTGACGGGTTTGTGGTGGCGGTGGTGGGCGGCTACAAAAGCGTTGGCCTCTTTCAGTGATACCGGGGTTAAGGTGAGCATATCACCGCGCCCCTTTGTCCGTATTCCGTTCCTGGGCAGGAGCCGTCGCTTCTCGCACCCCCGCCTCTTTCGCCGCGCTCTTGAGTGCGCCGCGCACGGAAGGGGGCCGCTCCTGCTCCACCGCTTTCTCATATGCGCTCAAAACAGCGGTGTTCAATGCCTGCCGCATTTCCTTGGTGGTGGGGCAGCAGATGTCGTGATATTTGCCGTCCTGTCCCTTGGTGCTGGGCATGGAGACATACGGCCCATTCTCCGTATTGTAAATGCGGATGTTGTTGACGGCGAATACGCCGCCCAGGCTCACACTGGCAAAGCCCATCAGCTTGCCATGGTCCTTCTCCGGGTCCTTGGGGAGATAGATTTTCACGTCCACGCCGGGGACAGAAGGGGCTTCCGGTGCTTTGTTCTCGCTCAAATTACAGTCCTCCTCATTTTAATGTGCGTTGAAAATAGACCGGCTGACCGAGCCGGTCTTAAACAGGGAGAAGCACAGCAGTACCGTGTACCCGGCGCATTGCCAGATGGCAATATGAAGGTTGGTTCCGCTGGTGATCTGCCCAATCAGCACGGCATAAATCGCCACGCAGATCATAATGAAAAAGCCTTGCAGCCCCAGGGCAACGAGGCCGCGCAGGTAGTTGTTGCCCATCTGCCCCCACTCCCGGTTGGTCATAGTGGCGAAGGGAATCGCGCCGATGGAGCAATAGATGTAAATTTCTATCATCCGGCCCACCAGCACAATCATCACGCAGAAGGACAGAATGGGCATGGTGATTTTCAGAAGCATTGTCTCCACCAGAAGTCCGAACAGCTCACCCAGCTCCATAGCCTCCAACTGCGCGGACACGTCACCTATCACCGTGGCAAAGTCAAGGCTGGTGGTGCCGGTGATAATTCCGGCGCTCTGCTGTACCACGTTCTGCCCCATCTCAAAGATTGCCATGGTAATATCAAAGGTGTGGGTGACGAGGTACACGGCGATAAACGCCTTGAGAATCCATTTATAGATGGCGAAAGTTTCAAAGTCGTGGAAGTTATTCTTCTCCATGAGCATACTGATAAGCTCGTAGCACAGGACAAAGGTAATAATTATCCCGGCTATCGGAACCACCACGTTATCACTCAGATTGCGGATCATGGAGAAAACCCCGGCGTTCCATGCCGCCGGGGTCGTCCCCACGTTT
>OFFB01000864.1_pt1 | contig 22739 bp, 21 predicted proteins | sample 1521281 | NCBI WGS metagenome assembly OFFB01 (sample SAMEA3504109, study PRJEB24116) | mouse gut metagenome | biome: mouse gut; feature: mouse-associated habitat; material: faeces | place: Denmark | collected 2011
TAAAATTTTAAATTTAATGAATTTAAATTGGTTAAATTTGTAAAAATAAATAAAAAAGGGTTGCTATTTAGTTTAAAATGTTTTATTATAATAATAATATAAAAATAAGAGGTGCAAAATGAAAAGGTTTGGCAAAACACTTTTGATTTGCTTTGCTGTTATCGCAATACTTGCAACGTTACTTACAGGCTGTAGCCATAAAATAGGTAACGAATTGCTTGTAAACGGTAATTTTGAATCAATGAATCAAGATACGAAAACACTTGAAAATTGGAGCTTTGTGTATGTTAACAAAGATGGAAGTAAAAATTCCGAAAAAAGTTTTCAAGCCGAAAAACCGCTTGTAGGTAGTAATGAGGCAGAATTTGGGGATAGATATATTTCTATTACTACCGAGGATTATGCTACCGCATATTTAAAAACAAGTGTCAAATTGTATTCGGGGCAAAAATATCTTTTGTCGGTAACTTTTAATGTTAAAAAGAAGATTACTACGGAAAGCGGCGATAACGACGCTATCGGTGGCTATTTCGGTTTTTGGGAAGATAAAAATTTCCAAGAAATCAATGCTTATGATTCAAATGGTTGGGTAACCAGAAATATTTACTTTAAACCGACTTCAACCGCAAAATATACTTTTGTTGCAGGTATTGGTAGAGAAGATTTAGGCGGCGGTAGCGGTACAATCGCATTTGACAATATCTCTATTAAAGCTGTTAAAGACGTACCTGTCGGTACAAATACAGCAAAATTGACACCGGGTAGCAGTGTGAGCGACAAGGAAGTTGGCGGTATTGTTTATACTGTGCTTTTATGCTTGTTTGGTACTGCATTGGTTATCGGTGCTTATTATGTTATCAGAATTTTGCAAAAGAAAAGCAATTATATTGACAGTGCACCATTATTTGACGACGATAATGACGGAATAGTAAAGGACGATAATAAGAATGTAACCGATGTGAAAGTTAAAAAGTCGTTTAAGGAATTTTTTGAATTAGACAACTTAAAAACTACTTTCTTATCTCCTATAGCGCTATTTGTTTATACGTTAGTTGGTGCGTTTTTAATTAGATTTATATTGGTAATGACTGTATTTGGTATGGGCGATACAATGACCGAATATGCGGGTATTGCACTTGATATAGCAAAAGAGGGACCATCTAAGTTATACGGTGTTCACTCCAACAGTCTGCCTACAGGGTATTTGTATGTGCTTTCGTTATTCGGTTTGATAGGAAATGCACTTGACTTTACCGAAAAATCTATAGGAATGTCTATGCTTATAAGAATACCTAATATTATCGCAGACCTTGCAGTATGCTATATGATTTACAAAATGATAGCAAGCAACTATAACCATAAGTACAGTGCTGTTATTGCCGGTGTTTATGCACTTCTACCGGCTGCATTTACGGCATCTGTTTCTTGGTGGCTTAATATGAGTATAAGTATTGCGTTTTTGGTTGCCGCTATCAACTTTATGATAGAGAAAAAACATGTGTTTGTGCCTATTATGTATACTTTGGCATTAATGTTCAGCAATGCAATGCTAATAGCACTGCCTGTGATTATCGGGTATGAAATTTTCTTCTGCGTAAAAGATAAAAAAGCAATTCTGCCTATAGTTATTGCATCTGTTGCAAGCTTTATCGTATTCTATTGCTTATTTATTCCTTTTGCTACCGAATATTTTGCACCTAACAGCAAACCAAGCGGTGTATTCCTAGTGTTTAGCAAAATGCTTGAAAATATCAAAGCTAACAATTTGATTTCAAACAGCTCGTTTAACTTCTATGCTATATTCGGTTTGGGCAATAATGCATCAACAGCAGCAATGATTATTTTAATTGCATTGGTAATGATTTTATTTGTCATTTTCGGTGTATATTTGTTCAGTAAAACAAGAAACAGACTAGATTATATCCTATTGCTTGCAATGTCCTTTATTTTATGGTCGGTATTTGGTGTAGGCTCAAGGGTAGAATTTACACTTGTAGGTGTTGTATTGCTGTTGTTGTATGCAGGACTTAAAATGGAAAGACGCGTATTTAGAGTGTTTGGTATTTTATCGGTAACAAACTTTGTAAATACAGCTGTTATATTGACAAAAAGCGGAGCAATCAATTTTGCGTTTTTGGATGGTACAGGGCTTTCGCATCTTTACAAATTAGACCCGCTTTATATCATCGGCTCATTGATTACGGTAGGTACGGTAATTTATTTGTTGTGGGTTATGTATGATATCATGGCAAACGGCGTAGAAAAGGAAATAAAGCCAATGCCTGACAATTTGCTATTAGAGTTCAAAGAGGACTTTGATTACAACAAAAATAGAGTTATTAAGTTATTACAAAGGAAAAAATAATGTTAGCAAAAACAAATAGTTTTGCCTTAAACGGAGTAAAAGGTTTTAAAATTGATATAGAAATCGACATAAATGCCGGTTTGCCGTCTTACGATACGGTTGGTTTGCCGGATACAGCGATAAAGGAAAGTAGGGAGAGGATACGTTCCGCAATAAAAAACAGCGGCTTAAATTATCCGGTTAAAAAAATAACCATAAATTTAGCCCCTGCCGATTTGCGAAAAGAAGGACCTGTTTTTGACCTGGCAATCGCTGTAGGCATACTTGCTGCATCGGAGCAAATACCTACATTTGTGTATAAAGACTATATCATTTTGGGAGAATTATCACTTGACGGTAGCGTAAGACATATTAACGGCATATTGCCTACATTGATAGCAGGGCTTGAGAGTGGTTATACAAAATATATTATCCCAAAAGCAAACGAAAATGAGGCTAGCTATTTGGAAAAAGCGGAGTGCTATGCTGTTTCATCTTTGAGGGACGTAGTAGATTTTTTATCAGGTAATAAAATAATCGAAAAAATTAAGTGCTCTGAGTATATGATAGAAGAGCAAGTTAACAAGTTTAATGTTGATTTTTCGGATGTAAAAGGACAGTTTTTGGCAAAACGAGCATTAGAGATAAGTGTTTCGGGCGGACATAACATACTTATGATTGGACCTCCCGGTGCAGGTAAGACAATGCTTGCAAAATGTGTACCGACGATTATGCCTAATATGACATTTGAAGAGGCAATCGAAGTGACTAAAATTCACAGCATTGCGGGTACACTCGACCAATCTTTGGGAATTGTAAAAACAAGACCTTTCCGTTCCCCACATCACACGGCAACAGTTCCGTCTCTTACGGGTGGCGGCGCAAATTGCAAACCTGGGGAGATAAGCCTTGCTCATAATGGTGTTTTGTTTTTAGATGAAATGCCTGAATATTCAAGAAAAACTTTGGAAACATTAAGGCAACCTTTGGAGGATGGTACGGTAGTAATATCACGAGCAAAAATGACGCTTGAGTACCCATGCCACTTTATGTTGGTTGCAAGTATGAATCCTTGTCCATGCGGCAATTTCGGGTCGGCAAAAAATCCTTGTAAATGTACGCCGAACGAAATACATAGATATATAAACAAATTGTCGGGACCGCTACTTGACAGGATAGACTTGCAAGTAGAAGTTGACAGTGTAAGTTATGACGATTTACGCTCGAAAGTTAAAGCGGAGCCAAGTGCAGTGATAAAACAACGTGTGGAGGCTGCACGCGAAATTCAGCGTGAAAGATTTAAGGGAAGCAAAATATTCACTAATTCCGAAATGACAAATGCGATGTTAGAAGAATATTGTGCTATCTCCAAGCAGTCGGAAAACTTAATGGAAATCGCATTTGATAAATTAAAATTATCGGGAAGAGCCAATGCCAGAATATTAAAAGTTGCAAGGACTATCGCCGATTTGGACGGCTCAAAAAATATCGAGACAAAACATATTGCTGAGGCTATTCAATATCGCTCTCTTGACAGGAAATATTGGGAATAATTGAGGTGTTTTATGTACAATAATAACGAGCGTGCTTGTATTTGGCTAGACAGTTTTAATATCAGCACAAAAAAGAAAATATCGCTATTAAACCTGTTTAACTCTGCTGAGGAACTTTTGAGCGAATTTAAAAATTGCCGTGATGATATATTGGAAATTATCGATATTCAAATTTACAATCAAATGGCAATATTAATAGACGATAACTACATTGACAAATTGATTAATAGTTTAATGATTAAAAATGTCAAAGTACTTACCATAGCGAGCGAGATATATCCTCACAAGTTATCGGATAATTTAGTCGACCCGCCGATTGTTTTATACTATAAAGGTAATATCGAGTTATTGGATACACTTTCGATTGCCATTGTAGGAGCAAGACGACTTACAAGATATGGTAAGGATGTTACCGAAAAATTCAGCAGAGAGCTTAGCTTAAACGGATTTTGCATAATAAGCGGATTGGCACGCGGTGCCGATACGGTAGCTCATACCGAATGCCTTTTGAATGAGGGTAAAACGGTTGCGGTATTGGGATGTGGTATAGATGTTGTTTATCCAAAAGAAAATAAAGATTTATACAACGAAATTGCAAAAAACGGCTTGATAATATCCGAGTTTCCGTTGGGAACGGAGCCTTATTCATATAACTTTCCGCAACGTAACAGGATAATAAGCGCGTTAGCTGACGGCGTTTTGGTTACCGAGGCGGGCGAAAAGTCAGGTACGATTATTACCGCCAACCTTGCTTTGGATATGGGTAAAGAGTTATATGCAGTGCCGGGAAGTATTTTTTCCGAGCAAAGTATAGGTACTAATAATTTAATAAAATCGTATGACAATGTGTTTATGGTAACTAATGTCAACGATATTTTAAAACAATTTAATATCAAAGAACGTGATATGGTAAAAGATGCCATTCAGTTGGATTTTTTACAGCAATGTGTTGTCGACGAACTTTCAAAAGGCAGATTACATATCGAAGAAATTATCACTAAAACAAATATGGAAATCGGTTCATTGTTTGCTGTATTGCAAGGTTTAATCAGTGCAAGAATCATCAGACAGTTACCGGGTAATTTTTATGAATTACAACCTAATTAAAAGGAGAGTTTAATGGATTTAGTTATTGTTGAGTCACCTTCAAAATCAAAAACTATAAGTAAATATTTAGGGTCGGGATATAAAGTGTTGGCATCAGGTGGACATGTTCGCGATTTACCTGCAGACAAATTGGGTGTCAATGTTCACAGAAATTTCGAGCCTGAATACGAGGTGTATCCACAAAAAGAAAATACTATAAAACAACTAAAAAAAGAAATTAAGAACTGTGAAAAAATATATCTTGCAACCGACCCCGACCGTGAAGGGGAGGCTATCTCTTGGCATCTGAAAAATATTTTGGGTATTGACGGAGACAATGTACGTATTGTATTTAATGAAATTACAAAAAAAGCAGTTAACAAAGCTATCGAAAATCCAAGGGATATCGATATGAATTTGGTAAATTCGCAACAAGCAAGACGTGTGCTTGACAGGTTGGTTGGTTATTTGATTTCGCCTGTGCTTTCAAAGAAAATTCAAAAAGGATTGTCAGCGGGTAGAGTTCAATCGGTAGCACTTCGTATGATTTGCGAAAAGGAAAGGGAAATACTTGCATTTAAACCTGAAGAATATTGGAATATTTTTGCAAATATTTCGGCGGACGGACAAGCGTTTCATAAAGCACAATTTAACGATATAAACGGCAAAAAACGCAAAATAAACAATCAAGAGGACGCGTTAAAAGTAGAGCAAGAGTCCAAGCTTGGAAATTGGTATGTAAGTAATGTCAAAAGGGCAAAGAGCATAAGCAAACCTAACCCTCCGTTTACAACTTCTACAATGCAACAAGATGCGGTAAATAAACTTAATTTTTCCGCAACTCAAGTAATGAAAATCGCACAACAATTATACGAAGGTGTAAATATCAAGGATGAGGGATTGCACGCATTAGTAACATATATTCGTACCGACAGCGTAAGAATCAGTGACGATGCTATGTTTATGGCGAAAAACTTTATTAACACACATTTCGGTGCGGAATATTATCCTAAAAAAGCCAATGTTTATTCTACAAAAAGCAATGCTCAGGATGCACATGAGGCTATTAGACCTGTTAATCTTGATTATACTCCCGAGTATTTGAAAGGCAAAATAGAAAACGAACAGTGGAAATTGTATAAGCTTATTTATGATAGATTTTTGGCATCTCAAATGGTACCTGCGGAATATAACACTTTGACTGTGAACATTGCAAGCGATTATAACGGTACAAAATACGGATACTTGTTAAAAGGAAAGACTTTGGTATTTGCAGGCTTTACAAAAGTTTATACTGCAAGTAAAGACGAAGAGGACGAAGATATTGCAAATACTTTGCCTAACTTTAACGAAAACGATAAATTGATATTAAAGGAATTGACAAAAGAACAAAAGTTTACAAAGCCGCCACTAAGATATACGGACAGTACTATCGTAAAAGCGATGGAAGAGAACGGAATAGGCAGACCATCGACTTATGCCTCGATTATTAGTGTTATTTACAAACGCCAATACATTGAAAAAGAAGGCAAGTATATGAAGCCTACCGAATTGGGCTTTATAGTGTGTGACCAACTTGTCAAATATTTCCCTAATATAATGGATACACAATTTACTGCGGAAATGGAAAGTAAGTTGGATATCGTTGCCGACGGCGAAGTAGATTGGCACAAAATTATAAGCGACTTTTATCCCGGATTTTTAAAGAACTTAGAAAAAGCAAATGATGGACAAAGGGTAAAAATCGAGCCGATAATGACAGATATTAAATGTCCGGATTGCGGTAAACCAATGGTTATAAGAGATGGTAAGTACGGTAAATTTTTGGGATGTTCCGACTATCCTAATTGTAAAAAAATTATGCCGTATAGTGACAATCCGCAAGCTGACGGAAGTGAAAAACAAGAGGAAATTTTGTGTCCTGACTGCGGTAGACCAATGGTATTGAAAAACAGCAAATACGGCAAGTTCTACGGTTGTAGCGGTTATCCTGAATGTAATAAAATATTGCGCTTGAACGAAGTCAAAAAAATGAAAAATCCAGACGGCGAAAGTGCTCAAACCGAAAATATTGAGGAAAACACTATTTTTTACAATTCAAACGGCTACGATAGTGATATTGCTAATGCCGAGCGTGAGATTGATGCTGCGGCAAAAAATAATGAGCAATCTCAAAATCAAGCGGAAGACGTGATTTGTGAAAATTGCGGTGCAAAAATGGTAATTAAAAATGGCAGATACGGCGAATTTTATGCTTGCCCTAATTATCCTAATTGCAAAAATATTGTACCGATAAAAAAGAAAAAAAATTAAAAGGCTAAGTAATATATGGAAATTCGTGTAATCGGCGGTGGATTAGCAGGCTCGGAAGCTTGTTATCAGCTGTTAAAAAGGGGATACAATGTAAAATTGTATGAAATGAGAAAGGTTAAACAAACACCTTGTCATACTACTGCCGATTTAAGTGAACTTGTTTGTAGCAATAGCCTTAAAAGTATGGAAAATTCGACAGCTAGCGGTACGCTTAAGCAAGAGCTTAAAACTTTGGATTGTTTGCTATTAAAATGTGCCGAAAAAGCAAAAGTACCATCAGGCGGAGCACTTGCGGTTAATCGTAAGGAATTTTCTAAATTTGTGGAAGAGGAATTAAATAACTTTCCAAACTTCGAGCGAATTGATGAGGAATATGTAAATATCGATAAAAACATACCCACGATAATTGCGACAGGACCTTTGACCTCGGACTTGCTTGCTGAAAATATAGCAAAACTTATAGGTAACAGCGACAATTTGCATTTTTACGATGCCGTTGCTCCTATTATAAGCGGCGACAGTCTTGATTACAGCAAATTGTTTTTTGCGACAAGGTATGACAAAGGGGAGCCGTCCGATTATTTAAACTGCGGTATGAATAAACAAGAATACGAGGCATTTTATAACGAATTGGTAAATGGTAAAGTCGCAAATTTACATGAGTTTGAAAAAGGCGAAATTTTCGAGTCCTGTATGCCAATAGAGGTTATGGCAAAACGCGGTGCGGATACTATACGATATGGTATGATGAAGCCCGTTGGAATCAAACACCCCGAAACAGGCGATAAATATTATGCCGTAGTGCAGTTACGTAAGGAAAATGTACAAGGGAGTGCTTATAATTTAGTTGGGTTTCAAACAAACTTGACTTTCCCCGAGCAAAAAAGAATATTCAGTATGCTACCCGGGTTGGAAGATGCGGAATTTTTGCGGTACGGAGTTATTCACAGAAACACGTTTTTAAATTCTCCCGAGCATTTGGATTGTTATTTTAAACTTAAAAATGAAAGTAATATTTATTTTGCGGGGCAAATTACAGGTGTCGAGGGGTATGTTGAAAGTATAATGAGCGGGCTTATTGCAAGTATAAATTTACACTGTGATATTATTTGCAAAGATAGATATTTAGCGCCTGAAAGCACAATAATAGGCAGTTTGCAAAGACATATTTCCAGCAAAAATGTGGATTTTGAGCCTATGAATGCCAATTTTGGTATTCTACCGCCTTTAGATAGCAAAATAAGAGATAAAAAACTTAGGAAATTAGCTTATTATGAAAGGTCACTAAAGGACATAACGGAATATAACAAACAATTTTTTAATAAAGAATGTAATTGAGTAATTTCAATTTTACATAAAGGAGTGAATAATGGGAAATTTAATGGGTACTACAATTTGTGCCGTTCAAAGAGACGGTAAGATTGCAGTTGCAGGAGACGGACAAGTTACTTTAAGCGAGAGTGTTATTTTTAAATCAACAGCAAAGAAAGTAAAAAGAATATTCGATAACCGCGTTGTTATAGGCTTTGCAGGCTCTGTAGCAGATGCTTTTTCATTATCCGAAAAATTCGAGAGTATGTTAAACAAATACAGTGGGAATTTAATGCGTTCCGCAGTTGAGCTTGCCGAGCTTTGGAGAAGTGATAAAATGCCTAGAAAGCTTGAGGCAATGATGATTGTTGCCGATAAGGAAAATTTGTATATTGTCAGCGGTCAAGGGGATGTAATTGAGCCGGACGGCGGTGTTTGTGCAATAGGAAGCGGTGGTAACTATGCTTTGGCAGCTGCACGTGCAATGATTAAAGAAACTAAGCTTTCCGCCGAGGAAATTGCAAAAAAAGCTTTATTAATCGCAAGTGAATTATGTGTATTTACTAACGATAATATAACAGTGGAGGTAGTATAATATGCAATTAACACCAAGAGAAATAGTAAAGGAATTGGATAGATATATAATCGGTCAAACAGAGGCAAAAAAGGCTGTTGCCGTTGCACTTAGAAACAGGTACAGAAGAAATTTATTGCCTGAGCATTTGCGTGACGAAATAACACCGAAAAATATCATTATGAAAGGACCTACAGGCGTAGGTAAAACAGAAATTGCAAGAAGACTTGCAAAAATAGTCAAAGCACCTTTTGTAAAAGTCGAGGCAACTAAATTTACCGAAGTCGGATATGTAGGCAGAGATGTCGAGTCCATGATAAGAGACTTGGTTGAAGTTTCCGTAAGACTTGTAAAGGAAGAAAAAATAAAAGAAGTTGAATCCAAAGCAAGTGAAAAAGTCTACAAAAAACTTGCAAAGGCATTATATCCAATCAAAAAATCTTTATTCCCTGATATGGATGAAAAGGAATTGGTCGCAAAATTGTACATTGATTTAAAAGACGGCAAATACAAAGATGTTACAGTTGAAATGGATTTGCCTGTCGCACCAAAAAATATTCAACTTGCCCCGGGCTCAGGTATCGAAATGAGTATCGGCGATATTTTTGGCGGTATGATACCTCAAAAAACCAAAAAGAAATCGGTAACTGTTGAAGATGCTTATAAAGCTTTAATGGAAGTCGAAAGCGACAAATTGATTGACGAGGACAATGTAAATGCCGAGGCAATAAGACGTGCGGAAAACGAGGGCATAATATTTGTTGACGAAATCGATAAAATCGCAGCAAAAGCCAACAATGGTCAAGATGTTTCCCGCGAAGGTGTTCAAAGAGATATTTTGCCTATCGTTGAGGGTAGCACAGTTAGCACAAAATACGGACAAATCAAAACCGATTATATTTTGTTTATAGCAGCAGGCGCTTTCCATATTGCTAGCGTGGACGATTTAATCCCTGAATTACAAGGCAGATTCCCTATTAAAGTAACTCTTGACAATTTGAGTGAAAATGACTTTGTAGAGATTTTGAAATCTACCGATAATTCTATTTTAACACAATATAAGGAATTATTGATGGTTGATAATGTAGAACTTAACTTCAATGACGATGCTATTGGGGAAATCGCAAAAATTGCAGCTGCGGAAAATGAGAATAACGAAAATATCGGTGCAAGACGGTTGCATACAATTATGGAAAAATTGTTGCAAGATATTTCATTTGAGGCAGGCGGTTTGAACGAAGTTATTAAAATCGATATCAATCGCGAATATGTGCTTAAAAATTTGGATAGCACGATTAAAACTTTAAACTTGAAAAAATATATTTTATAATTAGCTTTGTGCTATAAAAAGAAGGTAAAAATGATTAATATCCCTAAAGGAACAAAAGATGTCACCCCAAAGGAAAGCTATAAGTGGCATTATATCGAAAATACAGTAAGAAGTGTAGCGGATAACTTTTGCGTAAACGAAATTAGGACACCTACATTTGAACACACCGAGTTGTTTTTACGTGGAGTTGGCGATACTACCGATATTGTAAATAAGGAAATGTATACTTTTTTGGATAAGGGAGAGCGTAGCATAACTTTAAAACCCGAGGGTACTGCGGGGGTTGCAAGGGCTTTTATTGAAAATTCGATTTTTGCTAACCCACAGCCTACAAAAATGTACTATATCACGCCTGTTTTCCGTTATGAAAGACCGCAAAACGGCAGACTTAGAGAGCATCATCAATTTGGTGTCGAATATTTCGGAGCGGAAAGTCCGCTTGCGGATATCGAAGTAATGCTTATTGCAAAAAGTATTTTTGATAAATTGGGAGTAAAAAATATATCTCTTAATATCAACAGCATAGGTTGTCCTACTTGCAGAAAAAAATACAATGATGCATTAAAAGCATTTTTAGCAGATAATTTTAATAATTTGTGCGGTACTTGTCGCGACAGGTTTGACAAAAATCCGCTTAGGATACTTGACTGTAAAGAGGAAAGTTGCAAAAAATTGCTTACCGATGCTCCTAAAGTGATTGACTACTTGTGTGAGCATTGTTTAGAGCACCATAAAGCCGTTTGTAAAGGCTTGGATGACTTGGGTATCGACTATATTGTTAATCCTCAAATTGTACGCGGTTTGGACTATTATACAAGGACAGTATTTGAATTTATAAGCAACAATATCGGGGCTCAAGGTACAGTTTGCGGTGGTGGTAGGTACAACAATTTGGTTGAACAAGTAGGCGGAAGTCCTTGTCCTGCAGTCGGTTTTGGTATGGGCTTGGAAAGGCTTATAATAATGCTTGAAAATTTGGGGCTTTCACTTGGTGAACAAAATTCAGTTGACTTGTATGTTGCACCTATTTGTGATAAAGGCAGAGAAATTGTTTTAAAGTTTGTTACCGATATGAGAAATAAAGGTTTAAAAGTTGAGCAAGATTTAATGGCACGCAGTGCAAAAGCACAAATGAAGTATGCCAATAAGCTAAATGCAAAATATGTTGCCATATTAGGTGAAGAAGAGCTTAAAGATAACTGCTGTTCACTTAAAAATATGCAAACAGGGGAAAATACTGTAATTAAATTAGATAAAGTTTTTGAAATTATAAAGGAAGGTAAATAATTATGGCTGAATTAATCGGTGGTTACAAGCGTACTAAATTATGTGGCGAGTTCAGAAATTTTGACATTGACAGCAAAGTCGTTTGTATGGGATTTGTAGCAAAGTATCGTAATCTTGGAAATTTGATTTTTATCGATGTCCGCGACAGAAGCGGTATTGTGCAAGTTTCTTTTGACGATAGCACACCAAGTGAGATATTCGAAAAAGCAACTACATTACGTAATGAGTATGTTGTTTGTGTAAGTGGCGTAGTTCGCTCAAGAGGTAGCAATATCAACAAAAATTTACCTACAGGCGATATCGAAATTATCGCTGCTGATTTAAAAATTTTAAATGAGGCGGAAGTGACACCTTTTGTTATTAGTGACGATGCAAAAGTAGGCGATGTTACAAGACTAAAATATAGATATTTGGACTTAAGAAGACCATCACTTCAAAACATTTTAATGACAAGAAGTAAAATCACTAAAATAACCCGTGATTATTTAGATTCCAAAGGCTTTTTGGATATAGAAACTCCGTTTTTGGGTAAGTCTACACCGGAGGGGGCACGTGACTATCTTGTTCCGTCAAGAATACATCCGGGCGAATTTTATGCACTTCCTCAATCTCCGCAGCTATTCAAACAGCTTTTGATGATTGCGGGGTTTGATAGATATTATCAAATTGCAAGATGTTTCCGTGACGAGGACTTAAGGGCAAACAGACAACCTGAATTTTCTCAAATAGACTTGGAAATGAGCTATGTAGAAAAAGACCAAGACGTTATGGAAATAGCAGAAGGCTTAATTTGCGAAATTTTCAATCAATGTTTGGGTATGGACTTAAAAGTTGGTACATTCCGTAAAATTCCTTATGCAGAGGCTATGGAAAATTACGGTAGCGACAAACCCGACACTAGATTTGATTTAAAAATTAAAGATTTATCCGACCTTGTTAAAAATTGTGATTTCAGTGTATTTGCAAACTGTATTAAAGAAGGTGGCAGCGTTCGCGGTATTAATGCCAAAGGTCTTGCAACCCTTACAAGAAAGCAAATAGATTCATTAGGCGAATTTGTAAAAGGCTATGGGGTTAAAGGTTTGGCTTGGGTTGCTCTTAAACCTGAGGGAACTACATCTTCCTTTGCAAAGTTTATGACTGAAGAACAAATGAGCGAAATTTACAATGCAATGGATGCAAAACAAGGCGATTTGCTATTGATTATAGCAGACAAAACAAAATTGGTTTTGGATACATTGGGCGGTTTAAGATGCCATGTTGCAGATACTTATAATTTATACGATAAGTCACAATACGATTTCTTATGGGTTACAGATTTCCCATTATTGGAGTATGACGAGGAAGAAAAGAGGTATGTTGCAGTACACCATCCGTTTACATCCGTTAAAGCAGAGGACATCCTCTTACTTGACACTGACCCTGGTAAAGCACGTGCAAACGCTTATGATTTTGTAATCAATGGTCAAGAGGCAGGCGGTGGCTCTATTCGTATTCACAATGTAAAAATGCAGGAAAAAATGTTTGCAATGCTTGGCATGAGTGAGGAAGATATCAAAAATCGTTTCGGTTTCTTTGTTGATGCGTTCAAATACGGCGCACCACCTCACGGCGGACTTGCATTTGGATTGGATAGACTTGTTATGCTTGTTACAGGTACTGACAATATCAAAGATGTTATCGCATTCCCTAAGGTACAAAATGCGTCCTGCTTAATGTCCGAGGCCCCAAGCCCTGTTGATGATATTCAATTAAAGGAACTATTCCTTGAAATTAATAAGCCGAAAGAGTAATAATTAAGGTTATAATATGGCGGATATTTTTGATAGAACAAAGCTTTTGATAGGCGATAACGGCTTGCAAATACTACAAAACAGCAATATACTTATTGTAGGTGTAGGTGGTGTGGGCGGTTATGCTGTCGAAGTTTTGACTAGGAGCGGAGTAGGCAATTTTACTATTGTGGACGGCGATAATGTGGATATAACTAATATCAACAGGCAAATAATTGCCACACATTCCACAGTAGGCAAAGCTAAGGTAGATGTTTTTGCAGAGCGAATGAAAGACATTAACCCAAATGTAAATGTAAGAGCATTGAATTTGCGTTTTAATAGCGATAGTGTACATTTGATTTTCGACAGACAATATGATTACGTTATCGATGCTATTGACAGCGTTCAAGATAAACTATTATTGATAAAAACCGCAAAAGAAAGAGATTTAAATATAGTCAGTGCAATGGGGGCAGGCAACAAAATCGATATGAACGATTTTGCAGTAGTGGATATTTTTAAAACACAAAACGATAAGCTTGCAAAAAAAATGCGAAAGCTGCTTAAAGACAATGGAATTACTCATTTAGACACTGTTACAAACAATGCAATGCCTATGCAAATAGATGGCAATGTAATAGGAAGTATTGCTTACATGCCGTCGCTGGCAGGTATTAAATTAGGCGGTTTTGTAATCAATAAAATATTAAATAATAATAACGGAGGAATAAATTTATGATAGATTTATCAATAATCAAAAAAAATGACCCTGAATTGTACGAAAGTATGATGAAAGAGCTTGCAAGACAAAGAGGAAATATAGAACTTATAGCAAGTGAAAATATAGTTAGCCCTACAGTGCTTGCAGCAGCGGGCTCGCATTTGACAAACAAGTATGCAGAGGGCTTACCAGGTAAAAGATTTTACGGCGGTTGCATGTATGTAGACGAGGCTGAAAATCTTGCTATCGAGCGTGCTAAAAAATTGTTTGGTGCAGATTGCGCAAACGTACAAGCACACAGCGGTGCAGAGGCAAACTTGGCAGTGTTTTTTGCATTGTTAGAACCGGGCGATACAGTTATGGGTATGAATTTGGCTCATGGCGGACATTTGTCACATGGTAGCCCTGCAAATATAAGTGGTAAATACTTCAAAATAGTACCTTACGGTGTTAGCAAAGAAACAGGATATATTGATTATGACGAGCTTGAGCAAATCGCTTTGGAGGCAAAACCTAAAATGATTATTGCAGGTGCAAGTGCATATCCAAGAGCAATAGATTTTGCAAAATTCCGCGAAATTTGCGATAAAGTCGGTGCTATATTAATGGTTGATATGGCACACATTGCAGGATTGATAGCCGCAGGTTGTCATGAAAACCCTGTGAAATACGCAGATGTTGTAACTACAACCACACATAAAACGCTACGCGGCCCAAGAGGAGGCTTGATTTTGTGCAAGGAAGAATATGCAAAGGCAATCAATAAAGCCGTATTCCCGGGCATTCAAGGCGGTCCATTAGAGCATATCATTGCGGCTAAAGCAGTTGCTTTGAAAGAGGCAATGAGTGAAGAATTCGTGGCTTATCAACAACAAGTTGTCAAAAACGCCAAAAAACTTGCGGAAGTTTTGTCAAAACGCGGTGTAAACTTGGTCAGCGGTGGTACTGACAACCATTTGATTTTGCTTGATTTGACTGATAACAATATTACGGGAAAAGAGCTTGAAGCATTACTTGACGAGGCTCACATTACTGTTAACAAAAACGCTATCCCTTTTGATACACGTTCTCCATTTATCACATCGGGTATAAGAGTAGGTACACCTGCCGTTACTACAAGGGGTATGAAAGAGGAAGAGATGGAAATCATCGGTAATTGTATTGCAGATGTTATCGAACAAAAAGAAAATGCTATCGAAAAAGTATCTAAAATTATCGGTAAGTTGTGCGAAAAATTCCCACTTTACGAAAATGATATAATTTAATATGCATATTTATACACTTTTAATTAAAAACAAGTATAATTATGTATTAGTTAGTAAAAAATGAGTATTTGTCGATATGTAAATATGCTATTATTATCATCTGTTATTGTATAATTATAGATTTTTAAAAAAAAGTAAAAAAAAGTATTGACATTGAAATTAAATAGGTTTATAATACTTACAAGAGTAAAAAAGGAGCGGACTTATGAAAGTTATTAACTTGGTAAACTTTTATTATTTTTACTTTAACGTTGATAAAACTTTATCAAGGTCGCTTTAGCCTTACTTAAATTATTAAATTTAATCAATTTTAGCGACCTAATTTATAGGTCGCTTTTTTAAGGAGTTTTTTATGATTATTATTTTAAAGGATGGAGCAAAACAAGAGCAAATACAATCGTTGGTACAAAATATCACAAACCGCGGATTGACTGTGCACGAAAGTATAGGCAGCCAATCGCACATTTTGGGCGTTATTGGCGATACTTCTAGGGTTGACACGCAAACTATTATCAACTTGGAATGCGTAAGCGACGTAAAGCGTGTCAGCGAGCCATACAAGGCAGTAAATAGAAAATTTCATCCGGAGGACACTATTGTCGATATAAGCGGAAGAAAAGTCGGAGAGGGCTACTTTAATATGATTGCAGGACCTTGTTCAGTCGAGTCCGAAGAGCAAATAATCGAAGTAGCAAAACGAGTAAAGGCAAGTGGTGCTTCTATGTTACGCGGTGGGGCATATAAACCAAGAACTTCTCCTTATGCTTTCCAAGGTTTAAAGCAAGAAGGTATCAAGCTATTACTTGCCGCTAAAAAGGAAACAGGTTTACCTATTGTAACCGAACTTACAAACATAATGAATTTGAAATACTTTGACGAAGTTGACGTGATTCAAGTAGGTGCGCGTAATATGCAAAATTTCGATATGCTTTATGAATTAGGACATTCTAACAAACCTATTTTGCTAAAAAGAGGTTTATCCAGCACAATAGAGGAATGGCTTATGAGTGCGGAATATATAATGAGTGGCGGAAATCAAAACGTAATACTATGCGAACGTGGTATAAGAACTTATGAAACTGCAACACGTAACACTTTCGATATCAGTGCAGTACCTATTTTAAAAAGACTATCACATTTGCCTATCATTGTTGACCCAAGCCATGCAACGGGCAAAACTTGGCTTGTTGAGCCATTGGTAAGGGCTGCAATTGGTGCGGGTGCAGATGGTGCAATGATTGAAGTACACAATAATCCAAGTTGTGCTTTGTGTGACGGAGCTCAATCTATAACTCCCGATACATTTGACACAATTATGAAAGATGTAAAATCAAGAGTAAAATTCGAAGGAAAAATATTAGTATGAAAGTTGGCTTTATAGGTGTAGGATTAATTGGTGGCTCAATGTTAAAAAGGCTATCGAAATGTGGGGTAGACTGCTTTGTTTTGGATATTAACAAACAAGTTATGGATGCCGCAATAAAGGAAAATAACGCCAAAATATTGACTGACTATAGCAGTGTAGACGTTATAGTAATCGCTTTGTCGCCTAATAACACTATTAAATTTTTAGAACAAAATGCAACGAAAATCGGTAATACTTTGGTTGTTGACGTATGCGGAGTAAAAAATCCGATTGAACAAATTACAAATAAACTGAATTTGAATTATTGCGGCATACATCCAATGGCAGGTCGCGAAGTAGGCGGATATTTCAACTCTAAAGAGAATCTTTTTACAGGTGCAAATGTTGTAATAACAACCGAAAAACCACCTCAAATAGTTTACGAAATTATACACATGTTAGGGTTTGGAAATATTGTTTATACAAATGCAAAAACACACGATAAAATAATAAGTTATACTTCGCAATTATGTCATATACTATCTAATGCTTATGCAAAAAATCCGTCTGTAAATAACTGTGAGGGTTTTACAGGTGGTAGCTTTGAGGATTTGACAAGAGTCGGTAAAATGGATAGCAATTTATGGATTGAATTGTTCGATAATAATCGAGATAATTTGATTTGCGATATTTCTTGCATAATAAACGAGTTGCAAAATTATCTTGTATGCTTGAAAAATAAAGATAATCAAAAACTAAAAAAATTAATCGATGACGGCAGTAATATTTTGATAAATGCAACTAAAAAATAATTATGTATCTTTAATTTATTGCGAGATATTTTAATCTTAAGCGTAGTTAAAACTTTTGCATATTGACAAAAAACATAAAATATATTACAATATAATTGTAAGTATAAAAGAGGTAACTATGAAAAAGAGAATAATTTTAATTGTTTCGGTAATAGCTGTGCTGATATTTGCCTTGGCAGGTTGTTCGGGAAAACTGAAAAACACAACTGTATCGGAAACTCAAGCGGTTTGGGATTCAACTGCAAATAAACAAGCACAAGATGTCATCACAATATTAAATTTTAACATTGCCGAACTTGTAGTAGTTGAAAAAGCAGAATTTTCTATTGATAGAGAGTTTAAAGACGGAAAAGTCACAATCGACATAAGTTTAAACGAATTAAAAATGCGTTTTAATAATGACGCAAGCGGTCTTTTTAATATAGCTATAGGTCAAATAGAAAATATAAATTTGAGTTTTGACGATATAAAAGGCATTGTGAGCAATTTTAAAGCATTTAATTGTCATTTGGTATTAAGTGAAAATAACAGCAAAGTTGATTATTTGGTTAATTTCCAAACAGATTACAAACCCGAAGTATTTAACCAAAATAAAGAGGGCAGCATAGCTATTGACAATAATACTGAAAGCATAAAGCTTACACTTGATTTGTTATTAAGCCACTATACTACTTTATTTGAGCCGTTGGAAACAGGTGCTCAATTAAAAGCGACAAATATAAATAAAATTATAAAAGCTGCTACCACACAGGAAGAGCGTAATACAATACGTGAAATTTTCGGGGTTGATTACACTAGATTGCTAAATGAAAAATTGGTTGTAAATAATTCAAATAACAAATGTTTTATAAGTAAAAATTTTATTAAAAAAATGAATATAAGTTTATCGGATATTCAGTTTATGTATAATAAAACTCAGCTAATTGATGTTATAGGAAATGCAATAAAAAAACTTAGTCCAAACAATGCTAATTTAGCTGAAACCGCAAAAAAATTGCTTAACAGTTATGTAAAAGAATTGACTAAAAATGAGTCTTGCATCGAAATCGGAAATATCAATATCACTTCTAACTATCAATTAAATTAATTTATAATAAATAAAAAGTCTCTAAAATGACAATGTTAGGGACTTTTTATTTTGAAAATTATAGTATATTTTTCGCACTTTATTTTAAACTAATTGTATAAGGAGTAAAGTTATGAAAAAAATACTTGTATTTATCTTATTAAGTATACTTATATTTACAGTTGTAGGTTGTAATAAAGAGGTTTCTGCGGAGGAAATAACCAACAGCACTAAAGAAGTATGGGACAATTCCGTGCAAAACGAAACCATAGAACAGTTAAGTTTTAAAAATTTGAATATCGGCGGTATTGTTACTATAGACAATTTGGTATTTGATATCGAAAAAAAAATTAAAGAGGATAAAATTTTCCTTAATATCGAGACAAGAAAAAATATGTCGGTAAAAATTAATGAAAATGTTAAAGATATTATCAATATGTTTCTTGACTATAAAAATCTTCAGGGTAATTTAAAAGTTAAACACCTTGAGCAAGCTTGGTCTAAGGTAGGACTAAGAGTAAATTTGCAGCTTGATAAAAACAGTATAGAGGGTGTAATCGAAGTTTTAAATATAAAAGATATGTTTAAAGAGAATTTGACCAAACCCGCAATATTTGACATCAAGTTGAATGATATAGCCGAAAATGAGGCATATAAAGCTATATATCACGAATTAAAATGTCATCCGATTGCATCTTTCTTTCCGACAAACAAGGACAGTTTTAACGTAAATAAGGAAGTACCAATATCATTTGATTCACACGAGATATGCTGTATTGCAAACGGTTTTATATGTAATAATTGCGATAAAAAACTAGGCGAATCAGAACTTACTGTAAAACATATTTTATTTGATGCTTTTGCAGATACTAATGCGGAAGAAATATTTAAAAATGTACTAAGTATCGAAAATCCTACAGCAAAATTTAATTTGATTACTAAAAACGATAAAAAATTTGTCGATGGGATGAATATCAAAAGCAAAATAAAAATAAATATATCAAAAAATCAACTTGAAACTATAGCAAAAGATTTGACCGAAGCGTATAATAACGAAAAGCTATTTAATATTTACAGCAGTGTAATTAATTTGTTAGATTATGAAAACGCTTTAATCGAAGGAGATATGGAGTATTCGGCGACAAATCGAATTATAAAATAACTTAAAAACCGACTTAAGTCGGTTTTTTATATGCTTTAATTGCAAAATGCCTATTAATATGTTATACTTATTTTAGAGGTAAATATGAAAGGTATAATTGTAGTAAACGCTTATGCACAAACAAAATCAGAATTAAATCAAGCCATAAGATTACAGGAAGAATTTAAAAATTTGCAGGTGCAAATTGAAATATTTCCGACGGATAAAATTGCTGTTATAGTTAATAACGGCAATTTAATAAATCGGCTTGATAAGATAGATTTTTGTGTTTATCTCGATAAAGATAAACATATTTTACAAGCATTGAACAAATTAAATATAAAAATTTTTAATAATGCTAGCGGGATAGAAATTTGCGACGATAAGCTGCTTACACATTTATGCCTTGCAAATAATGGTATACCTATGCCAAAAACAATCGGTGGAGTGCTATGCTATTATCCGCATGTTAAATACAAACAATCGATTTTGGACAGCGTAGAGACACAACTCGAATATCCTATTATTGTTAAGGAATGTTATGGCTCTTGTGGAAAAGGTGTTTATCTTGCAAATAGTAGGGAAGAACTTGAAAAAATAGCCGAAAACGTTAAATTAAAACCTCATTTATTCCAACAATTTATAAAGGAAAGCCAAGGTACGGATATACGTGTAATTTTGGTAGGTAAAAAGTGTGTTGGGACAATGTGCAGGCAAAATGCAAAAGATTTTCGCTCTAATATCGAAATTGGCGGAATAGGCAAAAAAGTAGAGTTAAAGCAAAGCTATATAGAAATTTGCGAAAAGGTCGCTCAAATTTTAAATTTGGACTATTGCGGGATAGATTTGCTAATAGATAACAAGAACACTCCGCTTGTTTGTGAAGTAAATTCTAATGCCTTTTTTGGTATGTTTGAGCAAATAACAGGAATTAATGTAGCTAAAATTTATGCTCAATATATTTTTGAAAGCGTAAAAAAAATAGTTAAAAAAGGGGAAAATAATGAATTTTAAATACAAAAAATCCTTATTGTAGGGTGTGGTGTTGCAAGTAAAAGCACACTTGCTGTTATGTTAGGACAAAAGTTAAAGATAAATGTAGTTCATTTATACATGTTGTTTTGGTTATCTGGATGGGTAGAGAGGGAGGACTACGAGTTTGATATTCTACTTGAAGAGGAACTGAAAAAGGAAAGTTGGATAATCGATGGCAATTATGCAAGAACATTAGAAACACGTTTGCAATTTGTTGACCTTTGCATATTTTTGGATTATCCAACTGAAGTATGCTTAAGTGGTATAAAAGAAAGAGTAGATAAATACGCTGGAACTAATAGACCAGATATGACAGTTGGTTGTATTGAGAAAGTTGATGACGAATTTATTGAATGGGTATATAATTATAATTGTGATATACGTCCTAAAATTTTGAATGTTTTGCAAAATTCAAATGTAGATTATTTGATATTTACATCCCGTAAGCAAACGCAAGATTGGTTGAATAAAATCGATAATTAGTATTTTTTACAAAATTTATTAAAAAATACATTATCATGCAATTTTTTAGTTGTTTCGATAAATCCGTCTTTTGTTACATTTTTCTTAGTTTTGTAAGAAAAAATCCAAGCTGCTTTTGCCATAAAAATTCCTTCTTTTGTAAATTATAAAATTTTTATATATTCTGCAAAATTAATGCTTTTTTAGGGCAAAATTTTGAACATTTGCCGCATTTAATACATTTTTCGCTATCAATAAGTGGCGCTTCAAAACCTATTTGTGACAATGCACCAACAGGGCATACCTTGATTGCAGGGCATTTATGATTTTGCGGACAATTTTCAGTTTTGATAATCAATAATTTTTCCATAATTACTCCTAAAATTATTAGTAAATTAATATTATATTTTAAACTCGTAGCAATTTTAAATAAATAATTATAATTGGACAATTTCCTTTTTTAAGTCACAATAATATTCAGCAGTTATGGCTTTAAATTTCAATACACAATAATCTGGGTCGGTTACACCTTGCTTATAAAATATGCTATCTCCAAAACGCCAAATTTGCTCTTTTGTCGCTTGGTCAGTGCATACTTGCATTTCTCCGATTATTGTAACACCTTGGTATTTAAATTTTCCACGTTTATAAAAATATATACAAGCCTTATTATTAGCTAAATATTGCTTTATTTTATTTGAGGAGGTGTTAGTAGAAGAATAAATTTCATTTCCATCAATTTTACGAGGGGCGAGCATTGCTCTTATTACAGGATAGCCTTGCTCATTAATAGAGGCGATAAACGCCGTTTTTTGTTTTGATATAAATTTAAAAATTTGTGTTTTATCCATAATAACAGCTCCTAATAATTAAATGCAAATATCATTGTTTGTGAAAACTTCTAAAAATAATCAAGTTTTTATCCGGGTCTAAAAAGCTCATATTCTTTGCCCCCCAAGGTCTAAGCGTTGGCGGGAAGACAATTTCAACACCTAGTGTTTTTAATCTTTCAAATTCAATATCTACGTCATTTACAGTAAATGCAAGACAAATATTTTGACAGTTTGAGTTTCGTACCAATCCATCGTTATAGATGGTTAGAGTAGTCTCGTCGGTTATAATAAATTGATTAACATCATCTTCACAATCATTGTCTATGTTAAATAATTTTTTATAAAAATTTGATAAACGAATAACATCGTTTGTCAATAAACATACTTCTCCAATTTTCATAAAAACCCCACTTTGTTTATAAAAAACTCATAAAATTTGCAATACAATTATAAAATATTAAATTTTTAATTTTATAATTTTGTTTG
>OFFB01000865.1_pt1 | contig 22720 bp, 21 predicted proteins | sample 1521281 | NCBI WGS metagenome assembly OFFB01 (sample SAMEA3504109, study PRJEB24116) | mouse gut metagenome | biome: mouse gut; feature: mouse-associated habitat; material: faeces | place: Denmark | collected 2011
TTATTGATTTTTGAAAGACATCCCAACATAAATGGTCTATCTTCAATAAATTTTATATTTTCATTAAATCTAAAATTATTATTAAAAACATTTTTTTTATACAATATTCGCCAAGCAGAACACATAATAATGTCTTCGGGCTTATTATTACAAAAAATATGATTTAAAAAATAATTATAATCAACTATAAAATTTTCATTATTTTTTAAGCATTTTTCTTTTGATGCTATTTCGATTTTGTCTTTATCTTTTTCGTAAACTAAATTTTTTTTACAAAAACACATGTCGACATTATTATTAATTAAGGCTAAATACATTTTTTCTACATAGTTATCTGCCAAATAATCGTCACTATCTACAAATGTAATAAAATCACCGCTAGCAAAATCTATTCCCGCATTTCTTGCACTTGATAAACCACCATTTTGTTTATGGACAACTTTTATCCTGTTATCTTTTTTGACATATTCATCACAAATTGCGGGGCACCTGTCTGGGCTACCATCGTCTATCAATATAATTTCCAAATTAGAATATGTTTGCGATATTATACTATCAACACATTGGTAAATATATTTTTCAACTTTATATACAGGTACAATGACGCTAACTAAATATTTCATTTCAAGCATATTTCACTTTTTCCTACCAAATATTTTTCTTGCAAGATTTGCAATTTTTTTTCCACCAATACGATAAATAAACTTATAAATATTCCCTCTAAATTTGTCTTTTTTAGAAACCCAAGTTCCTGCATAATGATGTATACTAATTGTATTTGGTTTCAACTCTATTTTTCCGGTATTCATATTATAAGGATTAAAATAACTCGTGTCATATATTTTAAAATCCAATACGTCCTGAGTTTTATCTTCCAATTTTAAACCGTTTCTGACAAGAATATCAGTAACTCTTTCACACACAGTTTTCAAATTCAAATCGCCATCAACAATAAAAATATCGCTTTCATATTCTTCAAGCATAGATTTGCACAATACATTGTCAGCATTACAAGCCATTATTAAACCTGTTGCAACTGCACTACAACTTTCAAATGCAGTAAAATTATTCTGTAAAAAATTATCAATAGGTTTTATCAGTTCAACATCAGTATCAACATAAACTCCACCGAATCTATTTAATACATAAAATCGTGCATAATCACTAACAAATGCCCACTTTTTGTTGTCGTATGCTTCTTTTACATATTGGCAAATATTTATATCAAAATTATTTTCATTCCACTCAATAATTTCAAAATCCGGACAAAATTTACGCCAACTCTTTATGCATTTTTGCACAATTTTTGGTTTTGGATTGCTCCCGAACCAACAATAATGAATAGTCTTGTTTATCATCTTCCACCTCATATTTATTAATAAAAAACGGTATCATTATCCACCAATAAGACGTATCTGCAATAAATGCCTCAGTATAACAATTTGCTAAAAAAGCTATAATAGCAAAACACTTTATTAAATCAATATAGCAAATTTTAGTGTTCTTAAATGAACTAGTAAACAAATAAACAAAGAATACAAAAGGAATTATTCCAAAATAACATAAAAACGACAATATACCATTATGTGTATTTAAATATGTACCAACAAACTGATAATGATTTGAAAAACCAATAAATATGTTAAAGTCTGTGAATAATTTTTTGTAGGCATCAAGCCAAATTCGCTGTCTTCCTGTAAACAAATTTTTCCCTAAAATTATTAAGTCATCTCCAACTATTTTATATAGGCCTACATAAGCTATAGTAAAAGCCAATGCTCCTAATATTATTAATAAAGATAATATCGGCATAAAATTTTTTAATTCTTTTTTATTAAAGTCACACTTTCGTTTAGCTAACCAATAAATTAAGTAGACAATATGAAAAACACCCCATGCAAATAAACCTCCGCGTGCATCGGTATTGTATATAGCATAACTCATAACAAAAAAAACAATTATCATTGCGAATTTTTTCATTCCTAACAATTTACAATGATTTGATATTACTATATAACTTAAAAAACCTAAAGCTAAATAAATCGCCACTATTCCATTAGGATTACGTGTATTATTGTTATCAAAAATGTTAACATACATAATACCATCTTTTTTACAATAAACTATTGCTATGCAAAGAATAACTATCCACCCAAACAAATCAAGTACACCAACTTGATTTTTTGATAAAATCAAATTTTTTGATAAAAACAATAAAAGTAGCAAAGAAGAAAATGCAACTACCGTTCCATATCCCGACCCATTCAAATAAGAATTTAATACCGACAAACAAATAGTAAAAATTACTATTACAAACTGTACTGTAGTTCTCTGATTCCATAAAAAAACAACATTAGCAACCGAAATTAATCCAAAGCATGCCATAATAACAATACTTTGAATGATGCTTCGATTAAACATAAAAGTTGCTGCACACAAAATTATTGCCAAATATAAAAAAATAGCAGAGTTTTTTGTTGCAGAATTTTTTATTTGTTTTTCCATTTATTCTCCTAGCTCTTTATATCTATTGATAGCATCTTGTGCAATCATTTCCCATTCATATTTTTGTTTAATTAAATTAATTGCATTTTGACCTTTTATTGACCAATTTTTACTATCTACTACTGCTGTTTTTATTGCGTCAGAAATGCTTTCTATAGTATTACCTGCATTATAACCTGCATCAAAAGCAATGACATCCGAAACTAGGTTAGTCCCTTCTGTGATTATACACGGCAATCCATAACTCATAGCTTCTAAAATTCCAATCGGCATTCCTTCAAATCTAGACGTCTGAATAAACAAATCATTTTCTAATAACACCTTTATTTTATCTTCTCCAATAACTTCATCATTAAGAAAAACAATATCATTTATATTCAATTTTTCAATTAAAGCTTGTAAAGTTTTTCTTCTTCCAAAAACATCAGGTCCATATATATTTAATTTTATATTATTTATTCGACAGTAATCATCTATTTTGCTTATTCCTTCTAACAAAAGGTCAAGTCCTTTATGAAAACTATCTAATCTGCCAATATAAACCATATTGCATTTATCAGAATTAAAAGAAGTTTTATATTTATCAGGAAGTGTAACTCCATTTGTTGAAACAAATTTTTTTGGAGTTTTAATTTTTATATTTTCTAGCTCTACTTGAGACAAACATTGTATAGCTATAGCTTTGCGAATAAACTTATTAAATAGCAAAATATATGCTATCTTTTTCTTTAACCATTTTTTCTTAAGTGCAGTTCGAGTTATTTCTCCATGAGGAACAATAATATAAGGTATTTTCATTTTTAACAATAATTTAAGAAATTTTACATTTTTCAAATTATTGACTTCATGTATAATTACCATATCAGGAATAAAGCCCTGCACTTTTAGATTTGGTAAAATATCATTCAAACTATTAAATTCCACTTGCCATCGTGAAATTTCATCAATAATTATTTTGTTATAATTAACAAATCTAATATCAGCAAAAGCTGACTGATACTTTATATGTTGCGGTACAACAGCATTTACACCATTTGTCAAATTATTAGTTATTTGTGCAATATGCAAAATTTTCATAAGTCACCTTTAGTTAATCTACAATATTAGAATTATTGTTATCATTTTGTATCTATATCAATAATAATTTTTTCAGTATTTTAACTTTAAACGCTCTAATCTTTTTTATCTTTAACAAGACTTTATACAAATTATTCTTGTATTAATTTGTAAAAATTGCTTTTTCATTCACACACCTTTTCTTAGATGCACAAGCTTTCCATGCTCTGTGGTAATTGCATAATAGACAATAACATTGAGTAAATCTTCAGGCATTAACAACTCGCGATCATTAATATCTGCTTTATGCAACTTTTTTATTAAAGGTGTTTTAATTTTTTCTGGAATCACTGCATTAATGTAAATACTTTTTTCTGCCAATAAATTTGATTGAGATTGAACTATACTATTTAAAGCAGATTTTGATGCACTATAATTTGTCAAATTTTCTCGCCCCTTTGTACAAGAAGAACTTGACATCATAACGATATTAAATTTATATCCTAATGTTTTTGCATATTCAATTAATATTAAATTTGCCTTAACATTAACATTAAATATCTCGTCAAATGTTTCTACTATACCATCATTATCATCATAATAAATTGCAGCGGCATTAATTACGCAATCTATTCTTTCACCTTTTAGATAATCATTAATTTTATCAATAGACAAAGTGCTTAAATCTAATTCTTTGTGACTTGGTGCAAAATATTTCACGTCTTTATCATCAAAAAAACTTTTTATTATTTGTCCAACTCCACCATTACCACCTAGCAATAAAACTGTTCCAATATCACCTACATTGGAAGAAAAATCACTATTATGTCTTACACTATAATAATCCAAATTCATTAATTGCTCTAACATAAACAAATCATCTGGGTAAGTAATTTTATTATTATAAATATCCGTTGGATAACCATATATTTTGTCAATTTCAACTTGCCCAATTATAGAATTTTCAATAGAATCTTTTTTTATTTTATCGGCAATTTCATCAAATCTAAATGCTTCTGGAGTTTGTATAAGTTTAAATTTCTCTCTTATAATAGAATTAAAACCGCTATCGACTATCGCATCACTAATAGAATTACAAGCAACTACCGCTTTATATTGGTCTAATAACTTTATGAAGTCCTTAAATAAATGTATTGGAGTAGCTGGTCTTACACTGTCGTGAAATAATATTTTATCGCATTTATAATTTTGTTTAATGTATTTTATAGCGTTGTAAATTGATTCATTTCTTGTACTACCGCCACAAACACATTCAATATTATACTTTCTTTCAATATATTTACAATGATATTCATCTACATCGACAACTAAAATAACTTTATCAAATTGACCGCATTCACGCATTTTTGATATAGTATAAAAAACAACTTCTTTACCATTTAATTTCAAGTATTGTTTATTCATATATCCGCCAAAACGGCTACTATCTCCAGCCGCTAGCACAACACCTATATTCATTTTTTATCACATCCTTTTAGTATTGATTCTAAAACATAAATATCACTACTATATGTAAGTTTCAAATTGCAATCTGTTATAAAATTTTTACTTACAGTACAATCAACTTGTTGGTAAATTGCCGTAAAATTACTATTTTTATCGTAATTAATAAGAGTATCAAATTTAAACATTTCTGGTGTTTGGATTAAATAATAATTATCTCTATCAACAATTTCATTACCAAATCCCAAGCTATCAGTAATATACTGACATGTAATAACTGCACTAAATTTTTCAAGATGTCTCAATCCTGAATTAATCATATTGTCATTTAACAAAGGTCTTGCAGAATCAACAAAAATTATTTTATCGCATTTATATTGTTTATCTATTATAAAATCTATAACATTTCGAACAGTTTTGTTGCGAGTGTCTCCACAATCACAAGTTTCAACCATATAGCATTCTTTAATATGAGTATGATAAGTTTTGTCAGCTACAACTATTACTTTATCAATATTTTTATTATTTTGCAGCGTTTTAATAGAATAGCTGATTACTTCTTTACCATTTATATTCATGTACTGTTTAGGTACGCTAGCTTTCATTCTAGCTCCAATTCCGCCAGCCAATACTACTCCAATATTCATTATTTCTCCTTAATTAAAAAAATTTATCAAAACTATTAAAAATCTATATGAACAGCAATGTGCCTCTCTCTTTGATTAATTGGCGGTATTTGCATGTAATCGCCGTATAAATTTTCCAAATAAGTTTTCCACCCTACAGGAGCTTTAAAGATCTTTCCTTCAAATTCAACATCAACACTTGACTCATATACACAAGCAGGCAATAATTCTCTATTATATCTAATTCCTTCTGGAATAATTGTTAAATTGCTATCATATTGTTTTTTTAACAAGAAATTTGCTATAAAAAACCATAACTTCATTGGAATGAGATTAGCAAGATAAGATAATATTTTTCTTTTATTCAAATACTCTTTCAATTCTTTATTAGTTTTTGATTTTACTTTTAAACTTGTCGAAGGATATTTTAATTCTGCTTTTAATCCTGCACAATGTAAAGCTATATCAAAAATTTTACCTTTTACCCTTCTTGCAAATTTATATTTTGAAACACTTCTAATCGCAAATACATCTATAAATAACATTTGCGGTTTATTCCATTCAGAGCTCAATATTTCTTTATAAATAGTGTTTTTTAAATAAATTTTCAAACAGGGTGTAGGATCTAAAGTATCAGTCCTTGGGTACTTAACCAAATATTTGTCACCGAACTCTTGTGCCACTAATTCTCCCAATTTATTATAGTCAGTTAATGGCATCATAATATCTATATCATCATCCCATGGAATAAAACCTTTATGTCTAATTGCCCCCAGCAAAGTTCCGCCACTTAAAAAATATTGTAAATTATACTTTTCGCAAATATTGTGAACATCACTCAAAGCATCTAATAATCGTAATTGCATATTACGCAACTTTTCATCATCAATTATTAATTCATGAAAACAATCTGAAAAGATATCTTTTGAACGTCTCATTGTAACTCCTTTTACAAGTCTTATATAGTATAATAAAGACTAATTTTTTACCTTGCTTACACAATTAAATCAGTATCTGTATGCGGATATGCAAATTGCTAAATGTTTTTTAATAATTTACAAATCTTTTGAATGGTGCTAACAGCACTCCAACAAATGTTCCAAATCCATAAGAGATATGTAAACAACAAATAATTAATGGTAATAACAAAAAATTTAATAATGATTTGCCCCGTATCGCTTCCACTAGAGCAATAAATTCAATTAAAATAAAATACATTCCTGAAACTATAATTAATGGCAAACAAAACCATAATGTCCATAAAGGAAAAGCAAAACCAACACAGGCTGTTATTATACAAGAAATCATTCCCAAAACAAATAACAAAGGTATAAAATGATACCAACTAAATATGCTTGGTGTCAACTTAACACTTGTTATTCCTATCCATTTTCCATTACCATATTTTTGTTTAACCATCTTATTTAATGTTGGTCTAATAAAATATTCATAACTGATATTATCGCTTAAACATATTTTATATCCGTTTTTTCTAATGCGAAAGTGCATTTCATTATCTTCCGACCTTAGTAAATTTTCATTGAACAAACCAACTGTTTCAAAAACTTCTTTTTTATAACATCCTAAAGCCAAGGTTTTTACATACTCTTTTTTACCGTTTCTTCTGAAGCTCGCAGGACTTCCCCCAAACATAGATGTTTCTGCTGTTAAACATACTTTTGACATTTTTCTATCCGAATCAATTTTTTGAATTAGAGTTCCACCGCAAATTTCTTCTCCGGATTTTATACAAGCAATATTTTCAGAAACAAAGTCACAAGGTATAATAGCATGGGCATCCAACCTTATAATTACATCACATTCACTATTTTCAATTACTATATTCCAACCAGCTGCTTGAATTCTTTTAGGGTTATCAAACAATTTTATCTGCAAAAATTTTGAAGAATAATCTTTTTGAAAATCACTCATCAAAACTTTACTATTATCCGTGCTCATACCATCTACTAATATTAATTCAATATTTTCAAGCGGATAAGTCTGATTCAAAATATTATCAAATATAGTAGGTAGATTTTTTTCTTCATTTAAAGCTATTATTCCAATACTAACTTTCATAAATCCTCTATTTATATAGCAATTCTTTTGCTTCTAATTGTTTTTCATCGTATGTAGTTTTATCTATTGCACCTATGCGTAATAAATAATCGCCGTAATCTTCGGATGTCTCCATACCTTCGGTTGCTACATCTTCCGACTTGACTACTTTTTTTATTGTTTTGAAAATCAATTTCAAATCATAAAAAAAACCATAATTATCAACATACTCCAAATCGTAGTCAAAACGTTCTTCCCATAAAAGATTGTTACGTCCACTAGTTTGAGCCAAACCTGTTAGTCCACCGCGTACCGATTGCCTACACATAGCATCATCACTGAAAAACACCATATCACGAACAAGTTGTGGTCTTGGTCCCACTACACTCATATCGCCTTTTATAATATTAATTAACTCCGGCAATTCGTCTAAAGAAGTATTGCGAAGCATCTTACCAAATTTTGTCATTCTTTTGTCGTCAGGCAACAAATCTCCGTTTTCGTCTCTTTCGTTTGTCATTGTACGAAACTTGATTAAAGAAAAGATTTTACCATTTTTGCCCGGTCTTTTTTGTATAAAAAACGGATTACCTTTCATTTTAATTGCAACTACTATCATTAATATAGGAAAAATCAAAGTTGCATTTAAAAACAAAAACAAGCAAAAACTCGAACAGAAATCAAAAGTCCTTTTTACAAACCTTGTCCATAAACTTGCTTTTCTCTTACCATTTTCATTTTTGTAAGGATAAATATTATTTATAATAGCCTGTTCTTCTTGTAAGTTCATGTCAAAAGTATCGCAAGATACACTTTCTTCTATATTTTCATTTTCCAAAACATTTTGTATTAATTCTTTTTCTTCCAAAATATTATTTCCTTTTTAACATTCCAGCTTAAATTTAAAATTTACTTACAATTTCCAAATAACTGCTTAAAATATATTCAATCATTTCGTCAGTCAACAAGGTGTGCAACGGCAAAGTGATTTCATTTTTATACATGTTATAAGCATTCGGATAGTCTTTTATATCAAAACCTAAAGCTTTATAAGCGGTGTGCATAGGCAACGGCTTGTAGTGGACATTTGTTGCAATATCGCGTTTAGCCATTTCGATTATAATTTCATTTCTCATTTGCTCATCTACACCGATTACGCGTGTTAAAAACAAATGTCCCGAACTGCAAAAATTATCCCCGCTATGGGTTAAAACACATACTTTACTGCCAGCTAATGCTTTTGTGTATTTTGCAATAATGTCACTGCGGCGAGATAGCAAACTTTCATATCTATCTAATTGCTTTAAGCCAATACTTGCCACAATATCAGTCATATTGCATTTTTGTCCCAAGTATTTGATATCGTACTCCCAAGCACCGATTTGCGTTTTTGCAAGAGCATCTTTGCTTTGTCCGTGCAAACTCCATAGCATAAATTCGTGATATAACCATTCATTATCCAAACCATCAATATGCTTCCACGTAACAGCTCCGCCTTCTGCAGTAGTCAAATTTTTTACAGCATGAAAAGAAAACGAGCTGAAGTCTGCAATATTTCCTGCTTTTACGCCATTTTTTACAGCACCAAATGAATGTGCACAATCGCCTAAAACTACTATCCTATCAAAAAGTGTTTGCAAATCATTGTTTGGTTTAAATTTACCTTTTTCCTGTTCGACAATCTCAAATATTCTTTCATAATCGCAAATTTTACCTGCGATATCGATAGGAATAATTACTTTTGTTTTGTTAGTAATCAAATTAGGTAATTTATCATAATCCATTTCGTAACTATCAGGCGCTGTATCACACAATACTATAGTTGCACCGACATGAGAAATAACGCTTGCACTTGCAGTATATGTGTATGCACTTGTAATAACCTCATCCCCCGGTCCGACCCCCAAAACTTTAAGTACAAGCTCTAATCCTGCCGTTGCGGAATTTAAACAAACAGCTTTGTCCGTACCGCAATATTCGGCTATTCTCTTTTCAAACAATTTTGTCCTTGGTCCTGTTGTTATCCAACCGGATTTTAGTGCTTCTATTACCTCATCAATCTCCAAATCACTTATGTCAGGCGGAGAAAATTGTATTTTCATATAAAACCTCTTAGATTAGAAATATTCTATTTAATTTGTTTATAACTTTGAATATCATACCGACAATCAATATTATTTGAAATCGATTTTCTTATTTATATTATAATAACATATATATAAATAAAAATCAAGTCATTTGTCGAAATATTAATTTATTATCGACATTTGTGGTTTACATTATTAATTTTGTCAATAATCTACTGTATGTGGATAGTTAAAAAATTAAAGAAATACGCAAAAAAATTTTAATTTAATCGATTTGTTTTTGTGTTTTTTTATTTAAATTTATATTTCTACGTTCGGTGGATTTTGTTGAGATTAATTTATCTCTCAATTATTTCAATAAAACATTTTAATCTAGTATTAATGACACTAATCTGTTTAGTACAATATGTAAATTATTATTGCAATTAAAAAAGTTTTATGATATAATAATATCGCCAAACAATTTTTACGCCCTAAATTTATTTAGGGTACAATTTAATATTTTTTGTTTTTTATATCCACATTTTTAAGTTTTGATAAAAATGCAAATCCTATTTTATGTGGATATTAAAACAAATCTTTTTCTATGTAAAAATTGTTTGGCGACAATCGGAGTTTGCGTTTTTTGTGCGTTCACTTCGGTTGACGCACTTTTTTTATTTGGAGGAGAAAATGAAGAAAAAAAATTTGTCAAAACTTATCATTGCAATCGTCGTTCTTCTATTAAGCTTTAGTTTAGTTTTATGTGCTTGCGCGAATAACGACAACATTACACCTAACAATCCCGATGACAATCAAATTGTACAACCGGATGACCAAGACAAAAATCAACCAAGCATTCCTACCCCAGAGCCACCGGAAGTACTTCCTACCGCTGATAAAATTGCCACAAATTTACATAATTTTTATAATGAAAACGAGCAATTTTACAACTTTAAAATAAACTTAAGCGGAAATTTAAGTATGATGGGAATCGGAGGAACAGCTAATGGCAATTATGAAGCACAGTACCGTTACAACAACTCCACTAAAAGCTTACAGTTTAAAAGAAGTACAAGCGGTCTTTTGTTTTATGATAGCACTAGCTACATTTTTTCACAAGGCGACAGTAAAGTAAAGGTTAAACAAGACGAAAACGGAAATATAAAAAAAGTCGGACTTGTACTTGAAGAAGATACGGAAATAGACTTATTAAATATACCTTTTGTAGCTATTATCAATGCTTGCAATAGCGAAAATTTCAGCGCAATTAAAAAGAGTGAACTTAGCGGCTATAAATACCAAGCTACAATCAATGCAAAATCTTCAAATAGCTTGATTAACAAATTACTTGAAAAGCTAATGAAGATGGACTCTAAAATCAACATAAAGGATGTTGCATTTACAAATCCAACCGCCATTCCGTTTTATTTTAATTTAACAGATGGCTCAAATATATTAGACGATTATAAATTTGAATTCGATATCGACTTTCCTATTAAAGGTATAACCGCAAAATTAAAAATTTCTTACGAACAAAAGAAAAACACTCAATCAATTAGCACGCCAAATATAAGTAATTATAAAATGGATAAAACTCAAATTAGTACAGAACTTAACATAATAAATTCCGCTTTCAATAAAGTTATGAATAGCGAAACTTATAGTTTAGATTTGCAAGCAGCCAACGAATTTGACCCGGGGTGGAATCATTTTGCAATAAAAGACAGTTTTATCTCACGTCTTTACAAAAATACACGCGATTCATTTACCGCATTTAACAATTCTTATGAATACAAAACACATCACGAAACAGACGGTAAAGAAACATACAAATTCACGTTGGGAAATATAGTTGAAGACAGCAACACCTATCTTGTGTCACGCAAAGGCTCAAATACCGTAACTGTAGCACCGGACAAAAACTTACAAACTCAATTTGACTATATGACAAATGCATTCAAGTTTACCGCCCAAGATATCGATTGCATTAAAAAAGAAATTAAAGACGGCAAAACAATTTATTCGGTTTATTTAAATAAGAGTAATACTATCTCGGTAAAAGATAAAATTTGCGATATGATAAATAGCAACGATGCCGACGGAGTTATTGATATTGACAACTACTTTAACAATAGTGAATACGAAATAGATAAAGCAGATATGACTTTGGAAATGGTCGGAGGTAACCTTTCTAACATTTCGATAGCAACGGAATTACGATACAACCCAACAGGCGGAGAACATACTGACAGTAAAATTTTTTTGGAAAACACTTTGATTTTATCGATAAATGAAAATTTGGACAAAGCACAAAAGTACGAAGCACCTAAAAAAGCAGAAGGCTCAATATTAGGGCTTGAATCCGCAAACAAATACATTTTGTAATTAAAAGCGATAAATACGGATAGCAATTAGCTATCCGTATTTTTTGCGATATGAAATATTTTTTTGTATTGCTTTTGACAACAATTACATGCTATAATAAATATAATACCATTTAGGAGTAAAATCATGGATAAATACCAAGCATTATGGAATTATGTGAAAAATCAAAGTGATTTTCCTATTAAAATGACTTTTGTGCAAATAGAAAAATTTTTAAGTTTTCCTATTGACCATTCTTTTTTTTAGTATAAAAAATAGCTGAATGAATATGGCTATAACGTAAAAAAGATTTCTTTGAAAGACAAATTTGTGACTTTGAAAAAATTTTATAGAACTTTAAGCAACAATAAATTAACAGTCTAGATAAAAAGGTGTAAAATATGCAATCGAATAATAAAAAATTTTTAACTGTGTTTGCAGTTTTTGACGACAATACACAATACAAATTAAACATGTTAAAACAAATTATTTCGTATAATAATATTGTCGGAAATATGATAACCGACATTCCTTTCCATATTTCTTTGGGAAGTTATCCGCTTGACATGAAAGAAGAACTTATAAATAAAATAAAATCAATAACATCCGTTGAAAACAGTTTTGAAATCAATCTACAAAAAATACAGTACTTTGATAATAAAGTATTGTTTGTAAAACCTAGAAAAAATGATAATTTAATAAAACTGCAAAAAAATTTTGACAATAATTTTGCGGACAAATATAAATTTTATCCACATGTCACATTGTTTTGCGGAGATAAAAAACAAGTTAAAATCGTAAAACGACTAATTAAAAACGTATTTGAAAGTTTTACAGGCTATATAACAAGCTTATACATTGGGGAGTTTTACCCTACACAAATAATTTATCATGAAGAACTGCAATCAAACCAACAAAATATTTTGCAGTAAATTTAAAATATGATTATGTTTAATGATTTTTAAAATCATAATTAAAAGATTTGAATTTTGCTAATGAAAAATAAAAAATTATAAAACAAATTTATGGAAAACAATCTAAAAACTTACGAACCGACTATTTCGTACCACGAATTGATTATGGTTTTGGACAACTTAGAAAACACGAAAAATTATCCTTTGCCAAATGGATATGAATTTGTATTTTGGGAAAACGAAAAAGATTTGCAATCATGGATAAACATTCATATATCCACAGGAGAATTTGCCTCAATTACTGATTGTGAAAAAACATTTTACGATTTTTACAAGCACATTGAAAACGAATTAACTAAACGTGTTATATTTATTAAGGATATTGACGGAAATAAGATAGCAACGGCAACACTATCTCCCGCAAATGAAAATGGTTATTCTTGTGTGATTGATTGGTTTGCAATATCCAATACAGCACAAGGAAAAAAGCTTTCAAAACCTTTGCTTTCAAAAATCATAAATATTACTAAAAACTTTGGATATGAAAAAATACTATTACACACACAAACAAATTCTTGGCTTGCAGCAAAAGTTTATCTTGACTTTGGGTTTGTTCCATTTAATACAAACGAAACTTTGGGGTGGAAAATATTAAAAAGCATAATTAATCATCCAAAATTGAAAGATTTTGAAGTATGTGAGGATATATTTGACCCGCTTGCGGTAAACATAAAAAATCAATTATCAAAAATATACAAAACTTTTGATTTTAATGTTTGGTACAAAAATGGCAGAAATGATATTTATGTACATTCCAATCAAAATTTTCACGAATACAAATTTTACGATAACGGCAACAAAATAGTAAAAGTCAAATAAAAAACAGCAATCCCTTCGTGCACCGCATGAAGGGACAATTTTATCCGATTCAAGTTGATTTTATATCAATATTTTTCATTAGAAATAAAATAGTTACGATTTTTGACAGAATTTTGCCGAATTTGATTGCGTTTTAAAACAAAAACAACAATATCAAATTCGGCTTTTTTCTTACATTTACAAGTGAATCAATCACATGTTGCAATTATCCTTGCCACATTCGCGTGGGTATAAAGGCAAATCAAATACGCCGTCGCAAACATCTTGACTGTACTCTTGACATGGTGGGATATATGTATATCCGTATGTAGGTACCAATAGTTGTACATCCATTATAACTTTCATTATAGTTGTCACGCAAGCAGTTATTGCAAAAGTTGCAGTGCCTTCGCCTGTTGTTATAAGTCTGCCGTTTGGCGAGATTACATAAGCTTCGGCAACTATCCTGCTTGGAGTTACAGAGCCTTGAGTCAAGCACATTAAAATATCCTTAGGTATTGTTATTTCCGAAGTGCCCACAACTTGAGTGCCGTTTGCATCAAGCATAACAACTGTCAAAGGAATAACAATGCTGGCAGTAACTCTCGAGCAGCATTTGCTGTCAGGTACATCGATAACAGTTAAATTATTTACAGTTACATCTGTAGTACTTTTTGCACTTACAAAAGTTAGCGGTGCTGTAAAAGTTGATGGCTCTAAATTAGAAACAATTATTTGCTCATCGGTCAAAGTTTCTTGTTTCATACAAGCATCAAATATTTTTTGTACTTGGATAGATGCTCTATCGGTAAGACCATTTAAAGGATTACCTACGATAGGACCCGGCATTCTCTCTGGTTTACAATTATTTGAAAAAGACATTTATTTCACCTCCCTATATAGTCATAATATATTATGATAAATAACTTTTTTATGTGAATAGCTAATTTAACTACTCACAATTTATTATATGTTTCATTTAAAATAAATATCTTATTAATTTGTCGAATACAAATTTAGCCACGGTTTTCAAACGCTTTTTACAAAAAAAATACACCCATACAGGGTGTACTAAAATTATTTTTTGTAAATTATTAAAATTCTACAGTTTCCTTATTTGCTAACAAAATATTTTCAATTCTTTCCAAAACCTCGGTTACTCCGCTTTTATTTAATGCAGAAGTAACATAAATATTTGACGCGGTTACAGCAAATGTCTTTGCAATTACACTTTTTTGCTTTTGAATTTGCGCTTTGCTCAACTTATCTCCTTTTGTCGCAATCAATGTAAACGGTATATTGTAGTGATGCAAATATGCTACCATTTGCCTATCCAAAGCAGTCGGCTCATGTCTGATATCCACCAAAACAAATACATTTACCAAGTTAGGCGTTTTTGCAAAGTATCCCTCAATAAGTTCGCTCCATTTTTCTTTTTCGCTGTCATTAACTTTTGCAAAGCCATATCCGGGCAAATCTACCAAAGTCAACTCTCCACCATTAATGTCAAAATAATTAAGTAGACGCGTACGCCCAGGGGTGGAACTTGTTTTTGCAAGCCTGTTTATGTTTGCAAGCATATTGATAAATGACGACTTACCTACATTGGATTTACCCGCTACAGCAATTTCGGGAGCATTTAAAGCAGGCAATTTATTGTAATCTGCTACAGATGTAATAAATTTTGCGTTTTTGATTTTCATAAATTGCCCCTCCTATTGTAACTATAAATTATATTAAATATTGTAATTATTACTCTTTATAAAATAAAGCGTGTTCCCATACTTGCTCAATATTATCCACCAAAATAAAGTTGATTTCTTTTCGTACACTTTCAGGTAGTTCCATTATGTCTTTTTCATTTTGACGTGGGATAATTATTGTTTTAATACCTATCCTATGAGCTGCAAGCGATTTTTCCTTTACGCCACCGATTGCAAGTGCATCGCCGTTCAAACTTATTTCGCCCGTCATTGCCAAACTATCTTTCACTTTTTTGCCCAAAATAGCGGATAAAACAGCAGTAGTTATTGTAATACCTGCACTAGGTCCGTCTTTTGGCGTTGCGCCTTTTGGTACATGGATATGAATATCGTGTTCTTCAAAAAACTTTTCGTCAATGCCCAGCTTGCTTGCTCTGCTTCTTACAACAGAAATTGCAATCATAGCCGATTCTTTCATAACCTCGCCAAGTTTACCCGTAAGTTTAAGTTCCCCTTTACCTTGCATTATGCAAACTTCTATATTCAAAGTTTCTCCACCAAAGATTGTCCAAGCAAGTCCGACAACTTTTCCTACTGCGCCCTCTGTATTGTCATCTTTTTCGGAGAAAATCCTTACTCCAAGCATTTCTTTAACTTTTTTAGGAGTGATAATAACTTTTTTATCGTGCACCATTTTAGAGGTGTCGCCGTTTGATTTAACTACAATGTTATATGCTATTTTACGGCATATAGTTGCAATTTGTCTCTCCAACTCTCTGACTCCCGATTCACGCGTATAACCCTCTATTATTTCGATAATCGCACTTTTTGAAACTGTCAGCTTGGAAATGTCAAGACCATGCTCTTTTGCTTGTTTTGGAACAAGATACTGCGTTGCAATAGCAACTTTTTCCTGCAAAGTATACCCTTCCATTTCTATAATTTCAAGCCTGTCTAAAAGCGGCTTATCCATTTCTTGAATATCGTTTGCTGTAAGCACAAACATTACATTAGACAAATCGTAAGGTAGTTCCAAGTAGTTATCGCGGAAAGTTTTGTTTTGATTTGGGTCAAGCACTTCAAGTAAAGCAGCAGACGGGTCGCCACGCATATCACGAGTGATTTTATCCACCTCGTCAAGCAAAAACAGCGGGTTGTTACTGTTTGATTTTGCAAGATTGCTTAATATTCTACCGGGCATAGCGCCAATATAAGTTTTGCGGTGCCCTCTTATTTCCGCCTCGTCATGTACGCCACCAAGCGTTAACTGCACGAACTCTTTATTTAAAGCGGTGGCAATAGATTTGCAAATACTTGTTTTACCGACACCAGGAGGTCCTACAAGGCAAAGCACAGCACCTCTGCTTTCTCCGTTTGTCATAAGCCTTACAGCCAAGTATTCTACAATTCTTTTTTTAACTTTTTCAATGCCGTAATGGTCTTTGTTAAGTTGAGCGATAACCGCTTTCATATCATTGCTATCTACAGTAGAGTTATTCCAAGGCAATTCTAGTGCCCAATCCAAATAGTTACGGATAATGCTTGACTCGGGTGCGGATTCATTCATTCTGTTATATCTATCCAAGTCTTTTATCAATTTGTTTTTTATACTATCGTCTGCATTTAAGCTTTCAATCTTATTCAAATATTCGCTATAAACGTCGTTTTCGCCCTCGCCTAATTCTTCCTGAATGCTTTTTATCTGCTCTCTAAGCACAAATTCCTTATTGGAAGTCGATATTTTTTCCTGAACTTTTTTCTCTATATTATGAATCGCTTCAACATAAGCAATCTCTTCGGTAAGCATATCGCAAATAAGTTCGAACTTATTGTAAATATTTTGTTCGGACAACAATTTTTGTTTTAAATTGTTTTGACTTACCAATCCCACTGCCAAATTTGCCAAAATATTGGCGTCGTTACATTTTTCCAAAGTGATGCGTATATGTTTTGGGAACATTTTGTCATACTTGGTCATCAATGTGTCCAAAGTTTTTAAAATAAAAGTCTTGTTTGCGATAAAGTCGATTTCACTCATTACTCCCGTATTCAATCTTTCTTCCACATTAGCCATCAAAAAATCGCTGTGAGGAACAAATTCCACCATATCCACAGCACACAAACCATCTACAAGAATACGATAAGTATTTTCGTCTATTTTTAAAATTTTATTAATATCAACAAGCGTGCCGACGCTGAACAAATCTTCAGCAAACGGCTTATCACACTCACTGTCGATTTGACAGCAAGCAACAATTTTCAATTTATTATCCACCGCATATTTAATTGCATTTACACACATTTCCCTTGACACATCGATAGAAATAGAAGTGTTTGGAAATATTGTCAATGCACGAAGTGGCAAAACAGGTAATTGTTCAATCATATAACTCTCCTTTATTGTGGTAGCTCAATATGTTTTATATCATCCTTTTTGGACACTCTGTATAAAGTAATTTTACTGCCTACTGTTTGTACAACGATTGCATTAACCTCCGTCGCCAAACACTCGGCCACTTCTTTTGCACCCAAGTCGCTGTTTTTAAGTACAGATATTTTTATCAATTCCTTACATTCCAACAAGTTATCAACTTCGCTGGTGACCGAATCCGTCACGCCGTTTTTTCCTATATTGACAATCGGTGTCATAGTCATTGCAAGACTTCTCAAATACGCTCTTTGCTTACTTGTCATATATACCTCACTTATTTATTCTACAAATTCAAATTCTATATCGGCAATACGCACTATATCGCCCTCTTTTGCACCATGTTTTCTTAAACTAGAAATCACGCCTTTTTCCTTTAAACACTTTTGGAAATATCTAAAAGACTCATATTCAGACAAAATAACATTTCTGACAAGCAGGTCTATCAAACCACCCTCAACATAAAAAGCCCCATCATCCATTCTTGAAATATGAAAAGAGTTTTTATCTGCCTCTTCATAGTAAAAAGCCTCATATTCAAGCGGCTCTGCTTGAGGTAGCTCTTCCAATTTGTCAAATATATCATTTATTAAATTGTCTACGCCTTTTCTCATTACAGCACTTATAGGATAAACCTTTTGTCCAATTTTTTTACTAAACTCTTCTACAGCGTTTTCGTCCGTCAACAAATCAAGTTTGTTTACGCAAACCATTTGCGGAACATCTCCAAGCTTTTCGTCATAATGTACAAGTTCTTTGTTGATTTGCAAATAATCTTCGTAAGGGTCTCTGCCCTCTATTCCTGATATATCCACAATATGAACGATAAGCCTTACCCTTTCAACGTGACGTAAAAAGTTATGACCTAATCCTGCGCCCTCGCTTGCGCCCTCAATAAGTCCCGGGATATCTGCCATTACAAAAGTATCCCCATATCTTTGCACTACACCGATATTAGGAGACAGTGTTGTAAAATGATAATTTGCGATTTTAGGCTTAGCGCCTGAACATACGGATAAAAGTGTAGATTTACCTACATTAGGAAAACCTACCAAACCAACATCGGCTATGGTTTTTAGCTCTAATGTTAGTTCTCTTTCCTCTTTTTGCTCGCCCTTTTGACAAAATCTAGGTGCTTTTCTTAAAGCGGTAGCAAATCTTGCATTGCCTTTGCCGCCAAGTCCACCTTTTTCCAAAATAAACCTGTCGTCCTCGCCGAACATATCCACAATAATTTTGCCTGACTGCTTGTCCTTAATAACAGTTCCTCTAGGAACTTTGATTATCAAATCGGGAGCGTTTTTACCCCTACACCTTTTTGACGAGCCGTTTTCGCCGTTCTTTGCCCTAAAATGCTTTGCATATTTAAAATCCATAAGTGTTGAAGCATTTTTATCAACTTCAAAAATTATACTGCCACCGTTACCACCGTCGCCCCCGTCAGGTCCGCCTTGTGCGACATATTTTTCCGTATGAAAACTGACAACACCGTCGCCGCCGTTACCTGCCTTTACAAAAATTGTCGCTATATCTAAAAACATATTATCTCCTGTTTACCCGTTAAAAATCGATACTAATCTATTTTTAAAGCTAATTTTATTGCACCGATAACGCTTTTGACTAATTAAATTTAAATTAATCATATTAAGTATTAGCGGTATGTATTATCTAATAACCTGTTTGCAGTTATTTATTGTACAAATATTGTACTTTTTTGTCAAACATTTTTGCTGTTTGCCCTTGCTATAATTGTTTTGGCAGCATTTTTACCTGCTCCCATAGCAAGTATTACCGTTGCAGCACCTGTAACCGCATCTCCGCCCGCAAAAATGTTTTGCACCGAAGTTTCCTGCGAATCTTCATTTACAATCAATGTGCCGCGTTTGGTTGTTTGTAAATCGACATACTCCCTTGTCAGCAATGGATTAGGTCTTGTGCCGATTGACATTATTACCTCGTCCACAGGGATGACATACTCGGAATTAGGTATCTCCACAGGTCTTCTTCTGCCACTGCTGTCAGGCTCGCCAAGTTCCATTTTAACACATTCCATTCCCTCTACATTAGTTTCGCCCAATATCTTTGTAGGATTGGTTAAAAGCTGCAACTGAATACCTTCCTCGATAGCGTGTTCAATCTCCTCTATCCTTGCAGGCATTTCCTCTTTTGAGCGTCTGTAAACAATATAAACATTATCCGCACCTAAACGCTTAGCGGTTCTTGCAGCATCCATTGCGACATTACCCGCACCGACTACAGCAACATTTTTACCTATAAACACAGGCGTATCCGAGCCATTTTTAAAAGCTTTCATCAAGTTTACACGTGTTAGAAACTCATTGGCACTGTATACTCCGTTCAAATTTTCTCCAGGAATATTCATAAAGGACGGAAGTCCCGCACCTGTACCGATAAACACAGCATCAAACTCGTCAAGCAATTCCTGCATTGTTACCGTTTTGCCTACAACTGTATTGTATTTTATTTTTACGCCAAGCTCTGTAAGTTTGTTTATTTCCTTTTTTACGATTTCGTCTTTAGGCAATCTAAATTCCGGTATACCATAAACCAAAACACCGCCTGCCTCGTGGAAAGCCTCAAAAATTGTCACATCTAGCCCTGCATTTGCACAATCGGCAGCACAAGTCAATCCGCTTGGACCGCTACCTATTACCGCAACTTTGTAGTCAAGCCTTTTACTTGGTTTAGATATTGGTTTGCTATCCGCCAAAGCATAATCTCCGACAAATCTTTCCAAACTGCCAATAGCAACAGAGCCACCTAATTTCAATTTGCGAATACACTTATCTTCACACTGTTTCTCTTGCGGACAAACCCTGCCGCAAATAGACGGCAAATTGTTATCCAACTTTATTATTTTTACAGCTCCGTCCAAATCGTCATTTTTCAAGCACTGTATAAACTCTGGGATTTTAACTCCTACAGGACAGCCCGAAGTGCAAGGTGCATTTTTGCAGTTTATGCATCTTTCGGCTTCCGCTTTCATAAGTTCATAGGTAAAACCTTGCGATACTTCTTCAAAATCTTTAACTCTGACTTCGCTTGGTCTGGTTATAGTTTTATTTCTTTCAGTTTTTACCATTTTTTTCAAGCTCCCTCTTATAACATTCGCATTCATGCTCTTTATAAAATTTACTTCTGTTTACCGATTCCATAAAATCTATTTGATGACCATCAAACTCAGGTCCGTCAACACAGGCGTATTTTGTCTCGCCGCCAACTGTAAGCCTGCAACAGCCACACATACCTGTACCATCAACCATTGTAGAGTTCATTGATACAATAGTTTTAATACCATATTTCTTGGTCAAATCACACACGGCTTTCATCATCATAACAGGACCTACGGCAAACACACAATCGTAGTTTTTGCCATCTTTTATCAAAGCTTCCAACTTAGTTGTTACAAAGCCTTTTTCACAATAACTGCCGTCATCGGTAACAATGTACAAATTATCTGCATTTTGTCTAAACTCTTCCTCATAAACAAGCAAACCTTTGTTTCTTGCACCAATAATCACGTCACACTGCAAACCATTTTTATGCCTATACTTAGCTTGCGGATAAATAACCGCACTACCTATACCACCACCGACAAGCACAATATTTTTATACTCTGAAAGCTCGGTAGGATTTCCAAGCGGACCTACAAAATCGTGTATGTAATCTCCTTCATTTAAAAGGGATAATTTATAAGTAGTCATACCGATTGTTTGTACTAATATGGTAATTGTACCCAACTTAGTATCTATATCGGCAATGGTAAAAGGTACTCTTTCCCCCTCGCCGTCTACCCTTAAAATAATAAACTGTCCCGGACGGGCGTGTTTTGCAACATCCTCTGCCTGTATGACATATTCGTTTACATTTTCACTTAGTTGTCTTTTTCGTAAAATCTTATTCATTGTTATTCCCTTTTAAAAATTTTCGAGTTTTGATATTATTTTTTACCGTCATTAAAATGCTTGCATTCGGTATTAAGCAAACATTCATTGCATTTTGGATTTCTTGCCGAGCAAACATATCTGCCGTGATGTATCAACAAATGATGAAGTGTAGACCATTCTGCTTGTGGAAACAACATGTTCAAATCTTTTTCAATCTTAAGTACGTCTTGGCTGTCCGATAACCCAAGCCTGTTGCTAACACGCCTTACGTGAGTATCCACGGCAATGGCATCCCCGCCAAAAGCTACGGCATACACTACATTTGCGGTTTTTTTACCCACACCGCGAAGAGTCATAAGCTCCTCCACCGTTTTAGGTACTTCCCCGCCGAAATCCTCGACAATGCTTTTAGCCGCCTCGATTATCGATTTGGACTTGCTGTTATAGTATCCGCATGACTTAATGTAAGGTATTAATTCCTCCGCAGTAAGCTTTGCATATTGCTCGGGCGTTTGCCATTTTGCAAACAAATCGGGAGTTATTTTGTTAACGCGTTTATCTGTGCACTGTGCAGACAAAATAACCGCAATCAGCAAATGAAAGGGATTATCATATTCAAGCTCACACACAGGATTGCTATGAATTTTTTTCAACTTTTCCAAAATTACATCGATATCCATATTTGTCCTCTTTTGCACATAATCTATAATAAGATATTGTAACATACTTTTAACGTTATTTCAAGTCCTTTTATATATTTTTAAATA
>OFFB01000882.1_pt1 | contig 22317 bp, 25 predicted proteins | sample 1521281 | NCBI WGS metagenome assembly OFFB01 (sample SAMEA3504109, study PRJEB24116) | mouse gut metagenome | biome: mouse gut; feature: mouse-associated habitat; material: faeces | place: Denmark | collected 2011
TGTATTATTAATCTATGGATAATAAAAAGAAGTTGGGAAAACGAATAAAAGAATTACGTAAAAATGCCGGTTTAACCCAGGAACAAGTCGCTGAACAAATTGAAATGGAACAAAATACTATTAGTGTTATTGAATCCGGAAGAAATTTCCCAACTCTTATGACTTTAGAAAAAATTGCAAAAGTACTTAATGTTGAGTTATCTGATTTTTTTGATTACGAATATTTAGCAGATATTGATAGTATAAGATATTATGTTCAAAATAAGTTTCAGCAGTTGAATGAAACAAAACTCAGGCAGCTGTTTAAATATATGAAAACATTATAGTTTGTTGTAAAATCCTAATATGGTAAAAAGTGCTTACATACATATTCCGTTTTGCAGGTCAAAGTGTCATTACTGTTCGTTTGTTTCGTTCAGCAAATCGGAGCTGAAAAAAGACTATTTAAAAGCGCTTGCAAAAGAAATAAATCATTTTTATCAGGGTGAGGTTTTAAATACTATTTATTTTGGCGGCGGGACACCTTCTATACTTGAACCCTCAGAGATAGAAAACATATTGCGTATTTTAAATTTCAATAAAAGTACAGAAATTACAATGGAATGCAACCCTGATGATGTGGATTACGGTTATTTGCGAATGCTTTATGATATCGGGATAAATCGCATAAGTTTTGGGTGTCAGACTTTTAATGACGATATATTGAAGAGAATTAATCGAAGGCATAATGCGGGGCAGGTTGTAAATTCTGTAAAAATTGCTCAAGATTCAGGCTTTGAAAATATTAGCCTTGATTTTATATACGGACTTCCCGGGCAGACACCTGAGACGTTTTATGAAGATTTGAAAAACGCGGTTAGACTTGGAGTGAAGCATATCTCGCTTTATGGTTTAAAACTTGAGGATGGATGTTATTTTGCATCTCATATGCCTGAAAATTTGCCTGATGAAGATATGCAGGCTGATATGTATTTGGGTGCTGTTAAGTTGATGCAGGAATTAGGGTTTGAACATTATGAAGTAAGTAATTTTTCGCATCGCGGTTTTAATTCAAGGCATAATCTAACTTATTGGAATAACGATGAGTATTACGGTTTCGGTGTTGCTGCGCACGGTTATGTAAATGATACCCGTTACGGAAATGTTGAAACTCTTGAGCAATATATAAATGACCCGTTTGCCCGTAAAGAGTCAAAACTGTTAACCCGTCAGGAACAGTTGGAAGAAGAAATTTTTCTTGGTTTTCGAAAAATTCGCGAGGGGGTAAATATTGCGGATATTAATGCCAAATATAATATTGATTTTAAGGGTAAATATTTAGATGTATTAGATAAGTACGAAAACTTGAAACTAATTAAAAAAACACCGCAAGGATATAAGCTTACTCCAAACGGGGTTCTTGTAAGCAACGTAATTCTTGCTGATTTCTTAGATTAAAACTCTTTTATAAATTTCATCAATGTTTTGTAAAAACGCTTGTTTATCAAAGATTTTTTCTATTTCTTCATTAGATAAAAGACTTGTAACATCAGAATCTTTTAACAAATTAGCGCGGAAGTCGCCGTGGTTTTGAAATGCATCAAGTGCGTTTCGCTGAACTATTGTATAAGCAGCTTCTCTTGTTAAACCTTTTGCAACAAGTGATAGTAAAACTTTTTGTGAAAATACGATTCCGCCGAATTTGTCTGTATTTTTGAGCATATTATCACTGTGAACAACGATGTTTTCCATAAGTCCGTTGAATCTGTTTAACATAAAATCAACTAAAATCAGACTGTCAGGAAAAATTATACGTTCAGCCGATGAATGCGAAATATCTCTTTCGTGCCATAGCGGAATATTTTCAAGCGCAGCAAAAGAGTTTGCGCGTACAACACGGGAAAGTCCGCATAAGTTCTCGCTTAATACTGGGTTTTTCTTGTGCGGCATCGCAGATGACCCTTTTTGCCCCTTGCCGAAGCCTTCTTCAAGTTCTAAAACTTCTGTTTTTTGTAAATGTCTGATTTCTGTTGCAAATTGTTCAATAACACTTGCAATCAAAGCCAGAGATTGCATAAAGTATGCATGATAATCTCTTGCGATAATTTGAGTCGAAACTCTTGCAGGTTTAAGTCCGAGATTTTCACAGGTAATTTTTTCAACATCAGTTGAAATGTTGCTGTAAGTTCCGACAGGACCTGAAATTTGTCCGACACGGATTTGTTCTAAAGCGTGTTGGAAATTTTCTTTTTGACGTTCAAGAATATCAATCCAGTTACACATTTTTACGCCAAAAGTCATAACCTCAGCGTGGATTCCATGTGAACGTCCTATACAAATTGTATTCTTGTGAAGATTTGCAAGATTTTTTAATGTAGAAATGGTTTTATCAAGATCTGTTTTTATAATTTTTCCGCTGTCTTGAATTTGCAGTGCGAAAGCTGTATCAATAACATCAGAACTTGTTAAACCAACGTGAACATAGCGTCCTAAATCTCCTAAACTTTCATTTACACAGGTTAAGAATGCTATAACATCATGTCTTACTTCGCGTTCAATTTCATCAATTCTTTCAACCGAAAAAGAAGCTTTTTCTCTGATTTCTTTAGCAGCTTCCGATGGAATTGTACCTAATTTTGCATAAGCATCACACACTGCAAGCTCAACTTGCAGGTAGTAATTAAATTTGGAATTCAAGTCCCAAATTTTTGTCATTTCTTCTCTTGAATATCTTTCTATCATAAATTTATTCTAACACAAAAAAGACTATAATTTAAAATCAAGCATTTCAGAGATACTTATACCAAAAGCCGCTGCAATTTGATAAAGGTTAGTATAACGTATGTCTGCATTTCCACGTTCTATTTCGCTTATCGTTCTGCGTGAAACCGAAGATTTTTCCTCTAAATCTTCCTGGCTCAAACCTCGTTTTACCCGTTCATATCTGATTTTTTGCCCCAATTGCAGTAATCTGTCATCTTTCATAAATCAATCCTATATTATTGACAAAAATAATAAAATGAGATATAAGGTTTATATGAACATTATAATGTTCATATAAACATGAATTTATGGAGTTGTTAAATGATTAGAAGTTTAAAAAATGAATATTTGGAAAAGATTCTAAATCTAAAGTCTGCATTTACGTTAGGAGAAGTTTTGATTACTTTAGGAGTAATTGGTGTTGTTGCTGCTATAACTATCCCGTCAATAATACAAAATCAACAGAAAAGAAAAATAGAATCATTATTAAAAGAGGATTATGCAATTATTCAACAGGTAATGAAATTCACAGAGTATGATGATGTTTCTTTGGAATTGTCAGTTCCTGATAATTTAGACGGGATGAAACTTTGGTTTAAAACTTTCATGGCTCCGCATTTGAAATATGTATCTGTTTGTTATGATAAAGCAGGATGTTGGCAGGATAAAGGTCCTACAAGAACACTTAAAGGTGGAATTGCAGGCTGGAATAGAACAGGCATAGGTCTTGGATCAGGTATATTAACTGTAAAATTATCAAACGGGACTAATTTATGTATTGATGGTTTTAGTAAGAGTGATATGAAGAATTCGTTTGGAACAAATACAACTTCATCATCTTTAGTTGTTTATATTGATGCAAATGGGGACAGTTTACCTAATGTAATTGGTAAAGATATATTTGTTCTTGTTTGGACTCCGGATGGTTTGTTTCCTGCAGGAATTCATGAAACAAATGAAAAAGTTAATCAAAATTGTTCAAGCCTTGCAAATACTAGTAATGCAGGATATTATTGTATGATGAGAATAAAAAATAATGGTTGGGTAATTCCCGCAGATTTATGGAAAATTAAAGTGTAAAATAAAATTTTATAAATTTCGTTATTTTATATTCAGCTATTTGCATTGTTTTTTTACATTCTGTAAAGCAATTTTGAAAAATAGGTTTTTTGTGTTATTATTAGTTCACTAGAAGATTACTTATTTAATAAGGGGAAAAATATGATTTCAGTAAACGATTTTAAAACAGGTTTGACAGTAGAATTAGATAATGGTCTTTGGTCAGTTGTTGAATTTTTACACGTAAAACCGGGAAAAGGCGCTGCGTTTGTCAGATCTAAATTGAAAAACGTTATCACTGGTCAGGTTGTTGAAAAAACTTTCCGTGCCGGTGAAAAAGTTGCTAAAGCTACTTTAGACAGACGTGAAATGCAGTACTTATATAAAGAAGGCGCTGCTTATGTGATGATGGATAACGAAACTTATGATCAATTACACGTTGAAGAAGCTCAAATCGGCAGCGGAGTTAAATATTTAAAAGAAAATATGAATGTAATGATTCTTATGCACGAAGGCAAAATTATTGGTGTTGATATTCCTGCTCACGTTGAGCTTGAAGTTGTTGATACACCTCCTGCTGAAAAAGGAAATACTGCTCAAGGCGGTACAAAACCTGCAACACTTGAAACCGGTGCTGTTGTACAAGTTCCGTTCTTCGTTGCAAATGGTGATATCATCAGGGTTGATACCAGATCAAACGAATATTTGGATAGATGCTAGTAAGTGTCAGCCGGTGTGAGTCCGGTGTTAATTGGCGGAGAGTCAATTGAGCAGGGACGAACATTATGAAGCCGCCGTTGTAACATCTTTGATTGCACAAGCGGGTATATAGGTGTTAGCCGGCAAAAACCTACAAAAGGAGAAAATAAATGAAATTTGAAACAGATTATATAGAAAAATTAGCAAAAGTTTTAGCAGAAACAGGTTTGACTGAAATTTCTCTTGAAGACGGTGAACAAGCTATTACTTTAAGAAAAGATGTTATTGTGACTTCAGCTCCTCAAGCAGTTGTAGCTGCGCCAGCTGCAGTACCTGCAGCACCGGTTAGTGCACCGACTGCAACTGAAGCTTCTGCTCCTGCTAAAAAAGGTACTCCGATTACATCTCCAATGGTTGGGACATTCTACAAATCACCATCTCCGGATGCTGATCCGTTTGTAAATGTTGGTTCGACTGTTAAACCTGGCGATGTAGTTTGTATCGTGGAAGCTATGAAAATGATGAACGAAATCGAATCAGAAATTTCAGGAAAAATCGTTGAAGTTTGTGTTGAAGACGGTCAGTCTGTTGAATTCGGTCAAGTTTTGATGTATGTGGAATAATAATTTAAAATATTGAGAAGTGGACGTAAATAGCGTTCACTTCTTATTTAATTAAGGGATATTTGGAAAATGTTTAGAAAAGTTTTAATAGCAAATAGAGGCGAAATTGCAGTTAGAATTATCAGAGCTTGCAGAGAGTTGGGAATACCTACAGTTGCAATTTATTCTCAAGCTGATGCAAATTCGCTTCATGTAAGATTGGCAACAGAAGCATACTGTATTGGACCTGCAAAAAGTGCGGATAGTTATTTGAGTATTCCTGCAATTATGTCAGCCGCAATGGTTTCAGGTGCTGATGCTATTCACCCCGGATACGGTTTTATGTCTGAAAGAGCTGATTTTGCAGAAATTTGCGAAAAACAAGGAATTAAATTTATCGGACCAAGTTCTGAAGCTATGAGAAAAATGGGTGATAAAGCTACTGCCCGCAAAACAATGATTGAAAATAATGTTCCTGTAACACCAGGTACAGGTATTGTTCATTCAGTTGAAGAAGTTCAGGAATTTGGTAACAAAGTCGGTTATCCGATTATATTAAAAGCTACAGCCGGCGGCGGCGGAAAAGGTATGAGAGTTTGCCGTAATGATGAAGATGTTCAGCTTAATATGGAACTTTGTCAGGCTGAAGCTAAAAATTTCTTCGGCAACCCTGATGTTTATGCTGAAAAATTCCTTGAAAATCCTCGTCATATTGAGGTTCAGATTTTAGGTGACAGCTATGGAAATGTTGTTCACTTAGGTGAAAGAGATTGCTCAATACAAAGACGTCACCAAAAATTATTGGAAGAAGCTCCATCTCCTGCTATTAATGAAGAAACAAGACAGGAAATGGGTGCTGCAGCTGTTCGTGCAGCTAAAGCAATCAATTATGAAGGCGCAGGAACTTGTGAATTCTTACTTGATCATGATGGTAAATGGTACTTTATGGAAATGAATACCCGTATCCAAGTTGAACACTGTGTAACTGAAATGATTTCACAAGTTGATCTTGTTCGTGAACAAATACTTGTAGCTTCAGGTGAAAAACTAAGTTATACACAAGATGATATTAAACTTTACGGTCATGCTATTGAATGTCGTATTAATGCTGAAAATCCTGCCAAAAACTTTATGCCTAATCCTGGTACTATTTCAGGTTACTTAGCTCCCGGCGGTTTTGGTATTAGAGTAGATTCTCATGTGTACCAAGATTATGAAATTCCGCCTTATTATGATTCAATGATTGGTAAACTTATTTGCTGGGGCAGAAACAGAAATGAAGCCCGCAGAAGAATGTACCGTGCCCTCAAAGAATATGTTGTGACTGGTGTAGAAACAACTATTCCTTTCCATCAGGCAATTATTGAAGATGAAGTCTTTATGAGCGGGAAATTCAATACCGGATTTATTGAAGAATTTTATAAACGTAAAGGTTTGGAAAATGAATAAATAAAAAACGAGGTTAAAGCCTCGTTTTTTATTTCCAAGGATAATCTTTACTGATTTTCCAACCATCCATCATTATAACTGCAGCACATGCATCACCAGGTCCCCAGTATCCGGAACCGCTGGCTTTTGAATTGCAACCGCCCCAGCCTGTTCCTAGTAATGTTTTTCTGTCTTTTGTGCTTATACCATATGAACCAAGTGTTCCATAACCATATGGTTTAAATGTTGGATTCTCATCTGCTGTTGTCAATATAAATGTAAATGCATCTTTTCCTAAAATGGGTCTTCTAGGATTTCTTATATAAACCCTTACTCTTGTAACTTTGTTGTATGGAGCAGGATATCTGTAAAATGTATATGCAACAGGTGTTCCCATTTTAGACACAGTATAACCATTCCTAAGTGTAACTGTTTTGCTCAATGTATATATATTTGCCAAGCCAAAACAGTCTTTTGTTGAATACATTGTATTACATTGTTTATGTTGCGCTCCACTGACATATGGTGCAAAGTATGTTTGAACCCATTGTGGAAGTTCGTCTTCTCCATAATAATCCCACCCTAAAGGTTCTCCGTAATCTGCTATTGCCATTTTTAAAACTTGATTCAACTCTGTATATGCTTTTTTTACACTCAGGGCTGTTGTTTTTTTTATATATGCTTCAATTAACATTGGAATTGTTATAGCCGCAATGACTCCGATAATTCCAAGTGTGATTAATACTTCTGCCAGTGTAAAACCTCTTTTTCTCATTTTTTCTCCGTTTAAAAGTGTACTTTTAGGTAATATAATGGTTATTTGTTACCTTATTTATTGTAAATATTACCTATAAAGTAAATTTTTGTCAAATTATTACCTAAAATTTAATTCAAATGTTGTAGCTGGTTTTGTAAAATTAAATTGAGGTTGTTATGGCAAATATAAAAATATTATTTGGGAGAAAAATTAGGGAATATAGAAAGCGTAAAAATTATACCCAATCACAGCTTGCAGAAATGGTAAATGTTGATGATAAACATATTAGTTGTATTGAAAGCGGGAAAAATTTTCCGTCTCCCGATTTGATAGAAAGATTTGCAAATGCTTTAGATATTGAACCAAAAGATTTGTTTGAATTTTATCATTTGCAGGATTCAAAAGACTTAAAATTTGAAATAATCTCGATGTTAGAGAATATTTCAGATGAAGAATTAGTATTAGCTTATAAATATATAAGAACTTTTTTGTTAAAATAAATATATGGTTAGCATGATAAAAAAATATGATGATGCGATAAATTTATTAACATCAGTCGGAAAGTTTCATATATCTCTGGGGTTGGATAGAATGGAGCAAATCTTGGAGCTACTTGGAAATCCACAGGAGAAACTTAATTGTATTCATGTCGCGGGAACTAACGGTAAAGGTTCGGTTTGTACGATTTTGTCATCTGTTTTATCTGCGGCAGGGAAAAAAGTCGGACTTTATACTTCTCCGCATCTTTTCAAGTATACAGAAAGAATACAAATTTGTGGGGAAAAAATTCCCGATGAAACTTTTGCTCAGTATGTATTTGAAATTTCAGGGCTTGCAGATAGTCACGGAATTGATTTAACAGAATTTGAAATTCTTACTGCTGTAATGTTTAAGTACTTTGCAGATAATGATGTTGAAATTGTTGTATTAGAAACCGGTCTTGGCGGAAGGTTTGATGCTACAAATGTTATTAAACGGAGTCTTTGTTCAATAATTACTCACGTTGATTTTGATCATACAGAAAGGCTTGGAAATACTTTAGACAAAATTGCTTATGAAAAAGCCGGTATAATAAAGTCAAATTGTCCGTGTATTGTTTTTGAAGGCAAGGAAGTTTATTACGATGTGGCAAATGAAATCGGAGCTGCACTTATTGTGATATCGTCTTTTGAAAATACTGAAAATTTAGCATTAAAAGGTGTTCATCAGCAGGAAAATTTATCGCTTGCGCTTGCGGCTATAAAAACTGTTTTTCCTGAAATCTCGCAGGATGTTATTGATAAAGGGTTGAAAAATGTAAAACATCCTGGGCGGTTTCAATATATTAAAGAAAAAAATCTAATAATTGACGGGGCGCATAATCCAAACGGGATTGAGGCATTAAAACAAAGTCTTGATATGTATTTCCCTAATCAAAAGTGGAGATTTATTTTTGGATGTTTGAGAAATAAAGAGTATGGACAAATGTTGCAGATTCTTTTTGCTCCCTCTTCCCACCATTTTCCCGCCAGTGGCGAGGGAAACAATGATGAAGTATATTTTTATCATTTTAAACATGCAAATTCTTGTGAGGTGTCTGAATTACGCGCGGTTTGTCCTGTAGAGTCAAAAGAACTAACCGCGGATACAGAAATTGATTTCAGTGATGGCCATTTAAATATCATATGCGGTTCTTTGTATATGATATCTGAACTGGCAGATAAGTTTAACTTATCTGTGTTATAAAATATATTATGTCAATATAACTTTTAATTTAGTATCATAACACATAATAGTTACGGGTAGTTAATGAAACAATAACGAAGCGTGTATTGTTTGAACGGACAAACTGATAGCTTCTGAATCGAGTTTAGAATGACTACCTAGTGAGTTTACACGCTTTTAGTTGAATTTACTACCCGTATTTAGTCAGCGTGTTTCTTTTTCTTGTCCAGTATTCTTTTTCTTGCCTCGCAAATAAGAAAAAGAATACTTGGTGCAGGGTTTGGGGCTGCAGAAGCCCCAATAAAATAACTTGTTCACTACGCGGAGCTCGAACCTGTTTTAAGATTAATGTTTTAATTATATTTACATAATATATTTTATCTACATAAAATTTAATAAATATTTGGTATGGGTTGCAAATATTTGTTTTTCATAATATTATAAACTCAGCCGAAAGTTATAGGCTTTGGTATGCCTGTAATTTTTTAGTTACTACTTTAAACAAAAAGGAGAAGAAAATGCCAAAATTAAAAACTCACAAATCAGCTGCAAAACGTTACAAAGTAACAGCAACTGGTAAAATTATGAAAAGACAAGCAGGTATTGGTCACTTGCTCCAACACAAATCAGCTTCAAGAAAACGCAGAATTTTCAAGATGGTTGGTGTATCTGATTCACACGTAGCACTGGTATCTAAAGAGTTACCATACAAGAAGTATTCAAGATAGGAGCATAGAAAATGAGAATTAAACGTGGCAATGCCGGTGTTAAAAGACACAAAAAAATATTAAAACTTGCTAAAGGCTTTATCGGTGCTAGAAGCAGAATCTTTAAAGTTGCTAATATTGCTGTTATGAAAGCTTTAAAATACGCTTACAGAGACAGACGTACTACAAAACGTAATATGAGAAGATTATGGATTGTAAGAATCAACGCTGCTGTTAGAGAACGCGGTATGAGCTATTCAAGATTTGTTAACGCTTGTAAAAAAGCTAATATCGTTGTTAACAGAAAAATGCTTGCTGACTTAGCAGTTAAAGATCCTGAAGCATTTAATGTAATTTTTGAAACTATTTCTAAATAGTCATAATTTTACAAAGAGTAATTAAAAAGCCGGTTTTGGTGTTTTTCCAAAACCGGCTTTTTCTAAATATATTTTAGTGGCCTTTATACAATTCTTTGAAGTAATCTTGATTAGTTATAGCAAAATATGAACAGGTTGCCCCATTTTCACTACTTGTATTTTGATTAATATTACAATAAACATTAGGGTCAGCGCTATAGGTCGCTGTAGTTCCCGGAGCACCCAGAGGAAGAAGTCCATCATTTGTCAATTCAAATGTAAATAAATCCCAACCCCATCTGTTTGGCATTTTATTTTTACCGTTTATGTCGACAGATATCCAAACGTATCCATTTGCAGGATTTTCAAAAGCTACTAACATACCATTATTTAATACAAAAGCGCCATCATCAAACCTACTTATGTTAGCTTTAGTGTTGCTTGCTTTGCTGTATGCATAATAATTATCTTTTTCATCGTTTACACTTTGTGCTGATTGGTTAATACATACGCTGGCATTTTTACTTTCGGCTGTATAATCACCGCAGTCGATGGCAACCCGGCTGTATTGTTTGAATTTCGGGTGTAATGCTTGACCTGCGGAGTAGCTTGCAGGTTTGATGGAAATATTATCTGCATCCATATCAGTTATAGCTTTTGCTATAAGTGAATATGCGGTATTAAATTGAGCCTGGGCTTCACCGGCTTTGTGACCGTTTACAAGCTGTGGTATAACAAGCGATGCCACAACACCAATTACTGATAGTGCAATCAAAATTTCACCAAGGGTGAATCCAAAACTCTTTTTCATCATATAAAACTTATCCTCGTATATTTTTTTTTATTATAACATATTTTTTATATTACCTCAAGGTTGTAGTAGCAAAATTTAAATTTACGGGTTTTAGAATAAAAAATTAGGAGTAAAATTATGTCTATGAGTATGTCAATAACACCAAGAGAACGAACAAAAGCAATGGCGGCAGGAACCGGTCTTGCTGTTGTCGGAATGAGTGCATATTATTTGCCGGTAAATGAAAACAGGTTTGTAAGAGCAGCGTTTAATGTTGTAGAAGATGAGGCTCGTGATACTGTTGAATTATTGAATGATTCAGCATTGGCAATTTCAAAAGATAAATTAAAACCTGATCAAAAATTGTTTTTATCACAACTGGGTGTAGCTGAAGATATTACCGCAATCAATGCAAAAATTGCAGATTTGAAAAACTCTGTTACCGATAAAAATTTAGTTAAAACTTTGAAACAAGGGTTTGCAGATTCCTTTAAGGATTGTAAAAATTCTGAAATTTTAAGAGATTCTACGGCTGTAAAAGCATTTAAAAGAATTCGTTGGACAAATTTTGCCTGGGGTGCAGGTATCGGTTTTGTGCTCGGTAATGTTTTAAGTAAACTTAGCAACTCCTCAAATCCTCCTTCTCAATTATAATAAAATTCCTTTGTGATATCATAGGATTATGGCCGAACATGATTTCAAATATTATGTGAAAGAATTATTAACAATAGCAGCCCCGATTATTATGGGAAACCTTGGTTTCATCCTGATTGGTATCGGGGATGTTGTGGTTGCCGGAAGACATTCTACTGATACTTTTGCAGCTATTAGTATCGCAACAGCTATTATTAACTGTATTTTAACCTTTGGTATCGGGCTTATTGCAAGTATTTCACCGCTTTTGTCTAATTATCGCGGAGAAAAGAAACCTATAAAAAGATATTTTTATCCTTCAATAAGGTTTTCTATGATACTTGCTGTGATAAATTGTATTTTAATCCTTGCGGCAATTCCTGTGATTCCTCATATGGGGTTTGAACAAAAGCTTGTGCCTGATATCCAAAATTATATGTTTATAACTGCTTTTTCTACATTTGGAGCTTATTTGCATGCTTGTTTGAAAGAGTTTTTACAGGCATTTGAAATTGTAATGTTTCCGAATTTAGTTACTATTTTTTGCGTATTTTTAAATATTGCATTAAATGTAATTTTTGTGTTCGGATTTGGTCCTATCCCTTCACTTGGTGTAATCGGGCTTGCTATTGCAAGTTTCCTTGTCAGATATTTTATGGGAATAGCGCTTTTAATATATTGCTTTATGAACATGAAATTCTCAAATTATCATGAAAAAGGGTATTATAAGGCTTTATTAAGTATAGGAATGCCGATATCACTGGCTGTGCTTGTTGAATTTATTGCGTTCAACAGTGTTGCAATTTTTATGGGCAGAGTTTCAGGAGTTTATGCGGCGGCTCAAAACCTTGTTTGTTCTTTAACAACGGTGTCATTTATGATTCCGTTTGCAATATCAAATGCTATTGCTGTTAAGGTAGGTTTTGCAAATGGTGCCGGTCAGGTAGAAGATTTAAAGAAATATTCATTTGTCGGAGTTTTGTTATCTGTAGGGTTTATGTTTTGCAGTGCGTTGGTATTTTGTTCATTCCCTAAATTTCTTGTAGGGCTTTTTACTGTAGATGATGTACTGTTTAAAATCGCAGTTCCTGTAATTTATATTATATCTATTTTTCAGGTATTTGACGGCCTGCAGGTTGCACTTGCCGGAATTTGTAAGGGGGTAAAACAAACAGATATTGTTTTACTTGCAAATTTCCTTGCTTATTGGTGTGTATCTGTTCCTGTCGGTTATATATTGGCGTTTAAGTATAATTTAAAACTTATCGGTTTTTGGATTGGGTTGTGCTGTGCTGCGATTATTTTATGCGGAATCATGATTTATAAATTGAAAAAATTTGCAGATAACACATACAAAAAACAAGAACTTTAAACAGTTCTTGTTAATGTTTTTTAAGGTAATTGTATATAATAAGCTTATTTTTGTATGGTTTAAAATAAGAAAAATAATAAGGTAAACATACATCCTAAAGATGCAGCACTGAATAAAAACCATGTGTGCATAACAGGGTGTTGGTATGACCAGATTTCCTTAATTGTGCTTGTTGCATTATTTATAGTTTGCATGTTTGTTCTCCAATAATATAAACTCGTTTTTTGTATATATTCTATTTTCCATATTTACGAAAAAACAACATCACCTGTTTGGTTGATTATTAATTTAGTTTAGATTATTATTGACTTATGCGAAATATTGAATTACTAATGCCTGCGGGCAATCTGGAAAAATTGAAATATGCCGTAAAATACGGCGCTGATGCTGTATATTTAGGTGTTGTGGATTTTAGTCTGCGCGCCATGCGAAAGGGTGAAATTATAACGCTGGAAAATCTTAAATCAGCTGTAGATTTAGCTCATAAATTAGGTGCTAAAGCTTATCTAACGCTCAATATATTTGCGTTTAATTCAGATATAAAACACCTTGAACAGTGTATGGAAATCTTAAAAGATGCTAATCCTGATGCGGTATTAGTCAGTGATTTCGGGATTTTGCGCCTGTTGAAAAAATATATGCCTGATACAGAAATCCATGTTAGTACACAGACTAATATTTTAAATTATGAGTGTGTAAAATTCTGGCAGGATATGGGCGCAACACGTGTTGTACTTGCGCGCGAACTTTCAATTCCTGAAATTGCAGAGATTAAACGTCAAGTTCCTGATATGGAAGTTGAATGCTTTATTCACGGTTCTCAGTGCGTGTCTTTTTCAGGACGTTGTCTGTTAAGTGATTATTTTACAAACGGAGAAAGAAAAGCAAATTCCGGTAACTGTTCACAGCCATGCCGCTGGAGTTATAAACTTGTTGAGGAAACCCGTCCGGGACAATATTACGAAATCAATCAGGATGAACGCGGTTCGCATATCCTGAGCCCGAAAGATTTATGTCTTGTAAAACATTTAAAAGATATGATTGATGCGGGAGTTCATTTAAGGTTGAAGGAAGAACAAAAAGCTTATACTATGTTTCAGCTGTTGCAAAAACTTACCGTGCTGCAATTGATGAAATTTTAAAAGATCCGTATGCTGATATGGAAAAATATTTCATAGAACTTAAAAAAGTCGGAAACCGCGGTTATACAACAGGATTTGCGCTTGGAGAAAACAAGCCGGACAGCTATAGTTATGATATTTCAAAAGGTTTAGCCGGAGCAGATTTCCTGTTTGAATTCCATGACAAAAAGAAATATTCAGATGTTGTTTTTGACTCAAACAGAACTGATGATGTTTATTTTGTAAAAGTTAAAAATAAAGTTTTACTAAATGATGAAGTTGAAATAATTACACCTGATGAGCAGTTTGTGGCAAAAATCATTGAAATTCTTGATGAAAAAGGAGTTTCACAGGATTTGGCAAATACAAATGCAGATGTTTATTTGAGATTTGACCGTGCGCCTGTTGATTCTGAAGTCGCACTTGCCCGTACAATCGGAGTGAAAGAACATGTTTATTAAGCCTGATTATAATTTAAAAAGTATTTATGATATTGACTTAGATAAATTACAGCAAGAAGGTGTTAAGGCAATGCTTTTTGATCTTGACAGTACTTTGATGGCTTCAAAGTCAGGGGAATATTCTCCCAAAATGCTTGATTGGCTAAAAACAGTTCGTGAAAAATTTTTTATTGCTGTTGTTTCTAATAATAAAAATGAAGAATATATAGCAAAAGTTAAACGAATTTCAGATTTTCCGCTTCTTTTTAATGCTTGTAAACCTAAAACTTGTTATGTTGAGAAATTTTTGAAAGAACACGGGATTGATGTTAAAGATTGTGTGCTTGTGGGTGACAGACCCTTAACAGATGTTTTGTGCGGTAAATTTTTGGGCTGCAAGACAATTCTTGTAGATTCAATCACTGCAGATACCGAGTCAAAATTGGTAAGATTTGTCAGAAAACTTGAAAGAATCAGTATTCGTCCATAATTTGTAGTACATCTTTAGATTGAAATTTTTGTATGCTTAATGACACGTAACAAAATATTAACATATTAAAGCCCTTTATTTATAAGGGTTTTAGGTGTATTTTTCTCTGAAACTTGTTCAAGAATCGTTTTTTTGACTTAATTGGCAGATTATTATATTATTGTAAATGATAGTATAGTTATTTTTGAAAATACATTAAATAACTGATACACAAAAGCAAGAGCTTTATTATAATGTAGTTGATATATAACTAATTAGATGGGTGGAGAGAAAGTGAACTTAAATTACTATAGGAATGATAGTTGGGTAGATAATACGTTCAGTAAACGCGGCAAATGGGTATTGTCATTGTTGCTGGCAGTCTTTTCTGTTGGTATTATTGCATGCGGATGCGGAGTTTTGCAAAACTTTGGCGGTGACAAATCAGAAGCTCCTGAAGCCATTGCTTCGGTTGAACCTGTTGCAAATGTTGCCGAACCTGTAAAAAGAGAAGAAGTAAAAGTTCCGACAGAGGGAAATGTTGATATGGATGTTGATTCTAATCAGGCAAGTGCAATGGTTGCTTATGATGTAACATCAATCGGCCGTTCTGATCCGTTCATGCCTTCAGGTGAAATTCAAGCTTTTGAAGATGCAAAAAATTCTGCTATAGCTGAGGCTAATGCTTATAATGCAAGAATTGCAGAACTGGAAAAGCTTAAAGATGTAGTTGTTCGTCAGCCTGATGACATCAGTCCTTATAGTTTCAATTTACCGGTTCCTCCTACAACTCTGGCACCGGCAGATGCAGCGGCAGCAAAAATCACAAGAACAAAAGTCGTTGGTATTATGTATAACAAAACAAGTCCGTCTGCAATTATAAATGTTGATGATAAAGATTACCTTGTGCGTCAAGGTGATAAAATTATGGGTCAAGAATACAAAGTTATGCAAATTAATCCATCCTGGATTACTGTAGGGCTTGGCTCAAACATATATTCAGCAAGTATTGGTGAATTATTCTCAAAAGAATCTTTTGACAGAACTCAAAATGATTTATATAACTTGAGAAGCAGATTTGGTGGTAGAAAAGGTTAATAATAAAAAGTAATAAGCAGGAGCAAATATGAAAAATAAGATTAGAGAAAAAATTATTGCAAGTGTTATGTTGTCAGCATTCATGATAACAAATTCCATGACTGCATCGTTTGCAATGAACGATTATTACGGTTATGAAGCAGGAAGACCGGCAATCAGAGCAGGTGAATCAGCTGTGGTAAATTTAAAATCAGATGTTACAATACCTAATTCTGACTCTGTTGTAAACTTAAGCTTAAGAGATGCAGATGTTACTCAGGTTTTGAGAATGTTTGCAGATCAGGCAGGTATGAATATCATCTTCGCACAAGGTGTTGAAGGTACTGTTACAATGGACTTAGTTGATATTCCGCTAAAAGAAGCTCTTGATTTAGTTGTTAGAACTAATGATTTGTTCTACGATATCAAAGCAAATACTTTAGTTGTTTCAACTACAGAAAATGCATTATCTCTTGCTGAACGTAATAAAAGTATGACAATTATTCCTGTGAAATATGTTAATGCTGTTGCAATTTCTCATTTCTTAAATACAAGTATCTTCTCTGCAAAAGGAAAAGGTGCTTTAAATCCGGGTATGTCAAAAGGATTCATCGTTGCAACTAACCCTGCAACCAATGAATTGATTGTTACCGGTACTGACAATGATGTTGCTCTTGTAAGACGTGTTGTTGAACAGTTTGACAGAAAACCTGCAATTAACACATTTAAAGTAAATCATACTACACCTGCTGAAATGTCAGCATCAATATGCAGTTCATTGTTCCCTTCAATGACTATTATTAATGCTGATGGTGCATCAGGCGGAGCTGCCGGTATTGCTACAGGTTTTGCATCAGATGAAGATTCATCAAGCAGTTCTTCAGGCGGTGGCGGCGGTTCAATTGCTGTTGGCGGCGGTAAGCTTGCTTGTGTTCTTGGAGCTCAGCAAACTACTGAAGAATCAACAAATGATGAGGAAACATTTAAACTTGACAGTTTACCTTTGTTAAACTTATCTGTAACATACTTCCCTACTCAAGGAACTATTCAGATAATCGGCGGTTCAGAGTCTCAAATTGATATGATTAGAGAATATATCGCTTCTAACGATAAGAAAACTCCTCAAGCTTATATGGAAGTTCAAGTTATTTCACTATCTGAATCAGGTAGTAAAACATTTGATAATACATGGCAATTCTTAAGTAAAAACTTCTCATTTAACGCAGGCGGCGGAAAAGGTTTTGCGACAGATTCTATGTATCCGGTATTCTTTGCAGGTCATGGCTACTACTTAGTTGACAGCTCATCTTGGGATGATGAAAAACAATCTTATGAAACTGTTGGTAAGGTTAGCAAATGGGGTACTTCTCCACAGTTGAAATATTCTGTTAACTACTTAGTTGAAAATAAAAAAGGTCGTGTGTTGGCTAATCCGAAAGTTCTTTTAACAAGCGGACAACAGTCAACAATTGACTTAACATCAGATTATGTTGCTAAAGTAACTTCTCAATACTTGGATTCTGGTTCAGCTTCTGGTTCTGCTCAAGTACAGAGAGATTACGAAATTAAAGATGATAACGGTATTAAAGTAACAATTACACCGTTTATTTCACCGGATGGCTATGTAACTCTTGATATTAAACCTGAATATAAAACAATTAAAGAACAAGTGTATGCTACAGGTGAAACAGGTGAACAAGATTTGGCTGCTACATTGCTTCAAAGACGTGACCTTGACTTAAAAGGTGTTCGTATTAAAGATGGCGAAACTCTTGTTATCGGTGGTATGATTCAGGAAAATGAAACTAAATCAGTAAATAAAATACCGTTCTTAGGTGATCTTCCTGTAATCGGCATGTTCTTCAGAAGTACAGGTACTTCAAAATCTAAAGAAGAAATGGTTATCATGTTAACTCCTCAAATAGTTATTGATACCGAAGATGCTGTAGCTGATGATAATATGTTATAAGTATTAAATCATCCAAAATATAGTCAGACACATATTTAGAAAAGAAAAAGTACAGAAACATAAATGAACGCACTAATTTTAAGATTAAAAAACAGTATAGATCAAAAGATACTTGATAGTATTGATAAAAATCTAATGGGACAATATCACTTTGTCCCGATTAGTGTCAAAGATAATTTTCTTTTCGTTGCAGTATCAAAAAATTCAAATAAAGATGAAATTAATGCCTTATTGAAAAAAACATTCCAGCAGTCAATAAAATTCATGCTTGTTGGTGACGATGATTTAAAAGAATTACTTGGTTCTTTTGTGTCAACAGATGCTATAGCTTCTGTACCGACAGGAGGTACTGCTCCGGAAACACAACAGCCAAAACCGGCAGAACAAACAGCTGGTTCTGCTAATGGTAAGTTAGGTGAAATGCTTGTTTCAAAAGGTGTTTTATCTGAAGTTGATTTGATGAAAGCTCTTGCAGCTTCAAAACGTAAAAATGTTCCGATTGGTTCAACTTTATTTGAAATGGGATTAATTTCACTTGATCAGTTGAAAAATGTTCTGCATGATCAGTCAGGTTATGATCTTGTTTCAACTGAGCAGTTAGTTGACCAGAAAAAATTCGTCAACATATTACCGGAAGATTTTATCAGAGCAAATAAGGTTATCCCTATTTCTTCAGATGGTAAAACTCTTGTTTTAGGGGTTGTTAAACCTATTAAAATGGATATTCTTAAAGAGATTATCTATTTGACAGGACAAAATCCTAAGCAGTTATTGATGACTCATTATGAGTTTGAAAACTCATTAAATACTTTCTTCTCTGCTCAGAAAAAGCAAACAGAAGAAATTATTGAACAAATTAAAACAGAAACTTTAGATTCTGAAGAAGAAGCAACACTATGGGAACAAGTTGATGCTGAATTGCAGGATTCAACAGGTTCTGTTGCTAAATTCGTTAACCAAATTATTACAAACGGTATTGATAATAAGGTATCAGATATTCACATTGAGCCAAGACTTTCAGGCTACATTGTTCGTTACAGAAAAGACGGTATGTTACAAAAAGTTCTTGATGTTCCGGCAAAAGTTGAAACCTCTGTTATTGCACGTTTCAAGGTTATGGCAAGAATGAATATCGCAGAAAACAGACGTCCTCAAGATGGTACGTTCTCTATTTCATACAGAGATTGTTCTTATGACTTCCGTATTAATACTCTTCCTGTATCCGGTAAAGAGAAGGTCTGTATTCGTATCTTGGCGCCTGCTGTATCTCTTGCTTCTAATGATAAAGAGATTAAACTTGTCGGTGCTCACGAGGGGGATATCCAAAAAGTTAAACAGATGGTATCTTGCCCGAACGGTATTATTTTAACATCAGGTCCTACAGGTTCAGGTAAAACAACAACTCTTTATTCTGTACTTAAGAGTTTGAATGATGAATCCGTAAACATTACAACAATTGAGGATCCGATAGAAATTAAGCTTGAAGGTATTAACCAATCTCAAATTAACGCAAAAGCAGGTATTACATTTGCATCATGTATGAGAGCAATCCTTCGTCAGGACCCTGATATTATCCTGGTCGGTGAAATCCGTGACTATGAAACTCTTGAAATTGCAATTTCAGCAGCGTTAACAGGTCACTTAGTATTAAGTACTGTCCACACAAACTCTGCTGCTGCAACAGTTACACGTTTGATTGAAATGGGTGCGAAAGATTATCTTGTATCTTCAACTTTATCAGGTGTAATTGCACAACGTCTTGTAAGAAGACTTTGCGATGATTGTAAGGAAGAATATTATCCGACTCGCGAAGAAGCTGCAATGGTTACAACTGATCCTGAGATGATTGAAAAACTTATAAAAACACCTATATACAAAGCAAAAGGTTGTAATAAATGTGGATTCCAGGGCTATAAAGGCCGTTTAGGTGTTTATGAAATTATGCAGATTACAAAAGAAATTAAAAAGCTTATTGCACAGGGTGCACACGATTTGGAAATCGAAGAAAGTGCAGTAGCAAATGGTATGATGACACTACATAAATCTTGTTATAACCATATTATAAAAGGACAAACTACAATTGAAGAATTTGTCAGAGTATTAGGTATGGCAGGCGAATAGGTGAAGTATGACAATTTATAATTATACAGCATTAAAAGACGGTACAAATGAAATTGTTAAGGGGAAGGTTGAAGCTGATGACTTGCGTGAAGCCCGTGCTTCTGTGCGTGCATTAGGTTTTACTCCTACAAATATTGTTGAAGAGCAAGCTGTAGGTAAAAAAGACGATAAGAAAAAACCGACAGGCAGAATGCCTAAACTAGGTTTATCTGATCAAATTGACTTTACATCTACGCTTCAAATTTTGGCGGCTGCAGGTATTCCGATTATTGAATCCTTGCTGTTCATTGAAAATGATGCTGCAAAGTTAAAAATTCGTCAGGTAGCGACAGAGTTAAGACGACAAATTATGAACGGCGGTACTTTTGCAGGTACTATTGCAAAATATCCGGAACAATTTGGTCAGGTTTATATTGGTCTGGTTAGAGCTGGTGAAGATTCCGGTGAATTGGAAAAAACTCTTGACCGTTTGTTAGAACTTCTAAATAAACAAGCGTCTATCAGAAGTAAAGTAATCGGTACTTTGATGTATCCGGTATTCGTAATTTTACTTGCTGTATTTATCGTAATTGTCATGTTGGTATTTGTATTCCCTGTATTTAAGGAAATGTTTGACTCAATGGGCATGCAGTTACCTTGGATTACAAGAGTATTGATGGAAATGGGCTTGTGGATGAAGAAAAACTGGTATGCAATTCCTATCGGGTTTGCCGCTATCGGTGCGTTTATTCAGTTCCTATTCCGTTGGAAACCTAGTAAATGGAAAATTGATGAACTTGTTTTGAAAGTTCCGGTTTTAACAGATTTGATTCAATATTCAAACTTTGCAAACTTTATTGCGGTTATGCAGGTTGCTTATGACGCAGGTGTCCCGATTTTGGAATGTTTATACCTGTCAAATATGACATTGACAAACCATACATTAGAAACAAGGGTAGAAGAAGCAACTACTCGTGTTCAACAAGGTCAACACTTATCTGCAGCACTTCGAGCAACAAGAACAATGCCTAAAATGATTCTGTTTATGATTGCAACAGGTGAACAATCAGGTCGTTTGGGTGATATGTTAGGTCAGGCAACAAACTATATTGATAAACAATTAGATACAATTATCGATATTATGACAAAAATGATCGAGCCGATCATGTTGATTGTAATCGGTACTATTGTACTTATCCTTGCTGCAGCATTGTACTTACCACTGTTCGCATCATACATGGGTATGTAGGTTTGCGTAAGCTGATGTGAAGCCGGTGTCGGCACACGTGAGTGTGACGAGCGGGGCGTAACATAATATGGTGACGTAGGAGCGCAGGTGATAACCGAGCACCACAGGAACGGAAATGTTTTTGTTGCTGATATTGTTTAATGCGAGGCGAAGTAAAGTTTTCATGAATAAAAATATTATCATAACAGGAACAACATCAGGACTTGGCAAAGAGCTTGTCAAACAGTTTTCGGCGCTTGGTTGGCATGTTTTTGCAGGGTTCAGAAATAAAAATCTTATAGAACCTGCTGATAATGTTGAATATTTTTATATTGATATGACTGATAGAGAATCTATTCAGTCAGCGGCTGAATTTATTAAATCAAAAACAGATAAAGTTGATGTTTTGATTAACGCGGCAGGGTGTGTATCTGCCGGGCCTATTGAAGTTTTAGATATTGATAATCTACGGGAACAATTTGATGTAAATACATTTTCTCACATTGATTTTACCCAAAAACTTTTGCCATTGCTTGATGGCGGGAAAATTATTAATATAAGTTCAATGTCTAGTTTTGGACATTTCCCGTTTATTAGTCCTTATTGTGCATCAAAAAGAGCTCTGGATATATTTTTTAATGCTTTCGGAATTGAAAATCACAGAGGTATTAAGGTTATATCAGTTAAACCTGGTGTGATTTCAACACCGATTTGGGAAAAATCTGTTAAGAGAAACAGTGAATTGATTAACTACTGTGAAGGGTATGAATGCGAGATGGAATTTTTGAAAAATAATGCATTGAAAAATACAAATAAAGGGTTAAAAGTAGAAGATGCTGCTGCTTTCATTACAAAAATAGCACAAAAAAATAATCCAAAATCTTCTTATACACTGGGACGTGATGCTAAATTTGCACAAATTATCTCTTATTTACCTCAAGACATGATAAATAAGCTTGTAAAATTTGGACTTAGTGCAAGAATTAAAACATTTAATAATTTGTAAAACACTAAAAATTATGATATATTAAATAAAAAAGGAGAGAATTATGAAAAACCTA
>OFFB01000884.1_pt1 | contig 22296 bp, 18 predicted proteins | sample 1521281 | NCBI WGS metagenome assembly OFFB01 (sample SAMEA3504109, study PRJEB24116) | mouse gut metagenome | biome: mouse gut; feature: mouse-associated habitat; material: faeces | place: Denmark | collected 2011
ATCATTTTCACCATGAATTGCTCACCCCCATGTATATATTAAACAAACAGATTAATTATAATAAATAAAATACAAAAAAATATAATAAATTATTGCCAAAGTCTAAATAAAGCTAAACAACAAAATAGTAGCGATTTTCGCAGACTTTTTACTATTTAATATAAAAATCTACCGGACAAAAAGCACACCATAGAAAAACTATGGTGCACTCTTTGAAAGTATAAAAGAAATTCATTACAGCATTATTACTTACAGAGGGGCTGCGTAATAATGCTGCAACAAATGTCCCTGTAATCTTTATTAACCTACGCGGACTACACAGCCCGCAAGGTTAAATGAGCTATTTGCAAAAAACTTTTTACAATCCACTGTTAACTTACTTGCAAATAGCCTTATAGCTAAGCAACAATTTTTATTATGGTAGGCAAATATTACTTAGCTTTTTAACAATTTTAAGGCATATCAGATACCAAAAATATTACTTCCTTCCCTCAACCAACTCTTTATACAAATTGTCTAACATTTTTTCGCTCAAACCATCGGTTGGTTTTACATCGCCTTTTGCCTCGTCATAGTATCCCCAAACGTCAATATCATACATGATACCCGATGCTAAACTAGGTATTGGGAAACCTTTTTCAAAGCCTTTGTCTTTAGAAGTTTTATACTTAATATCGTTTTTAAAGTTTACTGTAGAGCCGTTGTAAGCTACTCCGCCGTTATTAGTTCTTATCTTTAAAATAGCAAAGTGAATATACTTTTTGCCGCCTTGAACAGCTTTTAACTCATCATACTTTTTAGCTTGGATTGTACCTCCGACCAATTTGTTTGCAATTCCCTCATAAGCGCCCTCGGTTTCAGGCAAGAAAGCCAACCCGTCTTGTGCTTTCCAATTATAAATATCAAGGAAGCCCTCTACATTAAGTTCGTTCCATGTTTCCTTTTCCTTTGCTTTGGCAATAGGCTCAAAGCTGTAGAATAAGATTGCGCCTGTAAGTGAATTTAAAATAACATTGTTTTTAGAGTTGATTGTGCTTTTTTCACTCTCGAAAGTTGCAACGGACAATGCTGTGTCGGATGCGTTACGGATAATAGTACCCTCGATATCCAAATTGGCATTTCTTACATGAACTACTTTGTGACCGTTTTCCACTACGCAGTGATATACTTTTACATTTGCTTTGCCGTCAATGTTACCGCCGATATACATTAAATCGCCGTAGCCACTGAAAAGTTTAACTCCCCTTGCAGTGATTTGCTCATCGGTCAAGCCGAACAAATCGCCGTTTTCCTTGTTGCTCATGTCATTACCAATGATATGAACATCTTGAAAAATTATTTGATTTTTAGTAGGCATAATTGTAAAAGCACTATAACCGCCTGCATATTTATCACTGTAACTAGAGCCATCTGACTTAGCAGCTATTTTGCCACCTGTAACACCTTTTACACGGGTTGCTACAATCTCGTTTACATTAACGGTTGCACCGTTGCCGTAAATATCGTTTGTAACTTCCATTTTAAGCACATCGCTTTCTGCCTTACCTTCAAGTTTAGGAGCTTTTAGGTTAGCATTTTGGATAACTACTTTTTTACCCGCATTTACATTTGCAGCAAGTTCCTCAAAAGTGTAAACATTTACTGCACCATCAACAATAGTTACATCTTTTGTAACTGTTTTGCCGTCTTGTTTGAAAGTCAATTTACTTCCGCTAAGACTAAAATCGCTACCGTCAGGAAAAATTTTGCTGTAGTCTTGAGTGTTATTTTCACTGCCGATATAATATTTGTTGTCCATTTCAACTTGCAACGGGATACTACTTAAATCTTGCGTAGCACTTGGTCCGAAAAACATAACCATAAGCCATATAAACAAGCTCAATACAATTACACCAATAGCACTTGCGGCAGTATTTATAATTATCTTTTTCTTTTTAGGCATAGGCTGTTTATCCCCTTTTGCCTTTTTTGGTTTTAAACCGAATATACTTTTCTTTTCGGTTTCTGCCACATTGCTTTCGGTTACCCCAATATCCATAGTTTTTTTTTCAGAATTTTCTGCTACATCAGCTGTTGCTTTTTCGGTTGTGGCATTTGCCACAACCTCCAAAGTTTCAGTATCTGTTATTTCTTCACTAGGTGTTATTTGTTTATTCTCGTCCATTACTCTCTCCTATTAGGCTTTTTTGATAACAATTTCAAATATATCGGTTAAAGTGAACTTTGCACCTGAATATCCTAACTTGCTGTCATCAACTATTGTAATAGTAAAAGTAGGATTTTGTGCATCTTCGCTTACAGCAATAGTTATTTTGCCAGCATTTGTTGCATTTTTATTCCATGCTTCAACTAAAGGTTTAACTGCTTCCAATGTGTAATCCAAACCAATATCTTCACGAGTTACTGTAATCACATCGCCTGTATTTCCGGTTTTATTAACGGTTTTTTTGCTAAATTTAACGGTAACTACAACGATTTCTCCGTTTGTTCCAACCAAATTGATAGTATATCCGGTATACCCGTTAGTATTTAACGCATTGATAATTAAAGCAGGATTTTCTTCATCATCATTGAATTTCAAAGTTGCCTTACTTGCATATTCAGCATTGAATTTTTCAATAGCTGACAAAATATCTTCTTTATTAAAGTTGATATCTGTAAATGTACTCTTTAAGTTTATTGTAATATCTGTAGCTAATTTTTAGCTACTTAAAGATTTAGTAGCTTCACTGATAGTGAAATTAACCTTAACATAACCATTAGCAGTATTCACAGCAATAGAATATGTGCCTTTTTTAGCAAAGCTGATTAATAAGCTTGGAGCATCTTCACTACCGCCTAATTTAGCTGTAATATTAGGATTAAGTTGTACGCTATTTACAATTTCTTCTATAGCAGCTTTGCTCAAAGCATATTCGCCAAATTGAGTATACTCTTTTGTTACGTCGGCATAGATTTTGTCAGTAACATTATACTCATTTTCCACTACAACAAATGTATATTTGATTTGAGCAAGGTTTTTACCTTTTAGTGTCAATACGTAAGTACCTGTTTGTGTGAATGTAATTGTGCAACCATCCCATTTAGGCGAGCCCAAAACTGTTCTTGAATCGACTGTCCATTCCAAATTATTTTCTTCTGCAAATGCTTTAACAGCTGCATTTGTTTCGTACTCGTCAAGTGACATATTTGCACCTGTTACGTTATTTGTTACCGAAGTAGAAATTTTGTAAGTAACGCTATCGCCTGTTTTAACAATAGGAATAGTTTGCTCATCGTATCCGAATTCGCCATTCATATTTACGGTAATATCCTTAGAGTATCCAAAAGCATTGAAATTCAAAGTGAACGTATCCCAAGCCGTAACTATATTGCTTGAATTTACAAAATTAGTAGCATTGTCGGCTTTTACTTCTGTCTCAACAATTTCACCGTTTTTAAATTTAATAGTCAAATGATGTGTAGCACTCAAAGCATCGCCGTTTGAATAAATTTTATTTTCGTCAAAAACTTGTTCTGATGTAATACCCTCTACCTTTGTTTGGTCCCAAGTCACACTTTCAACTTCACTGATTGTAATTACAGTATCGATTACAACTTCAGGTACCGTAACATCTTTCAAAATACCCAAAGCAGCTACCAAACCGCTTAAACCCTTTAAGCTAAATAGCAAGTTATTTAAGCTTGAGCCGATACCAGCACTCTTATTGCTTCCAGCACATAATACTAGTTTAACATTTTGTGGGCTGTAAACATTATCTTTCAATCCAACGATTTCGATAATGTTCATTCTTGAAGTAATTTCGTTACCCTCGATATCGTTAAACATAATATTAACAGTACCGCCCTTATTTTTTGTATCCCTATCAACCAATAAAGATACTTGACCGTAGGAAATAGTATTACATGTACCATCCTCGCTATATAAAGTAGTGTTCAATTTATCGGTATTACCTTGATAAATTTTAGCATTTCCTGCTGCATCTTTTTCCCATTCTACTTCGCCTGTAATAACTTTATGGTTTGCATTAGCCTCTGCACCAAAGTCTTTCTTTGTGCTCTCGTTATACATAGAGTATTTTTCCAAAACATTAAACTCGATAGGTTTGTTGTAAGCATACTGAGCTTTAATGCACAATTTATCTGCAGGGAACAAACAGTTAATTACTTTTTCCAATGTATAGAAAGTATCTATATCTATAGCATTAATGCTACCAATCAAATCGATTAGAGATGCAGGAGTAATTAGGAATTCTTGATTTTCCTGTACGGAAATCAAACCATCTACAAGGATATTAATTCCTTTTAGTGCAAGTAGATAAAAATCTTCTTGAGTACCTGCAGGAGCTTCTCCCTCAGACCCACTGCCGGAATCGCCTGCTGGAGCATTTGCTGCTCTTGCATTTACTAAATCAATATATTGCAAGAAATCAAAGCTGAATTGATATTGATAATCTTTAATGAAAGATGTAGCCATACTTGCCATATCTCCTAACAGTGCATATAACAAGCTGTCAGGTAGTATAGTTTGCAAATCCATTGAAACATATACTCTGCTATTGCCAAAGTCTTCTGGAGAGAAAGCTACTGACAAAATAGAGCCGTTTGATTTTTTGCTATTAAAGTGCGTAATACCGCAGTCATCGCCGCATACGTGGTCGATATTGATATACATTTTGCCCTTGTTTGTCTTAAACATATTGTTTAGCAAAGGCATAACGCTGTTTGCATTTACACAATCGATAACCGATTGAATAAAGTTTTCATCGGATAAATCAAGGTTGATAGTATAAGCATAGTTGGAAACAACTGTACCATCGTTATTTTTCATATCGATAGTACCCTTTATTTCGTGTTTCAAGAAGTAAACGTCAAATACCTTGTCATTCGCAGGGATAGCTACAGTTGGGATAGTGTCTTTCAAAGTCAAACCGCTAACAGCAACATCATAAGTGTTGTAGCCTTTAGTAGCCTTAACATCCCAGCCTGTCAAAGTACCATCGGTATATTCGTACTTAGGCTCGCCTTTAGCAGGTTTTTTTACTTTGATTTGTGTGTTGCCTGTAGTTTTTGCAATTACATCGATATACAAACCGTCAAGCATACCAAGCAAACCATCAACGACAGGCTCTAGCACAGGTTTAAGGTTAGCATCAACACCACCAATCAAACTAGCTACAGTATCAATCAATGAATCGAAAGTCATAGTAAAGCTATAGTCAACGTCATAAGTTTTGCCGTTTTTGATAGGGTCGATTGTTACACCTTTAGTCTCGTCAACCAACATACCAAGAACAAGCATTACAACTTCCTGAGCTTGGTCGATTGTGCTTGCAGCATTACCGCCGTTAATCAAACCGATAGCAGGCAAAGATAACTCTGTCGACTTATAATATGTATCATTCAACGCACCAATGTTAACATAAAGAGCATTGCTGTTAATAATTAAGTCAACAAGATTTTTATTGTCTCCCTCTTTGTTTTTATCAATTATTGCCAAACGCAAAACTTCTTCATCACTCTTGTTTTTCAAGCCTGCTTGCAAAATAAATGACAAATTGGTTTTTTGCGAATTTTTTGCATTTTTAATATCAAGTTTTAGGTCAAGACCTAAAGTGTCGCCATTGCCGGCAGTGTTGTTTTTTGCCCAAGCTTTCCAGATTTCCTCATAAGTATCCACAGCTACAGGAGCAGTGAACGGGTCTGGGTCTTTTGGAGCGCAAGCAACAAGAGCAATAGCTAAAGTACATACAACCATAATTATGGAAAGTACAAAACTAAATTTCTTTTTCATTCTCCACCTCTTAATTTTTTTTGACAACGTTCAAAAAAATTTTTGTCGTAAAATTAAAAGCCCTACCATTTACGTCAAGGCTTTTACTAAAAAATTTTTAAAATTTTATTTTTAATATATATAATATAAATACGTTTTAAATTATCAATTTTATAGCCATAATTTTAGCAAATTTATCGCTAGTATACATTTTAAAGCGAAATTGTAAAAAAAATTGCTTTGACTATAAAAAGTCAAAGCAGTGTTTTTGCTATTTTTCGCCTCATGTCAATCATAAAATCTTTACTTTTACTAGGTTAGAAAGGCAGTCCAAAAGCGATTGTTTTAATTGATTTTTTTCTATTATCAGCTCGGATGCACCCTCTGCAATAATGGTATTGATAAGGTTAAAATCTTCGTTTTCGTGCAGTTTGATATGCTCCACCATAAGTCCATCCGTAACATTAGCAAGCAATATGTCTGGGTACTGTGCCAAAAATAAACTTTTATTGGTGTTCCTGTTGCTAAGCATAAAATTTGTTACATTGTAAATATCCTCGTCCGACTCCCCCAAAGTAAGTATTTGAGCTATGCTTTCAAGCTCTTCCCAATCCTCACGCATATTGTTAAGTTTAAAGTCAAAAGTGCCCTCTACGGAAATATTATCCTCTCCTTTTATAACCGAGATAACGTCGTCAACCTCTCCTTGCAAATCAAAATACAAAAGTGCGGAAATACAGGCAACATTTGCATAAGTAAATTCGATTTTGTCACACGCAGCAATAATGGCAGGATATTTGTGCGACAAAATTATAGCTTTTGCCAAAATAGTCAAAAAGCTTTCAAAAAGTTCGCTATCTACTTCTACCGACAAGCTGTTAAAAAGCTCGGACGGCTTAAGCTTAAATTTAATTCCGCAACCTGCAAAATTATCTACTAAATAATCCAAAGCAAGCATATTGTTTTTATTTATTATCACTTTTTTTATCATAACAACCTCGCTTATAGTTTATGCTAACAAGGCACATATAAATTACTTTTATCACAAAAAATATTCCACATATTGACATTTTGTAGCAAGTAGTATATAATTAATTGATAAAGCAAATTTAATAAATTTTGAGCAAATTTGCATTTTGATTTTGACACTATCGTTTTAATCGGAATTTTTTTTAATTTCCCTGCAAAAATCGGTATTAAATCGAAATTTTTAAACTAAATACATTTTAAGGAGCATGGTATGTTGAACAGTTATAAATTTAAAATCAGCTATTTGAACGAAGACAAATTGTACGCAAGCAGCAACCCAAAAACAGGTCATTACGTTATCGATATTACCGATAAGGATAATAGCGTGGCCTTTTGCTTACGTAACACTGTTAAAATGGAACACCTAAAATTCACTTTGGAGTTCGACTATGATTTTGCGGAAAATGCAAAGTTTTTTGCAAATGGATATCAATCTTGGTCGTACAGTCGCGAATATGGCAAGGCGGATATACAAAAAGGCTTGAACTACTTTGCTAAAAATGTGGAGTACTTTACCAAAGGCAGCCGCAGTGGCGACTATAGCTTTGCGCTTTATAACAACAAAGTAGGGTTTTTCCATAGCTTTTCTTACGGATATATTAGGAACGGCAATACCCTTGACTTGTTTGGCTCCTTGTGCGAAAAAACAGGCTTTACCATAATTTATGCGGATATGGTAAACAACAAAATCATTATCGAAAAAGATTTGGAAGGTTTGACCCTAAAAGCAGGTAAAACTTACGAAGTTATGAATATCTTTTATTGCAAGGACGAGTACGATACTGCTTTTGACAAGTATTTTAGAACGCTTGATATCCCTACCCCACGTATAAAACAAAAGGTAGGCTACACAAGTTGGTACAACTACTACAGCAAAATCAACCAAGATATTATAGACCGCGATTTGGAAAGTCTTTCAAAAGGTCCTGTTAAAATGGACATTTTCCAAGTGGATGACGGCTATCAAACAGCTGTGGGCGATTGGCTATCCGTGGATAGTGTTAAGTTCCCTCAAGGCATGGCTAAAGTTGCGGAGTCCATACACAGTAAGGATATGCTTGCAGGCATTTGGCTTGCACCTTTCAATGCACAACGTTCATCCAAAATCGCTCACGAGCATAAAGATTGGCTAATAAATGACGATAAAAATTATCACTATGTGGCAGGTATAAATTGGGGCGGTTACTATACTTTGGACTTTTATAACCCCGAGGTACGCGAGTATATAAAAAAAGTATTTAACACTGTGCTAAATGAGTGGAAATACGATATGGTTAAACTTGACTTTTTATTTTCCGTTGCCATTATCCCTTACGGCAACAGGACAAGAGGTCAAATCATGTGCGAGGCAGTAGACTTTTTGCGTGAGTGCTGCGGGCTTAAGCTTATGCTTGGTTGCGGTGTTCCGTTATTCCCTGCTTTTGGCAAGTTCGACTTTTGCAGAATCGGTGCAGACCAAGCTTTAAGCTGGGTTAAAAATAACTACTTTACTACTTATAATAATGAGATTGTTTCTACCCCTAACGCAGTTACAAACTCTATTTTCCGTCGTCATTTGGATGGCAGAGCTTTTTGCAATGACCCTGACGTATTTTTGCTAAGAGATACTAACATAAAAACTACTTTTGAACAACGTAAATTGCTTGCAAAGCTAAACAAAATTTTTGGCAACCTTTTGTTTATGAGTGATAATATAGGCGATTATAACGAGGCTCAAACAGCAGTGTTTAAGGACACTTTGGACGGCGCAAAAAAGAAAGTTATTTCCGCAGAATATACCGCTCAAGATATTATACAAATCAAATATCTTGAAAACGAAAAGGAATACAATTTGACATTTAATATCGATACAGGTGCAATTTTAAGTGGCAGCATAGACTAAGTATAAATTTGCAAAAACCACTCAAAAATCGAGACTAAACAAAAATATTGACTAAAAACAATAAAAAAGTTGTGTGTTACCGATATTTTAATTCAAAATCTTGTAATACATATATAATGTAATCAATAATATGTTTGGAGTGAATATATATGATTACATTAGCACAAATTCGTGAAAGATTAATACAAGAAATTAAAGTAAGTGGTATGACATACACTGATATAGCAAATAAGCTAAACATTTCTCGGTCATCTATTTCGCACTTTGTTAGAGGAGATATTTTACCTGCATTAGATACTTTGGCAAATCTATGTCAAATTTTAAATTTAAAAACTGACTATATACTTTGCCAAAACATTGAAGATAAAAAAAACTAAATAATTTTTTTACTTTAATTATATTAAATCAAACAAAAAATACTTGCTATTTAAAGCAAGTATTTTTTTATGTCGTTTTCTATTTTTCAGCAACAAGTATATTTCGTATTTCGGTAAGTTCGTCAAGTATTTTATCCAAACATTGCTCGGTATTCAGTTTGTCATTATTAACTGCTCTTTTAGTAAAATTAGTACAAACATTATTTTTAAATATGTGTTCGTGTTTTTTATAACACCAACCAAATTTGCTCAAAACATACCTATCTACCTCTTTTGTATAATAAGCTGCAAAATGTTCGCATTTTGAACAATTTGTATTTTTACATTCTTCCATAAAAATTTTTTCCACCTTATTTATCCTTTTGAAATCTTCCCACTAAAATATTAAACAACGCCGTGAGACACCGATTGTAAGATTACTTATATTTATTCTCAAAACAATCGCAACTATTTTCTAAATACATTTTTTTATCATACCGAAAACACACACCATAAAATGTTTTTTCATATCTCCTACCGGTCTTAAAATAAATGCGATTAAAATATTGGCAATTTATACACATTTTCAGCAATGCACAATTATTACGTAATATTTTTTTTATTTTATTCATTCTTATTCCTTTTAACACAAAGCAATAGCTTACAAATAAACTATAGTGAAATATCTTGAGTTTTATAAAGAAATTTTAAATTTTTGATACTTATATTATATTTATAAAAAACTAAAGCGTGATTGATAGTCACGTATTAATTATTTTGTGATTATTAGTCATAAAATATTAGTAAATAAACACACTTTTAGAAAGGTATATTTATGATAACAATAGCAGAAATACAAAATAGAATTATAAAATCGATAAAAGAAAGTGGAATGACCTACACAGAAATTGCAAACAAATTAAACATATCTCGGTCATCTATTTCGCACTTTGTTAGGGGCGATATTTTGCCTGCATTAGATACTCTTGCTAATTTATGCAATTTACTTGATATTGATGCAAATTACGTACTTTGTTTAGATACTACATTTAACAATTTTATGTAAAATTAAAATTTCAATAACTTTCTATAAGCTCATTATACTTGACTAATAGTCAAAAGTCAAGCATTTCGTGATTATTAATCATAAACTATTAATGTTATAACTTTAGGAGTAAATATGATAAGGCTATCTCAAATACGTTTAAGATTGATTAAATCAATCAAAGAAAGCGGTTTATCACAAACCGAAATAGCTAACAAATTAAATATTTCTGTTTCTTCAATATCCCATATGTTAAAAGGCGATATAATGCCTGCATTAGATACCCTTGCTAATTTATGTCAAATTTTAGACTTGGACACCGATTATATCTTATGTCAAGATATTAAAGATTAAAAATAAAAGATTATTCAAACACCAAAAAACGGCAATCACTTGCCGTTTTTTCAATTTTCTATAACTTCACCATTAAAAACGTGTTCTAAAACATAATATTTGTAAATTTTTTGCAAATTACGTCATTTACAAGTTGACTTTTGGGAAAACTAATAGTAAAATGGTAATAAGAGGTACAATATGTTAATTAATTTTAGATTTAAGAATGTTAATTCTTTTTATGAAGAAAGTAATTTCAGTTTAGAAGCTACAACTGATAAGGAATTAAAAAGTATAAATACTTTTACTGCCGATGACTGCGGTTTATTGCAAAATGAAAATGAATTATTAAAATCTGCTATAATATTTGGTAGTAATGCTTCGGGAAAAACAAATGTTTTAAAAGCTCTCGCATATATGAAAGATGCTATCGGTTTTTCTATGTCGACTATGCCAATTATACAAATGAATAATCCTTTCCTATTCTTAGACAATGCCTATAATGACGAAAGTTTATACGAAGTTGAATTTATCCAGAACAAAACATATTACAAATATGGTTTTACAATCAAAAATGGCATAGTAACTAGTGAATGGCTAGACAAACGACAAGAAAGAATAGTAAATATCTTTAAGAGAATAAACAATGACCTATATGTTTCAAATTTAAATACTAACTTAAGCAAAATTATAAGATTAAGTGCAAACACCTTATTTATTTCAATAGCAAATAATTTTGATTTAGACATTATAGACTATGTTAACGATGTTTTAAATTGGTTTAGAAATCTATTAATTGTTTTTGAGAACTACAACAATAGTTTAGATATTTATTTATTAGAAAATGGTAAATATAAGGAACAAGCATTGGAAATATTGAAATTAGCAGATATTGGAATTCAGGAAATAGAAGTAAAGAAAAATAAAATAGCTAATATGAATAACGGAAATTTATCAATTCCATCTAATAATATATTTCCAAATACCGGACAAATAAAATTAGAAAAAAATGACCTTTTCAATATTGATTTAATAACTACTTTTAATATTTACAATAAAAATAAAAAATGCGTAAATACTAGAGATATAATGCTGTTCAAAGACAAAGGTTTTAACTCTGAAGGTACAGAAAGATTGCTTTGTTATTTAGGTTGGATATTGCTTGCATTAGATAAAGGATTGACCATTGCTCTAGATGAAATTGATTCCAAACTACACTTTTTAGTTGCGGATTATATTTTAAAGCTTTTTAACTCCATAGACAAAAACCCCAACAATGCACAACTAATCTGCACTGCTCACAATTTAATGCTTATGGATGAAGATTTAAGGCGCGACCAAATTTATTTTACAAGTAAAGATAAATACGGTAGTAGTAGACTAGTTTCATTATCTGACTTTACTAATGTTAGGAAAAACGATTTATTCAGCAAAAAATATTTAGCGGGCTTTTATTCAAAGCTACCCGATATGAGGTAATTTAATATGGCACGCAAGATAAAAAATATTAAAGCAAACAAAGAATTTTTGATAATCACAAATGGCAAACAAAGCGAATACAATTATTTTAGTTTGATAAAAAAGTTTAAAAGTATTTACGATATAACTGTAAAATTTGAAAATGGAGGACCTTTGGAACTTGTGGAATTTGCAATAACCCAAAGTAACCTTGAAGAATACAACCAAATATGGATAGTATTTGACGTAGACCAAACGCATGTTGAAAATAAATTTATACCTGCAATAAAAAAAGCTGAGAAAAATAATATAAAATATGCTTTTTCCAATATAGCTTTTGAAGTATGGTTGTTATCCCATTACTCAAAATTCTCAAAGCATTCATCAGCTAAAGAGTTGCAAAATAAAATGGATGAATTATTGAAACAGCTAAAATGCAAAAGCGAATATACTAAAAATGACGATAAACTTTTAGAAAAATATTTTATCGAAAAATATCAAACGGCGGTTGATAATTCTAAAATTGTATTTCAAACAAAATTAAAACATCATAATGAATTTTATGGAAAACATATCCCTCCTAAATATTGGGAATGGAACTCATGTACAAATGTATTTAAACTAGTTGAGGCAATGAAGCTTGAAAAGAAATTCGATTAACAAAAAAAACGGCAATTTCTTGCCGCTTTTTTTGTTGTTATTGCTGTTAAGCTTAAAAATTACTTTTTAGCAGGAGCTTTTTTTGCTGTAGTTTTACTTGCAGTTTTAGCTGTAGTTGTTTTTGCAGCTGCATTTTTTGCATAGTATGCTCTTGCACATGGAAAATCTTTTTCCTTATCGCATTTATCACAATAACCATAAGTACCGCACATATCTGTACCACTCTCGCTGTCATTCCATTTAATTATATCTAGTTCAGATTGCTTAGACTCTAATTGTTTAGCTGTAGCCATTTCTATCACCTCGATTTTTTTATTATACTTTTAGGATAGCACTATCACAAAAAAATGTCAAACAATATCAACATTTTATCAAAAATAACTTAAAATTATTAAAATTTCCTATTTTATAACCATTGATTATACAGCATACAAAAAGCAGATAAATCTGTACAATTTATCTGCTTTTTTAAATTAGTTATTTTGTTAAAGTAGCTTTGATTCTTCTTACGCCTGCGCTTGAAGATTGCTCTTTTACAATCTTAAATTTGCCAAGGTCGCCTGTGTTTTTAGCGTGAGGTCCACCGCAAATTTCCTTGGAAACATCGCCTATAGTGTATACCTTTACTTTTTCGGAATACTTGGAGTCAAACACACCGATAGCACCCTGTTGCTTTGCCTCCTCAACAGTCATCTCGGTGCAAACAATGTCTATTTTTTTGTCAATAACGCTGTTTACCATATCTTCCACTGCTTGTTTTTCCTGCTCGGTCAAAGGTCTGTCAAAGTTAAAGTCAAACCTCAATCTTTCAGCGGTTATATTGCTACCTTTTTGTTGAATATTGTCGTCGTTAAGTACTTTTTTAAGGCAAGCATTCATGATATGGGTTGCAGTGTGCAAGTTGGTTGTTGCCTCGCCATTATCCGCCAAACCGCCTTTAAACTTTTGCTCAGCTCCTTTTTGTGACTTAAGTTGGTGTTCGCTAAAAGCTTTGTGATAGCCGTCAATGTCAACGTCAAAGCCTTTTTCCTTGCAAATTTCTATTGTCATTTCAAGCGGAAAACCAAAAGTATCGTAAAGTCTAAACGCAGTTTTGCCGTTTAACATATTGTTTTGCATATATTTCATAACTTTTTCGATTTCTTTCAAACCGTTTTCGATTGTTTTACTAAATCTTTCAATTTCCTTTTCAAGTTCGCTTATAATTTTGTCAGCATTTCTGCCAAGTTCATTGTAAATATCCTTGTATTTTTCCACAAAAGCCTTAGATACTTTCAAAATACCGTCTTGTGGCATACTTATTACTCTTGCAAACCTTACTGCTCTGCGGATAAGACGTCTAAGCACATAACCTTGGTCAACATTTGATGGTGTAATGCCTTTATCATCACCCAAAATAAATGTTGCGGTACGGATATGGTCTGCAATAATACGCATAGCCCTTGTGGTTTCGTCATCTTGCAAATAATTTTTGCCCGATAAGCTTTCAATCAATTTTATAATATCGCTGAAAAAGTCTGTTTCGTACACGCTTGCAACGCCGTTTAACATGCAAATTGTTCTTTCCAAGCCCATTCCTGTATCAACGTTCTTTTGTTTTAACGGCTCAAATTTGCCCTCGGCAGTTTTGTTGTATTCCATAAATACGTTATTCCAAATTTCTACATACTTGCCGCAATCGCAGGCAGGCGAACAATTATCCGAGCATTTTGGTTTGCCTGTATCTATAAATATTTCGGTATCGCCGCCGCAAGGTCCTGTTTGACCTGCCGGTCCCCACCAATTATGTTTTTTAGGCAAATAGTAAATAGCATCTCTGCTTATGCCCAACTCCGCCCAAATATTTGCGGAAACCTCGTCCCTAGGTGCATCCTCGTCGCCCTCAAAAACGGTAACGGCAATTTTAGAGGCAGGAATTTCAAGCACTTTTGTCAAAAACTCGTAACTCCAACTGATACTCTCCTTTTTAAAATAATCGCCCAAAGACCAATTCCCCAACATTTCAAAAAAAGTGCAGTGTGTGCTGTCGCCCACTTCGTCGATATCGCCCGTTCTTACGCATTTTTGGACATCACAAAGTCTTGTGCCTTGTGGGTGCTTTTGTCCCAACAAATATGGTACTAACGGGTGCATACCCGCAGTTGTAAACAAAACGGTTGGGTCATTTTCCGGTATTAACGAACTGCTGTCTATTATACTATGATTTTTGCTTTTAAAAAAATTTAAATAAGCGTCGCGAAGCTCATACGAAGTCATTTTTTTCATATTATTTCTCCTTTATAAGTAACTGATAAGTTATTGTACAAAACCGCTGTAACAACAAAGCTTTGTTTATTTTTAAATGTATTTATTCGTAAAACAATATATCCGCATAGTTAGGATATGGTGCTAAATCTTTAGGCAATAGTTTTTCCGCAATGTCCACATTTACCCTTACTTTTTCCATTAGAGGGACAACTTGGTCACGCAACAAAATTGCTTTTTTCTTGCTTGTATTGGCTCGCATTGCTTGCGAATGTATCCTTTCAAGCTCCATCATGCAGCTGTAAATATTGTCTAGCAACGGTACAAATGTAGAAAGCAATTTGCCCTCTGTACTGCTTAGTTTTTTGTCTCCCGAAACAGTGTTCAATGCGTTTATGGTTTGAGCAAGCTTGTTCTTATACTCGATAATCGCAGGTATCATATCGTGCTTAACCATCATTAACATTGTTCGAGCCTCGATATTTATAACCTTATTGTATACGTCAAGGTAAATTTCTCTTCTTGATTGCAACTCTACTTCGCTCATAACCTTGTGTTTGCCAAACAGCTCAACACTTTTTGGTGTAGTCAAACTTTCGTAAGCATCAATACAGTTAGTTATATTGTTTAAACCGCGTTTTTTAGCCTCTCTCAGCCATTCTTTTGAGTAGTTGTTGCCGTTAAATATTACCCTTTTATGCTCTTTATAAAGACGTTTTATAATTTCAACAACTTTGTTTTGTCTTTCGCTTTCGTTCACGCTTTCAAGTTCGTTAGCTATCCTTGCAAACATTTCCGCAACAATGGTATTTATTGTGGTGTTTGGGTTGGAAAGTGTCGCCGACGAGCCAACCATCCTAAACTCAAACTTATTGCCTGTAAAAGCAAAAGGGCTTGTCCTATTGCGGTCACTTGTATCTTTGCTCAACTCCGCAAGATAATTTACACCTGTATCTATAAATTGTTTTTGTGCAACATCACTGCTGTTACCCGCAACAAAATTGTCAATCACGTTTTGCAAATCATCTCCTATATAAACTGAGATTATGCTTGGTGGTGCTTCGTGTCCGCCTAATCTATGCTCGTTGCCGGGATTAGATGCGCTTGTTCTTATCAAATCCGCATACTCGTCCACACCCGCAATAACCGCCGTAATAGCTAACAAAAACAATGTGTTGCTGCTTGGATTTTTACCCGGTTTTAAAAGGTTAAGTCCCGTATCCGTCAAAACCGACCAATTATTGTGTTTGCCACTGCCATTTACGTTTGCAAAAGGCTTTTCGTGCAATAAGCATACCAAACCGAATTTTTCCGCAACTTTTTTCATTGTATCCATAATAATTTGGTTTTGGTCAGTTGCTATGTTTGAGGTGCAAAATATAGGTGCAAGCTCGTGCTGACATGGTGCGGCCTCGTTATGTTGAGTTTTTGCCGTTATACCCAACTTCCAAAGTTCGTCATTCAACTCCGCCATAAAATTGGCAACTCTTGTTTTTATACTTGCATAGTATTGGTCGTTTTGTTCCTGACCTTTAGGTGCGTTGCTACCAAACAATGTCCTGCCTGTAAACTTCAAGTCAGGTCGCAAATCGTAGTGCTTTTTGTCAATCAAAAAATATTCTTGCTCGCCACCGACATTTGCCGTAACTTTATTTACATCATTGTAGCCAAGCAAGTGCATTAGCCTTACACCCTCGCGGTTAAGTGCCTCCATACTTCTAAGTAACGGAGTTTTTTTGTCAAGTGCCTCTCCATTATAACTGCAAAATGCAGTCGGAATATAAAGTATAGCTCTGTCATTTGCTATTTTTTTGATAAATGCAGGGGAGGAACAATCCCAAACCGTATATCCTCTTGCTTCGAACACCGCTCTTATTCCGCCGCTCGGAAAACTTGAGGCATCCGCCTCGCCTTTAGACAAGTTTTTGCCTGTAAACTCCAAAATAGTTTTACCATGCTTATCAATGCTTATAAAGCTGTCGTGTTTTTCCGCAGTAGCACCCGTCAAAGGTTGAAACCAATGGGTGTAGTGAGTTGCACCATTGTTCATTGCCCACTCTTTCATAGCTTCCGCCACTCTGTTTGCCAAATCCAACCCCAAGCTTTTGCCCGAATCGATAACTTCCCTCAATTCCTTATATGTATCAAGAGACATATACTCTTGCATAACTTCGTCATTAAATACATTCTCTCCAAAATAATCGGTTATCCTTTTTGTTGTACTTTCCATATAGCCCTCTTAATTTTTCAAACTGTTAACAAACTGCAATGCAGAATAATTTAGCGGAACACCTTTCATAGTTACCAATGCAAACGCCCTTTTCGGCATTTCAAAATTGATTGGAACTTTATGAAGTATACCTTGCGATACATCTTGCTCCACAATAGACTTAGGTGCACAAGTTATGCCTAGCCCAACCCTTGCCATATCTAGCATTAAGTCAAGGCTGCCAAGCTCCAACATAGGATTTAAAGTCACACCGAACTTGTTAAAATGTTCGTCTATAACTCGTCTTGTATTGCTAAGTTTTTCAAGCATAATAAGCGGCTCGTTTGCAATTTCCTCCGCAGATAACGGCTCGTTGTATCTTGTTATCCAATCGCTGTTGCACACAAAAACATCTTCGGTATCCACAACGTTTGAAAAATCAAGCAAGTCATCCTCCAAAGGCACATTTACAAAACCGATATCAACTTTTCCGCTTTTTAACAAATTAACCGTTTCGCCTGTAGTTCTGTTTGTAACCTTAACGCTTATATCGGGATATTTGTTAATAAAGTTTTTGATATAAGGTAGCAAAAAGTGTTTTGTGATTGTATCAGACGCACCTATTTTGATTTCTCCGTAAGTTAACTCTTTAAGTTGACTAAACTTTTTCTCCGCTTTATCAATCAGTTGATTTGCTTCCTTAATATAGTCATAAATCATTTTGCCCTCATAAGTCAGTTCCATACCCTTGCTGGTACGTTTGAACAGCCTGCCACCTATTTGTGTTTCAAGCTGTTTGATGGATTGGCTGACAGCAGGTTGGGAAATATACAACTCTCCCGCAGCTTTTGTAATGCTGCCCGTAGATGCAACCATATAAAAAATCCTGTATAATTCGTAGTTGATAAAGCTCATTTATGTTATCTCCTTATGCTTATCTCTAGTTTATTTTCGTTTATTACATATATAATAATTAATAATTATAAAAAAATCAATTATTTTAAATCACTTTTTTAAAAAAATGTATATACAAAACCAAAGGTTTTAATTTTCCATACTATTTTTGAGCATTTTAATGGTTGAACGCTTAAATAGCATCGAATAGTTGATTAAACACACTAGTGCAACCACACCCAAAGTAAATATAACAGCTATTGCAAATGTTATTAAAAAGTTTGCCCAACCAAAAAATACGCCTACACCAACCATACTCGACAGCAAATAGTCAAGCAAAAATACAAGTCCGTAGCTTAGGCAATATGCGATTACGGCGGCAAACATGGACAAAATAAACATTTCACAAAACATGGTTGTAAATAGTTTTTGCTTATCCATACCATACACTTGCATTATCGCGTAAAAATTATTCTTTTTCTTCATCATAAACTGCATACTGTACAAAATATTAAGCACCAACGCACCGATAATTCCCAAACCTACAGTCGCCATAATTCCGTTTAAAATACTGCTTATTATTTTTACCGTAGTTGCCATTGACAAACCGTAATGACTGCCTAAAGATATGCTCTTTAAATTAAAAATCTTCAAATCACGTACGCTATCTACAATTTTATCGTCAAGCTTTGCCTCTTTTAAATACAGCTTAGTTTGATATTTTATATTGGCTTTGTTGTTTTTTAAAAAATAATCTTGAAATAGTGCACTGTTATTGTTTGCAATAAAATGTTGGTCTATGGTATTTGTAAGTTCGTAGAAATGCATATTCATTATTCCAACAACGGTAAAAGAATAGCTGTCTCCGCCTATGATTAGATTTAGAGTTTTGTTAAGGATAGTGCCGTCCAATTCAAATTCCTGCAAAAAATACTCGCTAACGATAATCTCGTTATCTCTTACACTGTCTTTACCTAAAAGCAAGCACTTATCCCCTTTAAACCTAAAGTCAAGCTCTTCCTCGTGATGAGGTTGAACTATTTTTTGATTGTTGCCGACAAAGGCAAAATCGCCGTAATGCAAATTATTAACGTAAGGGTCAATACCTATTTGCAAATTCCCGTCATAATAGTCATGGTCACATACGCAGTTTTTGCCGTCAATATCAATACTTATCCCACGCAAGTTTTTTACATTTCTGCAAATAGCCACCTCGGCAACATTGCTTATTCCGTCAATATTTTTTACCTGTTGCAATTTTTGGTTGCTAAGCGGAAGAGTTGTTTCGATTATTATATTGTGTGCGGAGCGATAAGATTTTGTTATCCTTTCCGTCTCGTCCCCAAGTGCGACCGAATATGCCGTAAAAATGCACATAATGACAACCATCGCCAAAATTGACAACACAACTTTTGCCGATGACCATTTTCTTGCCATTATGTTTTTCCACGCAATTAGCATATTAGTCCTCCTCCGAAATATTTCTGCTTGGAGCAGTTTTTTCCATAATCAACCATTTAACCAGCATTAGAGATATAATTATCAAATAACATATCCCGAATACACCCAAAACTACCCAATAATTTATGCCGATTGCAAACGGATAACCTATATACGCACAATATAGCGATACAAAATAGTTATATAAAGGCAAAGTCATCCAGCTTACAACGCAAACTATTGTAATAAGCAATATAAAAATCATAAAATATGCAGCCATTATGCGGAAAGTGTCAGTCCCCAAAATGCGCAACAAACTGATGTGCTTTATATTTTGCGAAATTATCATATTTATAAAGTTAAGCATGATAATAATACCGCATATAATCATAATTACGCCCACTATCATACAAATAACCTGAGTATTTTTTACCTGTGCTATCATTGCAAAAGCCGTGCCCTCGGATAGCGAATAGTCTTTGTATAAAGTATTGTACACTTCATACAGTTTATCTATCTTTCCCACAACTCCGTACGCATTAAATGACGTATTACTTTCAAACAAAATTTTTTTAGCGGAAAGCTCAGTCAAAAAACACAAATAATCATTTACCAAATTACTGCCGCTTTGTGATACGACATAGTCTTTCAATTTTGTGCTGTTAAAAATGCCTTGCACTTCTAGTTCTATAATTTCCGAGCCGAATTTATAATTCAAAATATTACCGACCTCAATGCCCAATTTCAATGCCGCTTTATCCGATAGCCAAATGCCCTCTTTGTCAAAAGACCAAACCTCTCCGCAGTTTTCTCCATCAAAAAATTGACTGTATATTTCGGGGTTATGCTCATTTTCGGAAAGCAAAACATTGTTGTAATATTTTGTTACAACGCTACCCATTATTTCCTGTTCATCATAAGGCATTTGCTCTTTATCCCCATATATTAAGGAATAATTTTTGCAAGCAATATCCATTTCCGCAGTAAAGGAAATAAAGTACTTGCTGCTGTTTTCGTAAAGTTCTTTATCCGCATTAGAAATATGCACACCTATGGTATCATGCATGTACTCTTCGTAATAATTGTAAAAATTGCTTGGAAGAGCCGTTGCAATATTGCACAAAGTAAAGGCACTCATAAATAAAATAAGTGTCACAATTATTGCGATTAAAACTTTTATTTTGTTTTTAATAAGTTCGCTAATTGCAAGTTTTATTGTAAAATTCATAATCCCTTTATACTACGCATTATTATCTCATTATATTTTTTATTGTAACACATTTATATATAAATAACAATAATAACACATAAAAAAATAAAAATTTTTGTAATATAACAAATCACAAAATATACCATTATACAAACACCTTTTGTACTGTTTAAAAAGCGAAAAATTGCAAATACATATTGTAGGGGGATATTATGAAAAATATTAATGTTAAAGAAGTTACCGATGCTTGGAAATCCGACAAAGGTTTTGACCCGACAGGCAGTTATACAGGCAAAACAGACAAAGGCGACACACCTATCCAAGATGCGGACGACTTATAAAAATAAGGGGATAACTCCCCTTGTTTTTAGTTTATAATCATTGTTTGTTTACAATGCTTAAGATTTTTATTTGTTGCTTGAAATTAATTCATGTATTTACATAAAATTATAATTTTATTGAAACATACTATTTGCTTGAATCGATAAGCATTTCGCCTGTTTGTGCATTTTGATAATAAATAAAATAACCACGATTTTCGTTATCTTTTTCGGATATTTTAAGCCATTCGCCAAACTTTAAATTTTCCGTATCTATTTGGCTAAAATCTTCATACGGTATTGCATAAGCAATGATAGATGGTACATTATCTTCAAATATTACGCCTACGCTGTAATCGTAATCCCCGTTGACTTTTACCCATTTAGACCCCCAAACTTTATTTTCCAATTCTTCATTTTTAGGGTGAGAATTTAAAAATTTATCCAAATTCTCTTTTATCTGAGAATAATAATTATCGCTGTTTGCATTTTTGTTTAAATTTTGCATAATAAAATCCACTCCGCTATCTATGTCATCGTCTTTGCTTAAAATTATCTCTTGTATAATATTTTCATTTTCGCAAGAATTTTTTATCACATAGTTTTCTCGTCCGATATCCATGTCGTTATCTAATGTCATATTAACATTAATATACTCCAAGTTATTGCTCACAAACTCATAGTCCGTTTCTTTTTCCGCAGTCAAAGTCTCTTGTTTTTGCAAATTAATATCGATTTTTGGTTGATTTTCTGTGTTATCACAATCCTCTATAATCATATCGTTTTGAGTGAAATGTTTTGTTTCGGTCATTGCTTTTACATTCTTTTCAGTCTCTTTTTTGCATAACATTTTATCATTTATTACCTTATCTTCACTAGCTTTTTTAATTTCAAACTCACACTCTATACTGTCTGCAACTTTAGTGTGCTTAGGCAACTTATTATACTCTAACATTATTTTGTTCACATTCGCTTTACCTTGCAAACTGCCGTTTCCTAAAATTTTATCCTTATCCCCTAACAATACAATATCTTTAGCATTGTATCCTACAATACTTACACCAAAATCTCGTTTGTCAATAACTTTGATTGTAATTCCGTCAAATAAGATAACTTTATCTATTGTATCAAAACCATCTCCGACAAAGTGCATTTTGCTGTCAATTTTTACCATTCCTTTTAAATTACCTTTTATAACAAATATTTTCATACTTCACCTCAAAAAAGTATATGCACATGCAGGTAAAAATAAAACATATTATTTTGGGTATTTGTTATATTTTCTATATAACAAAACAAGGTCAAAATTTGACCCTGTTTTGTTTGTACTGATTATGTTTTTTATCAAAAGAATAAGTCTATTGTAAGCAATTTATCCACAACATTTCTTACTATTTCCGCATCCGCGCTTGTCACATTGCCTTTGTTTATTACCATACTTGC
>OFFB01000888.1_pt1 | contig 22169 bp, 9 predicted proteins | sample 1521281 | NCBI WGS metagenome assembly OFFB01 (sample SAMEA3504109, study PRJEB24116) | mouse gut metagenome | biome: mouse gut; feature: mouse-associated habitat; material: faeces | place: Denmark | collected 2011
GCGGCGCTCTGGTCTCTTGCGGGGGTTGCTCTGACAGGGCTTGCCCTGCTTACAGGCGTGTACCTTTTTCATAAGCAGCTGAAGCTGCTTGCACACAAGCAGCAGATTTCCATGATGGCTTATCATGCCAAGCAGATTATCAACAAAATCCAGCAGCAGCTTCCCGATACCTTAATCAGCGACAGCAAAATTAAAATGCGCTATCTTGCACGCCACGGAGTTGATGTCGACGCTGCGCTGGCAAGGCTCGGGCAGAATGTCGAGGCGTACAACGAACGTGTGCTTGCGTTTCTGCAGGAATGTGACAAATATGAGGACACGCTCTATGATCTGCTGCAGGCGGGTTTATTGATTCCCTATGGCACAAACGCCCATGGTCTCAGGGTGCGTGCAAACGAGCTGGGGCTTGTCACCCTGACTGACACGGCATTTTTCCATGAAATAGAAGCATATGCGGGCAGTCTTGACATTGTGCACGCCAACTGGAAAAAGCTTTCCCTTGAGCTGGATGAAGCCTACACCATATTGAGCGCGTATGCCAAGTCCCTTGGTCTTAAGCAGGACGCTGTCGACAAGGATGGCAATCACATGACTTTCAAGAAATGGAGCGAACAGCTTCAGGAAGCCTTTCACGCACTTGAGATTTATGACACGACCCATGCCAAACAGATACTCAATGAGCTTGTCAAATTCCAGATTGACTCGGATATCACCAACTCCCTGAAAGCGATTATCACCAACATTGATGATATCATGGCAAATTAAAACGTGCGCCGCAAGACGTACAATCAAGGAAGGTTTTTGCACAACGCCAAAGCTATCCTGACCATCCGCAGTTCTAGCAAAAAGGACAGTTTCGGTACATTCCGAAACTGTCCTTTTCAGTTCTTCTGATTCTGACTGAATTATAATGTAGGTGAATCCTCATTTTTGGTTATTGACAGCTGCACTTGGCTTACAGCTGATGTGGTAACGCCAAGCTGATAAACTGCATCTGTCTCATATTGGAATGCCACGGATGAATTCCCTTCCTTCGTGGTAGATGTATCCTCCACTCCGTTTTTGTACAGTTTTAATGCGGCGCCTGTCTCTGTTGTACTGATTGTGTAACTGCCTGCCGCAATACTGTCTGCAAACTTCAGCCATACCTTTCCCTCTGCTCCAGAATCATTTGTCTTTACTGTATAGGTATTACTGCCGTCGTCAGTGGATGTAATGTCCCAGCATTCCCATGTCGCTTTCAAACTGCCGTTCAATGCATTATAGCTGCTCTGGTGAATACGAACCAGAATATCGTCGTCCTTACTCAGGTATATTTCAGATATAGCTTTTTCATTGCCGGATGTAAAATATACTTTATCATTTAGCAATGTAAGCCCTGTCTCATCTGACCGGAAAACATACATATATCCATAACTGCTCATCCCTGAAACTGCAAAGGTAAAGATTCCATCTTCTTCCACATGATACGACATCCACGTTTCCTCTCCTGACGCAATGCTGAATTCTGCTGCCTCATTCTGTTCTGACGCACCTCCGATATTAACTGACGCACCACCGTTCAGTTCTGTATAGCGGCATGCATAGATGCTGCCGGCATTCAGAGTGTTACTGCCATTATTCGTTACGCTGAGAATATAAGGTCTGCCCGGTGTCAATTCATATACATTATAGCAATTTCCCTTCTCATCCTTTTGCACCTCTCCTAATGCGTATGCGGAAAATTCTGTGGCAAGCTGTACATTTACTGTCAAGTCTGCACTCGCATCGCCGCTCATCTGGCTGTAAAACAGATAGCTTGCCCCATTGTCCGTTGATACAGCCGGAGCAATAAATCGGCGGTTAACTGTTTCTCCCGCGGCAAGGCTGCCAATATATACATTTGGTAATGTCACCGAAAAGGTCATCTGTGTCATATCCATATAACCCTCAGGTACTTTCTCTACATGGACAGTGTATGTTGCTTCACCAGTTGCGTGGTTATATAAATAAGTTCTTAATTCAACTGCGTCTCCTGTAGACAGCGTGCGGCTAATAAGAAACTGATTATTGCCGCCAGATGTGGAATCACTTGTCTGATATATCCCATCTACCCATAAATCCGCATAATTATTACAGCTAGTTTCTGTCGTTCCATAGAACAGATAAGTTCCATTCTCCGGCACCTCAAACTGGAATCTTACCTCGGAACCGTCCTTTACTGTCACGGACTTGGCATTGTCCTTCAGTGTAATGGTATCCACTGTGTATGGGTATGCCTTCACTGCCGTTATTGTGGTATCCCAATGCTTACCGCTGTAATTTCTTACGTGAAGTTCATACTTACTATTGGGATCAATTTCACATGTTATTGTATTCCCGGTGTCCACCAGTTCCGTCTCACCATCTGTTTTGTACATCGCCATCTCTACCTCGTCCGATTCAAATGATGATTGCAGCGTGAATGTATATTCTGCTGCGCTGTTAAGACCATCGAATGTCAGTGATAATACATACTCATAGCCAGCATATATGTTGGGATTTTTTGTGTTTTTGTCATTGCTTGCATAAATGATCCAGTTATCGTTCTGCTGCGGCATTGTACTGGTAACACTTATACTGTATGTACCGCTACTGTGATAACTATAATAGTAAGTCTGTAGTAATACTGTATCGCCAGCGTCCAATGCAGCCCATATCGTACTATTGCCGGACTCCTTTTTGCCAAGTAATTCAAGGTTGTTTCCGTTCAGCCTGTACAAGTTCATATAAGTGTCGTGATTCGAACCAAATCCATATCTGTCTGACTCTGTAACCGTAAAGCGGAACCAGCTCTCTTCTCCATACTGCACGCTCACAGAATCTGTCGTAACATCAGCTCCACTCGTCAGAGCGGCAGCCTGATACTCTGTATAGTAATACGCTGATACAGAACCCTCGATAACGTCTCCGTCAAAGTACTGTGGCTCAACGCGCAGCTTGTATGTCTGTCCGCCATTTAACGTATACATGCTATAGCAGTCTGTATCCTGCCAGTACACAAGATCAGGAGTGATTGTACTGTCTGCACCATCCGTCAAGGTAATGTTGAGCGCCTGATTCGCACTTCCTGTCTGGAACGTATATGATTTGTTTTCCTGTGCGTAAAAATCAAATTCCTCATATCTGGCGGATGCGTCAAGGTAAATCTCTTCTGGGTTATATGTAGATAAACTCCTTGGCGCCTTCTCTGCATATACTTCTACCTGAGCCTGTTCAATAGCTTCCAGAATGAAATATTTTCCTCCGTCAGGACTCACATAGTCCAAATCATGATCACCGCTGTTTGTGTGCATAAAGCTCCCAAAAGAATCCTTGCTGTCGTAAAAGTATGTATATCTTAGCTCTTTCTGGTTTGTACTATTAAAGCCAACTCGATAGGATCCTCTTTCACCAGCCGTCCAGCTCACAAATACAGGTTCTCCACCGTTAAGGCTGAGCTTTCTGGAACTTACGCCTGTAAAGCTTACTTCCTTAGCCTTTTTGCAGGCAAGTGTAAATGTGTCGTTTTCGGTCTCCAAATTGCTTTTCCGCTCTTGAATCCGAATGTACCGTACATCACCCTTTTCCACACTTACTGCACAAGCTCCTTGATGTCCATAAGTGTTATCCGGCTTCAAATGGTCATCGAGAATGCTATTGCTAACATCTACGCATACCTGCGTGCTTAGATCGCCCGCCTCAAAGACATATACGCCATCCTCCGGCGCCGTAAATTTGTAAAACTGCAGATTACTGTCCTTTGTCAGTGTCACGTCCGTCGATCCGCCTGCACTGATTTCGCCGATGTCCGCAAGCTTCGTGATGATAATCTTTGCAGATGCACTGTTGCCACTGCCTGTTACTTTCATCCGAATATATGCCGGATGTGCCTTGTCCAGTACAAGTTTCTTGTCGGAACCCGCATAAAGCCTACCATCAGAAACATATATGCTGCAGTTTGTGCTGTCCGCCAATTCAAACTTAAATATTCCTGACTCCGACGGTGCAAAGAACGCATACTGCTCTGTCACATCCTCCGCTTTCTGGTTTATGGTGTTCTCACCCTCTGCCAGCTCCTGCATGTCTTCAGATGTTATCTTGACAGATGGTTTCGCACCCTCCGCCAATTCACTGCTTGCAGTAAGCTTCAGATAAACCGTCTTTCCTGCCGCATATGGATATGCAGTATTATTATTTACAGACTTTCCGCTGTCACTAAGAATCTCATCATACTGTACCAGCGCCGCTACGTCTGTCATTTCAAACTTATAATTTGCTGTTTTTTGCGGCGTAAACTTGAGCCACTTCACTTCGCCTGCCTTTACGTCAACCGATACTGCCGCGTCGGACACACTGATTTCCTGTGCGCTGCTGCCCGTAACTGCGCTCACGCTGACTGTGAAGTTTTCTTCCGGCTTTGTGCTGAATGAAACAGGAAAATAAAATGTTTCCCCTGCACGCATGCCATATTCTCTTTGATAGTACTTGATCGAATCGTATGTTCCGTCCAGCAAAGTCTTATAGCATTCGATACTGCTATTTGCAACACTTGTATTGGTGGCGTCAAATGTATATCTGCCATCCTCTTCTGCCGTAAAGGAAATCCATACATTCTCGCCCGCCTCGACTTTTGCAACATCCACGATGCATGCCTTATCCTGTGCAAGCTCATTTACGGCTACCTCTGCGATAGAAAGACTTACTTTCTTAGCCGCAGTACTGTCTGTGTGGTATACCGCGTAGATAACTGCTTTTCCGAGCATTTGCTCTGTGATGACCACTTCTTTCGGTGTCTGTACCCGGCTGCCATATCCTGTGATGCCATCTTTGTACTCGTACAATGTCGCCCCGTTTGCCTTGATGCTGTATCTGCCTGCCTTCTCGGGCGTAAATGTGTACCATACTTTGTGGTATGCCTGAAGCTCTGCCGACTCCGCGGTCGCTCCTGCCTTGATTTCTGCCGGGCTTACAATGCCGCGTTTGATCTTAAACGTCTTTGTGCCGTCAATTGATGATGGCGCTGTCAGTCCGAATATCATTTCTTCCTGACCTTCTGACGCAGCAAAGTCCCCATAACCGTTATTCCACTCCATCCATCCGACAACGCTGCTATAGCTCAGTGTCAGACCATCCGCCACTTCTGTTGTCTCAATGAAGTACCGAATATCCTTTGTGGTTTTCATGCGGAAGTACAATGTCTTCCCTGCGCTAATTGTCTGTGTTTCCGCGTTGTCCGTCAAGTCAATCAGCGTCTCCTGCGTGATGGTTACTGTCACGTTAACATCTTCTGACGCCGTAACCGCAAAGACTACCTTGCTTCCCCCTGACAACTTTTTAGCGCTCATTGGTATGCTTGCGCTGACACCGCTCTGATTATCCACGTAGTACGTCATGGACATTGAGCAAGGCTTTCCTTCTGCGTCCGCTGCCGACATAGAATAATATCCTGTACTTGGCACATCATATACCATGTACTGCGGCACACCTTTTTTCAGCGTTAATGCTGCCGTTCCTGTCGAAAGCGACGCTGCAGCGTCCGCCATATTTGTGACTGTCACTGTGATGTCTGCTTTTGCGCCGTTGTTTGGCACTCTGATGTAAATCTCCTTATCGGCCTTTACAAACGGTGTCTTGTCCTGATTTTGTGTCTCTGCCATCAGGCTCTCATATACTTGGAATGTGCTTATCTCAGATACCGTCTCTCCTGCCTTACTGCTTACGGAAATCTTGTATCTGCCTGCATTCGATGCATGGAAATGATACCATGCGTTTGCGCCTGTCTCGACATTCTCTACCGTTCCGGTTTTGATGCCCGTTCCGGCATCTGCTATAATTTCTGTCAAGGCTACCGGCTGTACTGTCAGATTGACATCTGCTGCCTCTGCATTGCTGCTTTCAATCTTATAGTAAACCTTTTGTCCCGGACGAAGCACGATATCCTCCGTGAAAGAGACTTCACTTGTGTCACTGTCATCAAGCCCTGTGCTCTTGTAGAACCGCAGTCCGTCGGCATTTGCCTTGCCGTACTGATAGCGTACTTTCTCTGCTTTCTTTGACGTGAAGGATACCCATACAGAACCGTTTGCGTCAACGGGTATGATATTGTCCACACCTTCCTTCAGCTCCTGCGCATCCTGCTTTTTAATCACTGCCTTAAAGCTTCCGTCTGCCTGTGCGTCTGTCCTGACCGTCAGGTAGAAGGTGTCACCCTTGGCGTAATAACCGCTGATTGCACTGACTGAGCTGCCGTCCTGTCCCTCATCTGTGCTGTATGTCAGCACTGCACCTGAAACGGTAAACGCAAAGTCATAAAGTCCTTCGTTCTCTGCCGTCCAATAATATCTGTATGTCGTTCCCTTTGTGAGAGTGGTGGCATCTGACATATTTGTAAGCTTTACACTGTCTTTCTTTGATGCAGTAACATTGACTTCCTGTGCCGTCGCCTCTGCTGTCGCAAGGATAAATGTCAGTGTTTCGCCAGCCTGCACATAGATTTCCGTGCCAGATGTATAGGCAGCTCTGACTGTCCGTCCGGCGCTCTTTGTATACTGTGCGCTTACCTTCTGGTTGTCAATGTCAAATGCATACCATCCGTTTTGGGCTGCCGCAAAGGTAACCTTCCTGCTTAATCCGTTTGTCACGGATACGGATGCGGGAGTGCCGACTTTGACCGGAACCGCCTTTACCGGAGTACATGTCACTGTGACGGATGTATTTGCATTTGCCGCACTGACGGTCAGTTTTACATAGGCTCCCTTTTGCAGCGTAGCCTGATAAGAGGCTGATGCATTGCTGTAATAGCTACCGTTAATCTCAACGCCTGTGATTATGACGTCTGTTCCTGACGCCGTGAAGTCATAGTCTCCCGCAGCGTCCGCATTGTAGACCACTGTCTTTGTGCCGTTTGCATCGGCGATGGTAAACGCCGTTCCCATCTTCTCCGCTTTCTCAACCTTGAACTTTGCGCCTGTGTCCGCGCTGCCCGCGGTGAGCTTGATATAAACAACCGTTCCCTTTGTCAGCTTCCTTGTCGCAAAGCCGACATTCTTCGGGTCTGTGTCTGTATCCGAAGAAGCCTTCGGTGAAGCGAAATCCAGATAATCCATGTCCGAATTGTACATTGAACCGCTGTCTATCTTTTCCGCGGCATCCACTGTGTATATCGTATACTCACTGGTTTCATCCGCCGTAAATTTATAGCATTTTGTCTCGCCTGCCTTGAGAGCAATGCCTGTGCCGTCCGCCAGCTTTTCCGCCGCTGTGACTTTCACAGTGTATTCCCCTGTACCGCTTATGTAGTAGCTTACTTTCTGATTTTTCGCTAAGCGACTCTCGATCTGCTGGCTGTTATTCAGTACATAAGCCTCCGCACCGTTTTTGTCAAATGCACGGAATGTGTACACATTTTCTTCCGGCGCAGTGAAAACTACTGTGCTGCCGCCACGTACTGTATTTCCATCTTCCCCTGCTGTCAGTGATGTGTACTGTGTGCCCGTCGCAGAAATGGTAACCGTTTTCTTGCCTTTTTTCACGTTTGTCACTGTGAGGAGGAAATAAACGGTTGTTCCTTTTGTCATTTCCTTATTCGCATAGCTGCTTCCCAGACTGCCCAGCGGTCTGCTGTCACTGTCATATGCAAGATAGCTTCCGCCGCTTGCAGATACAGAATATCTACCATCCGCAGGCGCCCTGAATGCCACCCACTTCTTCTCACCATTTCCCAGTGTATAGGACATGGATTTGTTCAGTGTGAGCATATCCGCACCCAGCTTGTCAGCCAGATCCGCATCTGATGTATCCTGGTAGATATTGTCGCCAAAATAACCGTCCGCCTCGCCTACTGCCGTGACAAAAACAGTCCATCTCGCGATAACCTTCTTTGTAATCTTTGATGTGACAGTTATCTGGGTCGTTCCTTTCTTCACAGCCTTAAACGCTGCCGTAAAGGTTCCGGGATTTGCCTTCACTGTCGCCACCTTGGTGTTGGAGCTCTTCCATGTGAGGGTGTCTGTCTTCATGTTTCTGGCATTTTTGTTCCCGCCTGTGAAATCCAGCGTGTACGTGCTGCCTGACTTCAACAGCATATAGTCAGAAAGCGGCTTGTTGCTGTTGTTTGTATTGTAGCTGTTTTTGTATACCACTACTGTACCGCCGCCGTCATTCAGACGATCCTTACCGTTGTCATCATACTGAACCGCGTTCGTCTTGCTTGCCGGTATATTGGTGGTCTTTACCTTAGTGCTTGCCGTTTTTGCGTCGTATCCGTCATATACTGCCGTCACGGACGCCGTGTAGCTTGACAAGCGTGTCAGATTCAGGCCGCCTAAGTTTGTCAGCGGATAATGATATGTCCACGTCTTCTTCTTTGCATTGTATTCACGGAATCCAATCCGCTCATAGTCATAGTCCTCATCATAACCATAGTTCTGATGGTATAATGCGTCATAGTATTCGGCATCCTTATTGTAAAATGACTTCCAGATACGCCAATCCGGGCTTACCAGCCTATTTGCCAGAATCTTTCCTGTCTGATCCTTCACCTCAATACGGAATTTTAAATTATAATCCTCCGTATTTGCGGCATAATCAAAGCGGATCATTCCCTCCGTATCATACACATCATATGCCTTGAGACTCTTGACCGCATCGATTGCCGTCGCAGAGAGCTTGATTTTAATGTCCGCACCGCCGTTTGCTTTTACAATCTTGTCGGACACATTCAGTTCAAGCGGTTTTGTTGTCGGGCGCTTTGCCTTAATGTAGTAGTCATATACCCTTGTTTCACCATTCAGTACCTGCGGAATGATTTCAAACGCGCCGTCCGGATCGTCCCATGTGACAACCAGATCCTTGCTGTCATATGCAGAAAGCTTGATGTTCTTCTGCTTGTAGGTCAGATACTCACTCAGCAGTACCGTCGTTCCCACTTTCATTTTAATGGGTTTGCCTGCCAGTCCGTCCACTGCCGATGTAATGTACAGTTCGACTGCATCGCTGATAATTCTCTGCTCCGCGTCATATGCAAATACATATACCCAGCCGTTGCCTTTGAGGCTAATCTTGCCTTTCTTGTCAATTGCGGCATTTGCCGTCGTGGGCTTAAAGTAGCAGTACTCATCGTCTTCATTTAATACACGTATATAGCCGCTGTCTTTCCAGTTATGTGGTTCATCCGTTGTCCATTCGCTGTCCGATACGTAGTAGGTCAGTTTCGGATCCACATAATCCTTCTGCAAATCCTTGGCGAGGGCAAGCGGATACCAGATATAATCCCTGCTGTCTGCATAGTTGATATCTGCCTGATCCTTCTGCCAGTATTTTGCCTCCAGATTAAACATTGCGCTCTTTGCGGCGATGTCAACAACGTAATAATTGCCGTTCGCCCTGTAGGTCACAGCGGACTTCGGATCCACCTTCACAGTCGTCTTGCCGCGTACCGGCTGCGCCATATCCTCCGCTGTCTTAAAGTAGCCGTTCAGCGCTACCTGCTGGGACTTTGTGGTCGCCAGTTTTGCCACCTTGCTCGCCGTTGCGAACTCCTTGGCGTCAATCTGAGCCCCGTTCGGTAGTGTGCGGAGTGCACTGACATTGCGCACATAAACGGTATACTGTGTGTTTGGCAAAAGTCCGCTAATCCGACCCCAGAACTTCTTGCCCGCACTGTTCACTGTCTTACGCTCTGTGTCCGTGATAAACAGATGCGCGTCAAACGCGCTGTAATCACCGTTTTTCACTGCGTCAATCCTTGTCTCAAACTCGCTTGCCGCAATGTTTGTACCCGCGAGCACATACACTTCCCTGCGGTATCCGTCAGGAACGTCGGCATAGTCAATCAGCGCGTAGGTGTCATGTGCCTCAAACTTAATTTTCTTTACTTCTGACAGCTTGTTGACTGTGACATTCAGCTTTGCCGCCTTGGCATAATTGCCCTTTGCGTCGAGGAATGGCTGAATCGTTCCGTCTTCCCCACTCTCATATGCCGCGTATGCTGTCACTGTCGCCTTACCCGTATGGACTGCCGTCACATAGCCGGAATCCGACACGGTAAGCACGTTCTCGTCGCTTGACTCGTATGCAACGCAGATGATGTCCGCCATCTGTGCCTTGGTAATCTTGAGGTCAAGCTGCTGTCCCTCGCCGACCGCCATCTTTGCGACTGCGCCGTTGAACGCAAGACTCTTCGGAAGTACTGCCCTCTGGAGATCCTGCATCAGCAGGTTCTTGGGAACTTCAACCCTAAACTGCTCCGTAAAGCCTTCTTCCCATGTAATCTCAAAGGATTTTCCGCCGTCCTCCGCAACCTTCGCCGCGTCAAAAATAACGTAGATTCTTTTCTGGTTATCATAGGTCTCTGTATAATCAATATATCCTCCGGCATTCTCGATGCTGTTCTGATAAATGACTCTGTCCGCAGCGCCCGGCACATCTGTGTACTCTTCGGGAGCATATATGGCAATGCCAAAATAATTGCCGCCTAAGTACTTCTCTTCCTTGTTGTAGCTGCCATAACTATAGGGAATTCCCTCTCTTGGCGCGATGGTATGTGTAAAATTATTCTCCGCCTTTGTGACAGAATCAAGTATTCTGATGGAGTTCTCCTCATCAAAACTATAGCCATACACGATAGAGCTGGCTCTTACCGCTGTAAATGCCACTGTCGCAAACTTCAGCGTGTAGTCACTGCCAAAGAATTTGTACACGCGTACTCCGGACTCACTCACATAGTAATCCTGCAGTCTTCCGTCAAAGTCAAACCTTGCATTGTAGCCATGCTGACTTTTCAGGTAACCCTCCTCCAGCTGCTTTCCTGTTGTCTTGTCCGTCACTTTTAAGTCCATTGCGTCGCTTCCGATGCACCATGGGTAGGAAATATCCGTGAAAGCATAATATCTTACCCAGTCCACGAGATAGGTCTTGTCATTTTCCGCAATGTTTCCTTCCACGTCAATGCTTTTCACAATGTTTTTGACATTCTGTGCATTGCTATCTCCGACATGTGTTCCCGCCTTAACCTCGTCCTTAAGAACAGGCGTTACGGTCAGCTCTGCGGGCGTGATGGTAAATGTCCTGGCTGTACTGTCACTGTACACGACTGACTGCCCTAAGTACTTCTCACCTTTTTCAACGGAGAGCATCAAGTGATAATTGCCCGCGTGGATGGCTCCGTCTATTCCGACATACGATGTCTCTGTAGAGCCGTACTGATTCGTGCGCGTCCATCTCCATCCAATGTTGATGTCAGCCGGGTCAATTGCCTCCCCCGTCTTTTTGTTATATGCTTTTACGGCTCCCTTGACCGCATTTTGTACTGCCTCGCCAAACGGCAAGCCGTCATAAACCTTTGTGGTCTGTGTAATCTTGTCCCAGTCCACCTCAAACGTTACTTCAATCCCTTCCGTATGAATGGGTGTGATGGCTGTCGTCTGCTGGTCTGCATAGCGTCCCTGCAGCTTATACGCACCTGTCTGCTCGTCAACAATCTGCTCGTTCTTAAAATCGAGTTCGTAGCGGTTGTTGTAATTTTCCAGTTTCGTACTATAGCTGCTGCCTACATTCTGCCAGTCGGCACGCACGCATAGGCGGTACTCCGCACCCTCCACAAAAGTGTCGCTGTTCTGCAGTTCATACCAGCTGCCTGCATTGGCGCCCTCGGTAATCTTGCGCTCCACACTCCATGTAAGCGCACCGTTTCCGTTCTTTTCATAGTATCTGAGCATGCTGTCGAGCCATGCCGCATCTGCAAGCTCACGTTTGTCCGCACCTTCTGTGAAATCACTGATTGTATAGTCAATCAGGTTTTCTGCCGCCGCATCCGCGTCGCCCGCAGCGCTCTGTGTCCTTACGCGCAGGGCTGCCTTGATGTCCGCAAGGTACGCGGAAACTGTCTCGCCGTAATATGCCGGCACCTTGGAGTCCGGCTGAATGAGAATATCCTCTTTCTTGATGGTATAGTATACATACTCCGTCTTGGAGACTGCACCGGACACGCTGTCCGTGTAGCTTACCGCAATCCTGTAGCTGCCTGCTTCAGTCGGTGCAGATTGATACTCTACATTATTATAAGTTATATCATAGATATCCCCGGCAATAATGTCTTTGTTGTTGTCCGCGTCTGTTATCTCTGTAAATGTCTCAATCTTCTGCCACTGATATGTCAGATCCGTGGACGGAACCGAGCTGCCTGTCACCTTTGCCTTTTTATAGTCATTTTTTGTCTCAAAGAAAGGCTTGGCGTCATAAACCTTTATGATCGGGTTGGTCAGGCTGCCTTTGTTTTCCTCTGAAGCAGTTGTGCCTGTGCGCATTTCCGTGACGTCAATCACAGGCCCTTCCACTGCCAGCTTCACCGGAAACGCATTGGCTGCAAGCGTCTCTGCCATCACATCCACACGATAGTTTTCCTGAGACATATTAATGTCTATCGGTGCATTGCCCTCGCCATAAACGGCTTTCTTTCCGGAAAACTCAATGCGGTATTCATAGGTGACATCCTTGCCGCCTACGCTTTGTGTCTTTACCAGCTTTTCACTGCCACTCAGATAGGCGCTGTCCCACACAACACTGTCCTTGCCGTCCGCATCTGTGACATGCCGGCCTCTGCGGATTTTGAATACCGGTTCATAAGACTGTGTATTTTCATCGGCATCCCCGTTATACGACACACCCCAGAAGTACTTGTCATCCTTATCCATGATGTTCTTCTTCTCGGTGTCCCCGATTTTGTATACTTCATAACCGGTAACCTCTTCGCTTTCAAAGGTACACAAGCAGGCGTTGTGTATGGCAATATCAATATCTCCAAAACGCTCAACTGCCTGCCGGACTCCATTTGTAATGCCTGAAAGTTCCCGCGCATCTGCAATGACCGGCAGAACTGTATTTTTATATTTTTCTTCTAATGCTTCAACAGCATCTGTCTGAATATCTAATACCGTTACATTATTTCCCAATTCTAACAGTCTTTCTACAAGATAATAACCAATTCCCTGATTTGCGCCTACAATCAATATATTTGCCATATTACTTATCCCCCAATTCACTAAAAAAATGATTTACATGTTTATATGCATTTTCCCGAAAGACTTGTTTGCATTCCTCTGTCAATGCCCCGGAAAAAAGCCAGCGCTGCATAAAAAGAAAAATCGGCGCATAAAATTTCACCGCTAAATAACTGCTGTCTTCTGTTTGAATCATTCCTGACATTGATAACACAGAAAACACTTTTCCCTGAAAATTCAGAGGTTTATCAAATAACCAGTAATCATATATTTTTCTCATTTCATCATTGTGCAAATGTTCAATGGAAAGCAGCCGCAGCATCTTATTACAGTATTCATCCATCAAATAGTTTTCAAAAAAACAGCCACAGGTCTTTCCATATAAATTCTCCCCGGAAGCATCCGGCAAAGCATTTACCCCCTGTTCTAACTGGCACATTAAATCTGTTGCTGTTGTTTCAAAACGCTGGAGAAGCTCGTTGAAAATGGACTGCTTATTTTTGAAATGATAATAGACGGAGCTTTCCTTAATTCCTACACTTTTACAAATATCTCTGATAGAAACCGCAGAAAATCCTTTTTGAGAAAACAAGTCTAATGATACATCTAATATTTTTTGTTTTGTTTCATTCATCACTTAACATCCCCCTAACAGTTGTTAGGCACTATTATATCTAACAACTGTTAGGGAGTCAATCTATTTTTTTTAATTTCAAAACACTACCTTGTTTCACCAGTTGTCATTTACAATAAATGTTTTTCCGCCATCAAAAGAATGAGCGTATATACTAAAGCATTCCGTCCCTCTGTCAATTTTATAAAACATTTCTGCTTTTGTATATTTTATAAAGTCAGACGGAAAAACATCACTATCTGGATAATTTACAAGAATATACGTAATTCTACAATTTTCTTTATCTACTAATGCATACTCATACATATCAGAAAAGCCATCGCATGTCAAATACGCCGGATATGCAAAGTCTTCCGCTTCATATAACACATAATTTGTAAACTTTTCCGCTTTACCATTTGTAATTGAACAGGAAATACCGCGCAGTCTTTCTATTTCAGCAGCATAATTTTTTTCAGAATATTCCGCCTGTAAAATAATGTATCCATCACTGTCAAAAATCCCTGTATGCAAGTCAGATGCATTTTTTACATCCTCTCCTACTCTTTTATATTCATATACCCCTCTAGGCTGTCAACTGTTTGACAATAAAAGATCCATATTAGATATAGTTCCTGTGAGCATAGAATATATTAAAAACCCTGTCGCAATAAATGGCAATAAGATAATAACCCCCTTTAGAAGTATACATACAATCATCTGTGCATAAAATTGAATAACCCTTAAATTACGTACTTTCTCTTTATTTTTGCTTGGAGAATACTCAAAAACATCATAATATAACTTATCATAATTGTCTTCTGTTTCACTGGCTGCTAAATAACTATTAAATATTTCCCATTTTTCAAATAATTTTTCTTCAGATAAATTTACTAATAAATCTGACTGTAAATTACGTAAATCAAGTATATTTGCTTCTAAATCTTTAGCCCGTGCAGCATATCTTTGCGAATTAAGATATGTAATGGATACTACCAGTATTATTGATATAATAGTTGCTATGAAACTAATAAATTTTTGATCAACTAAAAGACTCCAAATTGATAAACATGCTACAAAGCAAGAATACAAAATGTTTACATGCTGTATAAAAGATTCGCTCCTCAATAATCGTTTAGCCTTTGTCCCACGATAATTTATTGTATATTCCAGTTGATCAATCAAAATATCTTGTTCATTTTTTAAATTAATCATCATAGTAGTTTTCTCTTTCACCATACCTCTCATTTATTACTGTTTCTTAACAAGACAATAGTATTGCCAAAAAACAACAGAGCAGTACTCTAATACGTGTCCAGTTCTGTCAGAATTTCAAGGTTTGCCTTTTCATATTCATTAAATACGCTGTCACTAAAATCTTTACTGCTGCAGGTGGGATTGTACCAGATACATCCCATAAAATAATTATACAAATCTGTATTTTTAAATATGTAGCCATGTCTTGCATAGATTTCATTTTTTGCCAGATGAATTACCAGCATGGGCTCGCGTTCAAATTCTTCCTTTGTGTAATACTTTCTATCAGTTTCAAACAAAGGTTCCATCAGGTTTGAAATGTCCCTGACTTCTCTGATATTTTCCCAATAATCAATTATTTCTGAATAATAGGCGCTTGCCTTATAATACTGGCTCCGCTCATTGATTGCATCCATGATTTCCTCCTCCGTCCATGACGGATCATAAACCCGCACATTACCAGTGCTGTCTTCTGCTACACCTTCTGACATAACCTGCTCATTTGTTTTTCCATCTAAAGGCCAGCCACTGTATTTGTCAAAATAACTTTCTTCTACCTCCTGTTCAGATGTTTCATTAACATTGTTTTGCTCCTCATTTTCACTGTCTTCTGAACAGCCGCATAAATTGACCAACATAATTATCATAAAAACAACCACAATCTTTTTCACAGTACTGCCTCCACGCCTATTTTTATCCTTTTCAGACAAGATATTTACACTTCGTCTGTATATCCAGCAAATCTGTAAAGTCATTGATTGAGATTTTTTCTTTCAGTCCCAGTTTATATGTACATTTTGCGGAATAGTTAATATCTAAATGATGTGGCGGATGAAAATCACCATTTACATGTTCCGGATCATAATCATAACGAATATATCCCAGTTCAAGAGAAAACATTCTCATAAGAAGCCCCCAACATCTTTCTATTTCGATGCCTGCATATTCTTCACCTTCCATATCATAATAAATGCTTTCAAGCATAGCTTCTACTGTTGAATTGATAAAATCTATTCTATCAAGAATAGTTCTCATCAATGATATTTCCCTGTTATTCACTTCCATATCTAAAACAGGATCATATATTGCATATGAATCGTTTTCTTCTCTTTCTTCCAAAGAAAATGGAAAAAGAATCGAATAATATTTATCTTGCATAAAATAAAATGCCCTGCTCATTTTACTGTTTCTTATAACAATTTTCGCCTTCTCATCTCCATTTAAAGGCATAGCAGCAACTAATATCTCAAGTGTATCTAACAGTAATAAAATGCAGTCTTTCTTTTCTCTGATCGGCTGAGAGATTTTATTACAATAAAATCTCCCAACGGGTACTTCAATTGCACCTTTCATAACATTATCCTCAACCCATCATATTATAGTTTGTTACTATGATTTCGTGTATTTTATCTCTGTCCACTTCATCTTTACACATAATTCCCACTAACTTATGAAACTTTTCTCTTTGTCCTTTGTTAATATTCAATTCATCCAGAATTTCTTCTACAATTTCCCTCTGTGACTTATACACACTTGTTCTATTAATAATTGCATTTTTCAAGCGGGCTTTTTCCTCCTCATCCGGTTCAAGAACATGAAGAAATCCATTTTTGTTCACCTCATTAACCCCATAAATAATTTCATCAATATTTTGAGATTCATCAGGTAAAATAAAGTATGAGGTAATAAATGATCTTGTAAGCATCATATAAATGGAATTTCTCGTCTGAAGGTTCCCTGTTAAACTATTTTGCATAAAGCAAATAACAAATGGGAATTCCAATCCTTTTACATTATTTCTGTTGCTTATAAATAAAGCCCCTTTCTTTTTTTCTTTTGTTTCATAACCAATGTTTACATCCCAGTTAAATTTCTCATTAATTGCCGCCTGAAGCCGATTCGCTAGAGAATAATTCATATTCAAATTTTCCAAAAACATAATTCCAATGTCCTCGGCTTCTACTTTAGGATTTTCTTCACGTATTTTCTGAATAATTTCCATGATCTTACTAAAATAATCCCGCCTGCCAGATGGAATCACCTCCAGGCTGCTAATGTTCACATTTCCCAGGTCTTCAAATCTTCTAAGTGGCTTTCTATAGAGGTCATAATAGCCCTGATACTTTCTGATATCATATCCGCAGTCACTCCATGCAGTGTCAGTAAGCCATCTTAATTTTCCATTTTTTTCAAACAGCCCCATACCTATTGCATGTGCACACATCAGCGTTTTAGGATCTGTTCGATAACATTTATTCAGTAAAAACTGCGGCTCTACTTTGCTGACATCCTCACTTTCAAATACATTCTGAAAAATATCTCCCGCAATATATACACATTTTCTTGTAACTTTACTGCACAAATCAAAAAAACTCTCTGAAAAATCCTGACTCTCGTCAATCAATATATAATCAAAGCAATATTCTAACTGGCCCAACTCCCGCAAATTTTCTAAAGCCCTTCGACAAACAGCATCAAATGTAGTATCATAGGAAAATCTTTCAAATGGAATTCCATAAAAATTGCAAATATAGCTGTAAACTCCGGAATTACTGTTGCCTTTTGAGCCCCAACTACTCATTACCCATAATTTTTCTTCCCACTTTATCTGCTCCTGAACCTTCATAAAAGTAAAGAACTCTGGTATCCTTACCCTGAGATTTTCAGCAAGTATTTTATTATGACATGTAAAAGCAATCTTTACCTTATCATTCTTCGTATAAATTTCCTTGATCTTATGCAATAGCAATTCTGTCTTTCCAGTACCTGCAAGCCCTTGTATTATGATTCTTTTTTCTTTTGGCTCATTGTAAATAAACCTTGTCTGATCTCCGTCAAAAAGTACAATTTTTCTTTTGATTTTTTCTAAAATAGTTTCCGGATAATCTAAACCTGTTTTATCAATATTATTGATGCTTCCTGTTAAAAGAGAAATCAAAAATTCTCCTTTTCTTTCATTTTCCTTTGTTGGCAGCTTAATTTTATCCAATACTTCATCAACGCTTAAATCCTTGATATCCACGTATTCCATCTGCTCAACAAAATCATTTCTCCATTTTCGTGCTCTGCCTAAAATCTGGGTATAATTATATTTATCCGATAAATGGCTGGTATCTTCCAGGAAATCTTCTATAAAATCCTCAAAAGCATCCGCATTATTTCCATAATGAAGAAATAACAGTTTATGCTTTGGCACAAGAATCACTACTGCTTTCTCGTAAGAATAAGAATATTTTTTATCACCAAGCGGATTATTCAGTATATATACCGGATTTCCACTTGGACTTTCCTCTGCATATTCCTGCAGTTTTTCAAAAAAATCATCTATTTCTGTTCCTGCCTCAAAACTTTTATAAAATAAACTTTTATCACTCACAACAACTCTCCTTGTTTTTATAGGGATTTTAATCTTCAAACTGAGTATAGCATGCGAACTGTAATTTGTCACAAAGAATATTTGAATTCAGAATATTGAAATAAAAAATGCACAATACCAGATTTAGTATTTTCCAAATAAGAAAACACTACATAGACCACTTATATATATAACAAAATTAAATTGTGTTGAATTTCTATACAATTTTTTCTACATTTACAAATAGAAGGCCGCAATCCATCAATACTCCAACTGTCATTATCGCTGGTTATTGATGAATTGCAGCATTTTTCCTAACCATTTAGTCTTTTATTAAAGTCTGCCATTGCTTCCGAAATTTTAATCTGCTGGGGGCATACCGCCTCGCAGCTCCTGCAGCCAACGCAGGCGGACGGTTTCTTCTCATCCGGTACTGCCATCAAAGCCATAGGCGCTATAAATCCGCCCTCGGTAAAGCTGTGCTCATTGTAGAGTTCCAAAAGCGCGGGAATATCCAGTCCCTTAGGGCAGTGGCTGGTGCAGTACCTGCACCCGGTACATGGCAGAACGCTTTTTTTCAGCATTGCATCTGCAATTCCAAGTAACGCATCCATTTCCTTCCCGTCAAGCGTTTTTTCCGTTTCAAAGGTTTTTACATTTTTCTGCATTTGTTCAAAATCAGACATTCCCGAAAGAATCATGGTAACACCATCAAGGCTCTGCAAAAACCGGAATGCCCACGCAGGAATATCCTCATCCGGCCTGAGATCGGAAAGCACCTTTGCAGGTTCTTCTGGAAGTGAAGCAAGCTTTCCTCCGCGAAGAGGCTCCATTACCCATACTGGCAGATGATATTCTTTTAAAAGCTCTACCTTTCCCCTGGCGTCCTGAAACGTCCAATCCAGCCAGTTTAACTGAATCTGTCCAAATTCCATCTGCTCTCCATAAGCATCTAAAAAGCGTTTCATAACAGAACAGCTTCCATGCGCCGAAAAACCAAGATGGCGTATCCGCCCGTTTTTCTTCTGTTTCACAAGATAATCAAAGATACCATACTTTGGATCAAGATAAGCGTCTATATTCATTTCACAGACATTGTGGAATAAATAGAAATCAAAATATTCCGTACCACATTTTTCAAGCTGTTTTTCAAAAATTTCTTCAACCTTGTCCATATTGGAAAGGTCATATCCGGGAAACTTTGTTGCAAGATAATAGCTGTCCCTGGGATATTTTCCCAAAATACGCCCCATGACAATTTCCGACTGACCGTCATGATATCCCCATGCAGTATCGTAATAATTTACCCCATGCTCCATTGCATAGGCAACCATTTTTTCTGTCTCCGCCTCGTCAATATCCTCATAGCTCTTCCCAACCGGCAGCCGCATGGCGCCCATTCCTAAAGCTGACAGTTCCAAATCCTGAAATTTTTTATAAATCATCTCTGTTCCTCCTGTCAAATCAACCGTCTTACCTGTTTTCTAATGCACCCATGATATCTTTACGCATATCCTCCACTGCGGCTCTGGAAGCCTCCGCAAAATGCTCTGGTCCAAAGGAGGCATACTTTTCCTGCTGATAAGCTGCGATAATTCCTCTTGAAGAATTTACAATGGCTCCTAACCCGTCTTCATTAAAGAAATGCACAAGATCCGCGCCTTTGCCTCCCTGTGCGCCATAACCAGGCACTAAAATATAGCTTTTGGGCATCAGCTTACGAAGAATCTTTCCCATCTCAGGGTAAGTGGCACCTACCACTGCACCAACGTAGCTGTAGGAATCTCCCATATGATCTTCGCCCCACTTTGCTACCATTTCACCAACGATCTCATAAAGCGGTTTGTTGTCCGCATCTGCAATCATACGGTCCTGAAACTCGCCGCTGCTGGGATTTGAAGTCTTAACAAGAACAAACACCCCTTTATTTTCCTCCTTACACACCTTAATAAAAGGCTTCACGCTGTCAGAACCCATGTAAGGATTAAGGGTTGCAAAGTCTTCGTCAAACCCATAATAAGATTTGCTTCCCACCTGCACTTTTCCAAGGTGGCCTGCTGCATAAGCTTCCGAGGTAGAGCCAATATCACCTCTTTTAATATCGCCGATTACAATAAGACCTTTCTCTTTTGCATAATCAATGGTTTTCTTAAAGGTCATCACACCGGGAATGCCAAACTGCTCGTACATGGCAATCTGCGGCTTCACTGCTGGAACCACATCATAAATATTGTCAACAATCTCCTTGTTAAACTGCCAGATAGCTTCCGCTGCCCCCTCTAAAGTCTCTCCAAACTCATCAAATGCTTTTGTCTTTACCTGCTCCGGAACAAATTTCATCATGGGATCTAATCCAACCACAATAGGAGCACTTGTTTTTTTAATTTTACTTACCAGTTGATTAATCATTTTAATAACCATTCCTTTCTCCGGCCCTTTGGACTTGGGCTGCAAACATAATATTCTCAAAACAAATGCATTTATCTGTGAAATAATTTATCTGTTATGCCATTGCCTTAAGGTTTTCCGAAAACTGCTTAATCCTTGATGCGTTTACATACTTTTTAAAAGAATCACCGTTTACCACCACCAGGGCCGGTGCCTGCATTACACCATATTTTTGAGCCAGTTCTATATTTTCCTCCGCATCAATGGCCACATATTTATAATCCTTTAAATATGCCTTTGCAAGCTTGCAGTTAGGACAGGTTTTCGTGGTAAATAAATAGGCAATACTCTGCGGTGCCTCTATAGAAACCTCTGCCTTAGGCTTTTCGAAGTCTGACAAGGTAACTATGCTTGTAACAGGGCGTTTTAAAACAGATTTGGAAATTTTATAAGTAGTGCGGTTGGCATATTCCTGAAGCTTGCCATCATTCCAGTTTTGCACCGGACGGTAATACCCTGTAATCCGGCTGTAAATTTCCGTTGTTTTTCCACAATGAGGGCATGTTCTCTGCTCTCCTGCCAGATAACCATGCTCCTTGCAAATGGAATAGGTAGGAGACAAGGTATAATAGGGCAGTTTATAGTTTTCCGCAATAGTTCTGATCAACTCGGCTGCTGCTTTCCAGTCAGGCATCTTTTCTCCTAAAAATGCATGGAACACTGTTCCTGAAGTGTAAAGCGTTTGCAGCTCATCCTGAATATCCAGCGCATCAAAAATATCTTCCGTATAATCTACCGGCAAGTGGGATGAATTGGTATAATACGGGGTATCTCCAAATTTCCCTGCCGTTTTGATGGAAGGCCATCTTTTCTTATCATGCTTTGCAAGACGATAAGTAGTACTTTCAGCAGGCGTTGCTTCAAGGTTATAAAGATCTCCATACTGCTCCTGATAATCTGAAAGCCTGCTGCGCATATGATTTAACACTTCTTTTGTAAATTCCTGAGTGCGTTTATCCGTCATATCTGACCGAAGCCAGTTCGCATTTAATCCCACCTCATTCATGCCGATTAATCCAATGGTTGAAAAGTGATTTTCAAAACTTCCCAGATAACGCTTCGTATAAGGATAAAGCCCTTCCTCCAGCAGCCTTGTAATCACGTCCCGTTTCATCTTAAGGGACCTTGCCGCCAGATCCATCATCTTATTAAGACGCCTGAAAAAATCATCTTTATCCTGAGACAGATAAGCGATTCTCGGCATATTAATCGTAACGACGCCCACGCTTCCGGTACTTTCTCCCGAGCCAAAATACCCTCCGGTCTTTTTGCGCAGCTCCCGCAGATCAAGACGCAGACGGCAGCACATACTCCGCACATCACTGGGTTCCATATCAGAATTTATATAATTGGAAAAATACGGTGTTCCGTATTTTGCGGTCATCTCAAACAGCAATCTGTTATTTTCTGTATCTGACCAGTCAAAATCTCTGGTAATGGAATAAGTAGGAATGGGATACTGGAACCCTCTTCCATTGGCATCTCCTTCAATCATAGT